>Ga0213822_1000088_pt1 | contig 100749 bp, 91 predicted proteins | sample MC6MC0908MG_FD_179872 | JGI IMG/M metagenome (GOLD analysis project Ga0213822, IMG submission 179872) | Enriched soil aggregate microbial communities from Iowa State University, Ames, United States - MC6-MC0908-MG | ecosystem: Environmental > Terrestrial > Soil > Unclassified | place: USA: Iowa... | reverse complement strand
TATGAGGAGAACACCTGATGAAAAAGATAATCGCCTCGCTTCTGACGCTGACGCTTCTGACACCCGCTCTGGCTTTCGCCCATCCTGGCGACTGGGGCCCGGGATGGGGTCGACATGGCGGACCGGATCCACACTGGGTCGGTCCAGGGCATCACTGGGGCGGACCTGGACCGATTCGCTTTCTGCCTGAAGCCGCAACGGCGGTGCTGATCGGCGGACTGACCTACTACCTGCTCAATGGCAGTTACTATCAGCGCCACGGCGATGAATATGTGGTGGTAGAGCCGCCAGCAGAGTCGCGGGTCAGCAGTGAGATGCGGGTACTCGACTTTAACGGCAAACGCTTCTATGTGCAGGCAGGTCATTTCTACCAGCGGCAGATAGACGGTGATTATGTTGAGGTGCCGCGCCCGGCAGGATTGTAGTCAGCGCCACAACGAAAAACGGCCCGTCAAATGACGGGCCGTTAACTATTCAGAGAGACGAAAACTTACTGCTGAACCTGCGGGTCGGTATCATATTCCGCACAGCTCTGGAAGCCGTAGTTCATCACACGGCCCGTGTCGTTGTAGCTCACGAAATAAGTCTGTGCTTTACCATCGCGCTGACCCAGAACATAAGTCTGGCAGGTGCCGCGCGCGTGGACCATGGTGATTTCAGTAGAAGGTGCACCCGCGATCTGACGAACCTGATCACGTGTCATACCCTTTTTAACATCCTTTACCACTGGCTTAGTCACGTAGCTTTCCGCACGATCGTAAGTCGTACAACCAGACAGTGCAGCCAGTGTCAGCGCCGCAGCGATACATCCCATCACTTTATTCATCTTGTTGTTCCTCATTTATTGTCCATGTGGAAACAAGCCTGGAACATAAATGCTGATTTATCAAGTTTATGAGGAACAATTAGTGGTGCATCAAATGTCAGGATTTCGTAAAGAAGGCTGTTTTGTTGTCAATGCGGCCGTATACTTTCCGCCAAAACAGGTTTTGGATAGCCCCGCCGATTCAGACACCCTCTGCCTCATGGGTATCCGCGCAGAGCGGTGAGATTATCGCCCTTCGGACGCTGTTCGCTTGTCATGCCCGCTTCTGTTCACCCATCGCTGACTATCCCGAGGAACAATGACCCCTGCTCACTCTGACCGCCTGGTTTATGCGATTACACTGGGCCTGCTGGCCGCACTGGGCCCGCTCTGTATCGACCTTTATCTGCCAGCCCTGCCACAAATGGCGCAGGATCTGCACACCGAAACTGCGACCGCGCAGTTGAGTCTGACCGCCGGTCTGTTGGGCCTGGGCTTTGGGCAGCTGCTGTTTGGCCCGATGAGTGACAAATTCGGTCGCCTGCGTCCGCTAACCCTGTCACTGATACTGCTGTTTATCGCCTCAATCGGCTGTGCGCTGGCGCAGGACATCCACCAACTGCTGGTGGCGCGGCTGTTTGAAGGATTAGCGGGGGCGGGCGGCGCGGTATTGTCGCGGGCGATTGCACGCGATATGTACAGTGGTCATGAGCTGACGCGCTTCTTCGCGCTGCTGATGCTGGTTAACGGTCTGGCTCCAGTCGGCGCGCCGGTACTGGGTGGTGTGCTGATGACGATAGTCGACTGGCGCGGCATCTTCATGGTACTGGGCGGCATTGCCATTCTGCTGATCCTGCTGGCGCGCTGGAAGCTGCATGAAACCCTGCCTGAAGCCCGCCGCAACCAGGGCTCGATTTTCTCCGCCTACGCGGCACTCGGTCAGGTGGTCACCCATCGACCCTTTATGGGCTTCTGTCTGACCCAGGGCTTTATGATGTCCGGCATGTTCGCCTATATCGGTGCCTCGCCGTTTGTGCTGCAACAACTCTATGGCCTGTCGCCCCAGGCCTTTAGCTTCTGCTTTGCGGCCAACGGGTTTGGCCTGATCATTGCTTCGCAGACCAGCGCTCGCCTCTGTCCGTTGTGGGGCGAATATCGGGTGCTGAAAGGCGGTCTGACACTGGCTTTTGTCGCCTCTAGCCTGCTGCTGCTGGCCGCGCTACTACACGCACCGTTAGCGCTGCTGCTGCTGGCGCTGTTCTTTACCATCGCCAGCAACGGCGTGATCGCTACCACTGCCTCGTCACTGGCGATGCAGAGTCAGGGCCACCGTGCTGGCAGCGCCTCTGCAGTCATTGGCGTCACCATGTTCACGCTGGGTGCGATTACCGTGCCGCTCACCGGCATTGGCGGCACGTCGGTACTGAGCATGTGCGCCACCATTTTTGGCTGCTTTATGATGGCGATTCTGATGTTTAACGTGCTGGCGAAAAAACCGCTGTCGTAATTAAAAACTCACTGATTTCGCAACGTTTAGCCGCAATCAGTTGCCGCTTAAGCTTGTTGTTTTCGCTTCGGCACGTTAGCTTTACTAAAACGTTCGCATCGAGCCGACTGGCCACTGACCTGAGGAGAAGTTCATGTCACTGCAGCAGGAAATTATTGAAGCACTGGGTGTCAAGCCCGTTATCGACGCCGACCAGGAAGTGCGTGTCAGCGTCGATTTTCTTAAAGCCTATCTGAAACGTCACAGCGGACTGAAAACGCTGGTGCTGGGGATTAGCGGCGGTCAGGATTCAACCCTTGCGGGCAAGCTGGCGCAAACGGCGATCAGCGAGCTGCGTCAGGAGAGCGGCGATAACGACTACACCTTTATTGCGGTGCGTCTGCCGTATGGCGTGCAGGCGGATGAGCAGGATTGTCAGGACGCGCTGGCCTTTATTCAGCCCGACCGTTCGCTGGCGGTGAACATCAAAGAGTCCGTGCTGGCCAGTGAGCGCGCGTTGAAAGATGCCGGTATCACGTTGTCTGATTTCGTGCGCGGCAATGAAAAAGCGCGCGAGCGAATGAAGGCGCAATACAGCATCGCCGGCATGACCAAAGGGGTGGTGGTCGGCACCGACCATGCCGCTGAAGCGGTCACCGGGTTCTTCACCAAATATGGCGATGGCGGTACTGACATCAATCCCCTTTTCCGCCTGAATAAGCGTCAGGGCAAACAGCTGCTGAAGCATCTTGGCTGCCCGGAACATCTTTATCTGAAGAAACCGACTGCCGATCTGGAAGATGATCGTCCAGGCCTGCAGGATGAAGTGGCGCTGGGTGTCACCTACGAGATGATTGATGACTATCTGGAAGGCAAAAGCATCGATCCTGACAACGCCCGTATTATCGAAGGCTGGTATCTGAAAACTGAGCACAAACGTCGTCCGCCGATCACTGTGTTCGACGACTTCTGGAAGTAATCCTGCGCCTCCTTTGCTCCGGCAAAGGAGGCTTCACTCATTTAATTTGTTGAACGCTGCATGCCTCCCACCGTCTCGCGCGCTACCCTCATCGGGCTTATCGCCATTTTGCTCTGGAGCACCACCGTGGGTCTGCTGCGCAGCGTCAGTGAAGCCTTCGGTGCCACTGGCGGCGCGGCGCTGATCTACACCACCACGGCGATCCTGCTTTGCCTGACCCGCGGTTTGCCCAGACCTGGCGCACTGCCCGCGCTCTACCTGTGGCTGGGCGGTGCCCTCTTTGTCGGTTACGAGATCTGCCTGGCGCTGGCTATCGGGCTGGCCAGCGATCGCACCCAGTCGCTGGAGCTGGGAATGATCAATTATCTCTGGCCCTGCCTGACCATCGTGCTGGCGATTCCGTTTAATCAGCAGCGCTTCCGTGTCTGGCTCTGGCCAGGGCTGCTGCTGTCGCTGCTGGGGATCGTCTGGGTGATGAAAGGCAGTGGCAGCAGTTCGCCCGCGCTACTGTGGCAGAATATACTGCGCAACCCTGTCGCCTATGCACTCGCCTTTATCGCCGCCCTGACATGGGCGGTCTACAACAACCTTACCCGCCGTTTTGCCCGCGGCTCGAACGGCGTCACGCTGTTTTTTATACTGACCGCACTGGCGCTGTGGCTGAAATATGCCTTCAGCGATCGTCCTGTGCCGTTAACGTTCGATCTGATACCGATAATGGAGGTGCTGTTTGTCGGCCTCTCCACTGCTATCGCCTATTCCGCCTGGAATCATGGGATTCAGCAGGGCAATCTGACGCTGCTGGCCACCGCGTCCTACTTCACGCCAGTGCTGTCGGCTCTGCTGGGATCGCTGTGGCTGGGTCTGACGCCGCCGCTGGCTTTCTGGCAGGGCGTTGCGATGATTACACTGGGCTCGCTGATTTGCTGGCTGGCGACACGGCGTCTTTAACAGACAGCTGGCGATCATTTCACCTGCCTGTTATGCTGTATGGACAACCAGTAAATGGAGTCCATTTTGGTCAGACGTGCTGCCATTCTTCGCCCCGAACCCGACGCGAATACAATTTATCAATATCCCGAACACCTGCGTGAATGGCTGGAAGGCCTGCCGAATCATCCTGGCGTCTACACCTTTCATGGCGAAAGTGAGTCACTGCCGCTTTATATCGGTAAAAGTGTCAATCTGCGTTCGCGAGTGATGTCCCATTTCCGCACGCCGGACGAGGCGAAAATGCTGCGCCAGTCACGGCGCGTAAGCTGGATCCCCACAGCAGGCGATCTCGGTGCGCTGCTGCTGGAAGCGCAGATGATCAAAACCCAGCAGCCGCTGTTCAATAAGCGACTGCGCAAAAATCGCCAGCTCTGTTCGCTGCAGATTACCGACGGCAAACCGAATGTGGTTTACGCAAAAGATCTCGATTTCAGTCAGTCACCCAACCTGTTTGGACTTTATCGCAGCCGCTTTGCGGCGCTGGAACGGCTCAAGCAACTGGCGGATGAGTATCAGCTCTGTCACGGGCTGCTGGGTCTGGAAGCGCTGAGTGCGGGACGCGGCTGCTTCCGCTCGGCTCTGCGTCGTTGCGCCGGAGCCTGTTGCGGTAAAGAGCCGGTCAGCGACCATCAGGATCGGCTGCTGGAGGCACTGGAAAATGTGCGGGTCTTCTGCTGGCCGTGGCAGGGTGCCGTAGGTCTGGTGGAGGAAGGCAAAGAGATGACACAAATCCATGTTATCGATCACTGGTTCTATCTCGGTTCGGTGAGCAGCATGGATGAGGCCAGAAAACTGCAGCGGCCCGAAGGCGGTTTTGATCACGACGGCTATAAAATCCTCTGCCGCCCGATTCTGTCGGGTGTCTACCCTATTCTTCCGCTATAAAAAAACCGCCGACGCTGCCCACTTACGTTCAGTGGACAGCGTCGGCGGTCTCAGACCGTTCGCTTAACGAATATTATTCAGCCGGTTCTGCTGGGGGCGCCATTTTGCCGTCGTGCGGGGCTTTCTCAGTCAGACGCTTTTCAAAGTTCGCGTTGTACTGTTTCTTCTGCTCCGGCGTCAGCACGTTATAGAGCTTGTTCTGGGTTTCCAGCATCTTCAGCGCATGCTCTTTCGCGTTGGCGGACATCTTCTCTGCCTGCGCTTCGGCTTTGCTCTGGTCAAAGCTGTCAGACGCAATAATGCTGTGAGCCGCGCGACGCTCGTCCAGTGACGGACGTTTCATCTCTTTGTGGCTCTCTTTCATGATGTCGCGCATCTGGGTTTTCTGCGCGTCGGTCAGGTTCAGACCTTTAAACATCATCTCCATGCCGTGGCGCATTGGCGGTTTGTGCATCGCCTTTTCGCTGCCCGCTGGCGGTGGAGTCAGGTTATCTGCTGCTGCATGGACGGCGCTGGCTGCACCAAACGCCAGCGAAGAAGCCAGTAAAAGGGAAGTCAGTTTGCGCATAATAGTGTCCTTATAATTCATGATAATGACGACAGCACTCTGTCGCGTCTTCGGAAACAAGCATACGACGCTGAACGTCAACTACTCAGAGCCTGAGTAAAGCCGTGAAAGCATAAAAGATAAAAAACGGGCAATTATGAAGAGAATAAGAAGAAAGGCGTGAGGAATTGAAAAAGTTTATGAATTTAAAGCGAATTTGGCAGAAATCATGGAGGAGTGTAATGGTTACGACAGGAAAGCGGAAGGCGATCTCCCGCTTTCCTGTCGATTTTTTTAGCGCCGATGAACTGCAACAGTAAGAACGGTTATCACACCGGCAGCGCCTGAGTCTGTTCACCCTCTTCAATCAGCATCAGTCCGGCACGCAGCCCGGCGGCCACGTTGGGATTGGGGAACAGCACATATTCCCGCGCCTGCTGCACGTAATAGCGCGTATTACCATCTTCCGCCAGCAACGTCCCTTGAGGAAACGCGGTAAAGTTCAGCGTTTCCGGCGACATATGCAGCGTAAAGTGCTCACTCAGTCGGGTGATCTGCTGCGCAACCCGATAGTGACGCGGTTTCACCGTCGCGGCAGGCATCGCTTCGCCATAGAGCAGAGAAGCCAGCGCCTGCTGCGCCGCGCTGAACTGGCTGAGATCGTTCTCGCCGAACGGCAGCGCCTTGCCCAGTTCAAGCGTGCAGCTGGCCGCACCGAAGTGCTCGCAGCTGAAATGGGTAAAGGTACCGCCCGGCGAGCGATGAAACACCAGCGCTTCCAGCCCGGCAGCGGCCAGCCAGTCCAAAAATGCAGGCGGCCAGGGACGCTCGTTATGCGGCATCACCCCGAACTGAGGGTGATAAGAGCCGCGAATGGCGGTGTGCATGTCGAGGTGCCAGCGCGTCTCATCGCACTCACCCAACTGCCAGAAGGTTTCCAGCGCCTGCTCCAGCCGCAACACGCGGCGGGCCTCATCACCATCATCAATCTGCTGCCAGCGTCCGCCAAATAGCCGGTTGATGTCATAACGCACATAGCGCTTACCGGCGCGCAGCGCTGAGGGATTACCCAGAATGACCAGCATGCGCTGCTGTAACGGCTTTTCGCCTCGCAACAGCGGGTTAACCAGCTGGTTTACGATTTCTACCGGGGCCGTTTCATTGCCGTGGATCCCGGCAGAGAGCACCAGCGCCTGTTTAACCGGCACCGTCGGCTCCATCAACAGTATGCCGTGATACAACCACTGCCAGCGAAGATGCGCCGTTTCACCACTACGCTTACGCGGCACCTCGCCGGAAAGCGTTTGCTGTAAAAAGTCCTGCATCATTCCTCCTTTGCGCCCTGAGCAGACGGCAGACTGTGCTGCCTCCTGCTTCACTGCTGAAATGCGTAAACATTTCCTAAGTCTAGCAGCTTCGTCAGTTCATCCAGCGCGTCACGTCCCTCACGCAGCAACTGTGGGTCGACCAGATCGGCCTGGGTCAGGCGATCACGGTAATGACGGTCAACCCAGCTATTCAGTGTGCTGAAGAGGTTATCGTTCATCAGCACCGCCGGATTTACTGCCTGCTGCTCCTCTGGCGTCAGCACGACCCGCAAACGCAGGCAGGCTGGCCCCCCTCCGTTATACATGCTTTCGCGTAGATCAAACACCTTCAGTGATTTCAGTGGTGTATCCGCCTCGACCTGTTCACACAGATAGCGCCACACACCCGGATGCTGGCGTGACTCTTCCGGCAATACCAGCATCATCGTGCCGTCGGGACGGCTCAGCAGTTGGCTGTTAAACAGATAAGTCTCTACCGCATCTTTCACCGAGACACGGTCTGCCGGCACTTCCAGAGCGACAAAGCCGGGGATGCGCGCCCGAAGCTGCGCGAGCAGTTCAGGCTGATCAACAAAGGCGTGCTGATGACAGAACAGCATCTGCTGGTTACTGACCGCAATCACATCATTATGAAATACGCCCTGATCGATCACCGCAGGATTCTGTTGGGCGAACAGTACGCTTTCGGGTGAGAGCTGATGAAGGCGGGCAATCGCCTCGCTGGCCTCACGGGTTTGCCGCGCCGGATAGCGCTGCGGCGCTTTGCCTTCGTGGCTGCTGTCGCGGCCATACACAAACAGCTGCACGCCGCGCTCGCCATAGGCACCGCCGAGACGGTTGTGGTTAGCCGCCCCTTCATCACCAAACATCGCCACCTGCGGCAGCGCATCGTGCACGGCAAAATGGCGATCGTCGCGGAAGATGGAACGCAGCAGCCAGGCGGTTTCTGGCGCTTCTATCGCCCGATGAAACTTGTTGTTCAGGTTCGCCACCGTCAGGTGAACCCGGCCATCCAGACTGTCTGCGGACGGCGAAACCGTAGCGGCATTAGCGACCCACATCGCCGACGCGGAGCTGGCGGCGGAGAGTAATCCCGGCGCGGTTTTCCCGGCTGACGCCAGCACCTGCTCATCACTGCCGCTAAAGCCGAGCTGACGCAGCACCGCAATGTTGGGTCGCTCGTGCGGCGGGATCACGCCCTGCACGTAGCCCATATCAGCCAGCGCTTTCATCTTCAGCAACCCCTGCTTTGCCGCCAGACGGGGATTCGACGGCTGCAGCTGGTTGCGGGTCGAGGCTTCGTTCCCAAAAGAGAGCCCGGCATAGTGGTGCGTTAATCCTACCAGCCCATCAAAGTTGGCTTCGGTTGCCTTCATGAGCGCTTCTCCGGCGCGGAGAAATCGAGTCCCGGCGACAATGTGGCGGGCAGCGTCAGGTCCGGCGTCTCCAGTGAGGCCATTGGCCAGGCACAGTAATCAGCCGCATACCAGGCACTGGCGCGATGGTTGCCCGAAGCGCCGATGCCACCAAATGGCGCGGTGCTGGCTGCGCCGGTCAGCGGTTTGTTCCAGTTGACGATACCGGCACGGGCTTCCAGCAGCAGCTGATCGAACTGCTGACGTGAAGGCGATATCAATCCGCACGACAGGCCGTAACGGGTCTGGTTCGCCAGCGCTATCGCCTCGTCAAAGGTGTCATAGCGGATTACGCCGAGCAGCGGACCAAAGACCTCTTCATCCGGGATGCCCTGCACACCAGTTAAATCGATAATGCCCGGTGTAAGAATGGCACTGTGACGATCCGGCCAGCGCATCGCCAGCAGCACCTCGCCACCCGCATCAACCCGCCGTTGCCACTCACCTATAATCTTCTCTGCCGCGCCGGTAGAGATCACACTTCCCATAAAGGGTTGCGGTTCAGCATTCCAGGCGGCCGGCTGCAGTCGCCCCGCCACCTCTGTCAGCCGCTGCAGAAAGACATCGCCCGCATCACCACGTTTAACCAGCAGACGCCGGGCGCAGGTGCAGCGCTGACCCGCAGTAATAAAGGCTGACTGCACGGTAATATTGACGGCGGCATCCAGGTCAGCCGGATCTTCCACTATCAGGGCGTTGTTCCCGCCCATTTCCAGCGCCAGCATCTTCTCAGGCTGACCGGCAAACTGGCGATGCAGCTGATAGCCGGTATGGGCGCTGCCGGTAAACAGCAGGCCATCGATCTGGCTGCAGGTTGCCAGCGCCTGACCGGTCTCCCGACCACCCTGTAACAGCGCCAGTACACCTGCAGGCAAACCCGCAGCCAGCCAGATCTCAACCGTTTTTTCGGCGGTCAGCGGCGTCAGTTCACTGGGTTTAAAGACCACGCAGTTGCCCGCCAGCAGCGCCGGAACAATATGACCGTTTGGCAGATGGCCGGGGAAGTTGTAAGGGCCAAATACCGCCAGCACGCCGTGCGGACGATGGCGCAGCGAGCTTTCGCCCTCATGCTGCTCACCGGTGCGGCTATGGTACGCCTTCACCGAAAAGCCAATTTTGTTGATCATCGCACCGACTTCGGTCAGTGCTTCCCAGCGTGGCTTGCCGGTTTCACGGGCAATGGTTTCTGCCAGGTCTGTTTTGTGAGCCTCAAGCCCGGCCGCAAATTTCTCAATAATCGCCTGCCGTTCCGCCAGCGGGCGTCTGGCCCAGCCCGGAAAGGCAGCGCGCGCCGCGTCACAGGCTGCCGTGACCTGTGCGACTGATGCCGCCTTGCCCTGCCATAACGTCTCGCCGCTGACCGGATCCGCTTTCGTCAGGACCTCCGCGTCACCGTCTACCCATTCTCCCTTTATCAGGTGCGTCATGCTGTTTTCTCCTCTTTGCAGAGCGTCACTACGCGCAGGCTGTCGCCCGGCTGACAGTGGAGCGCCCGCATCTGTTCATCCGTCAGTTGCACGCTGTCGCTGTCGGCATGGGCCGGGATCAGCACCACACGGAACTGGCGGTAATTGTTATTGGCAACCAGACAGAGTGGCGCATCCGCCGGATTTTCACCCCGTTCAGCGCTGCGCAGACGACTTTTACGCACGGCGCGGATGTGGTCGATATCGCACTCCAGCGTCGGGCCGCCATCAAAAAGGTCGACATAGTTAAGGTAGCGGAAGCCCTCCGCCTCCAGCACAGCACGGGCAGGTGCCGTTTGTGGATGTACCTGTCCGATGACCGCCTGCGCCTCTGGCGTCAGGTAATCAATATAGAGCGGATGCTTCGGCATCAGCTCAGCAATAAAGGATTTCTGGCCGGTGCCGCTGAGGAAATCGGCTTTGCTGAATTCCATTGAGAAGAAGCGGCTGCCCACGCTCTCCCAGAATGGCGAATGCCCCTGCTCATCGCTGACGCCACGCATCTCAGCCACAACCCGATTCGTGAAGTGCTCACGGAAATTAGCCATAAAGAGGAAGCGGGATTTCGACAACAGGTGGCCATTTTTGCCGTCACGGTAATCGGGATCGAGAAATAGCGTGCAGAGTTCACTGCTGCCAGTGTGATCGTTACTCAGTGACAGGGTTGGCAGCGCGGCATAGACATTCAGTTCTTTTGAGGCATGCACCTGCGTGCCGACACGAAAGTTATACCAGGGCTCCTGCAGGCCGACAGCCACTTCAATGGCACAGATGCCGACGGCGCGGTTATCTTCGCTGTCCGCCAGCACAAAGACATAGCCCTGTTCAGCGCGGGGCAGCGTACCCTCCCAGGTCTGCAGCGATCGATCAATACGCGCCTGTAACGTGGCGCTATCGACGGGCAGCGAGGTCAGACCGCCACCGGTTTTGCCGGCCAGTGCCATCAGCTGACTTAAGTCATCGCGTTCAACGGGACGGATTACCATCATGATGCGGACCCTCGGACCAGACGCTCACACACCTCGGCAAAGCGAGCCATGCCCAGCTTCACTTCCTGCTCGCTGATATTCAGTGCCGGGGCAAAACGCACCACGTTGGCACCGGCAATCAGCACCATCACGCCCATCTCAGCGGCGGCCAGGTTGATCTCTTTCGCTTTACCGGCAAAGTTGTCGCTCAGTACGGCACCAATCAGCAGCCCCAGACCGCGCACTTCTTTAAACAGATGCAGACGCTGGTTGATCTCATCCAGTGCCGCAACAATCCACGCGTGACGTTGTGTGACACCGGTCATCATTTCAGGCTGATTGATCAGCTCCATCACTTTACCGGCCACCGCACCCGCCAGCGGATTGCCGCCATAAGTGGTGCCGTGGGTGCCAACGCCCATCACCATTGCGAGATCTTCGCGGGTCAGCATCGCACCAATCGGGAAGCCGCCGCCCAGCGCTTTAGCGCTGGTGAGTACATCCGGCGTGACACCATAATGCATGTAGGCGTAAAGCGAGCCGGTGCGGCCAACGCCGCTCTGCACCTCATCAAAAATCAGCACGGCCTGATGCTTATCACAAAGTTCACGCAGTCCGCGGAGAAACGCCGGATCGGCAGGCAACACGCCGCCCTCACCCTGAATCGGTTCAACAATCACCGCGCAGGTGTGGTCATTAATCAGTTCAGCCGCAGCGGCCAGATCGTTAAATGGCGCATGCTGAATCTCTGGCGGCAGCGGTGCAAAATCTTTGGAGTAAGCGGGCTGCCCTCCGGCTGACACAGTAAACAGGGTGCGTCCGTGAAACGCATTTTTGAACGCCACGATGCCACTTTTATGCGGGCCGACCCGGTCATGCGCCACTTTACGCGCCAGTTTCAGGGCTGCTTCATTCGCTTCCGCGCCGGAGTTACAGAAGAACACACGGTCAGCAAAAGTGGCGTCAATTAACTGTTTCGCCAGCCGCAGGATCGGTTCGTTGGTGTAGCCATTCCCGGTGTGCCATAACCGTGCGGCCTGGTCCTGCAACGCCTGTTGTAAAGCCGGATGCGCATGTCCTAACGCATTGACGGCAATGCCACCAGCAAAGTCGATATAATCCTTGCCGTTTTGATCCCAGACGGTGGAGCCTTCCGCGCGAACCGGTATAAAGGTCGCAGGTGCATAAACCGGCATCATCCATTGATCGAAATCGTGACGTGAAACGTGCAGTGCCATAACCCATTCTCCTGCGTGACTTTACCGGCTGGGTAAAGCTTATGTTTTAAAATTGTTAAAAGATGTTGTAATGCTGCCCTACTGTAGAGTGCAGTTAACGTGCCAGCCAGAGAATTAATGCATAAAATGGTCTTCACAACGTAATATCAATAACTTACAACCAATCAATATTCACTTAATTTGCATATATAGTGAATAATTGTCTGATTGCAGCGGCATAGCCGGGTTTTAAACAGCGGAATTATGCATTCACGGGATGAAATATCGCTTTTGTGATCGCTGATAAATTATCTCTCCAGAAAACCCCCGCTGGCGCCCTGTTTTAGCGCGGTTTGCCTCACACTGGTGCAGCGCGGGATCGATGCGTCATCCTTCAAAAAGACGCTGATCGTTTAGATTTAACAAAATATTTTCATTTATCGCGACTGACGCAGAGATCCGTGCATCTGAACCTGATTAATTAATCCGCAATCAGATTACAATTTGATCAGTGACTGGAAAGATTATTTCTGGCGTGATTATATGGAATAAAAATATTATTCATTAAAATATGTTCAGATATTAATATGCACGCTAATGGTTAGAATAAAAACATTAAAATTTTATTCTTCTACACCTGTTAATCATAATTAATGCATTGAACACGTTGATTTAAAAATGAACAAAAGGGATTAATTAATGTCACCCTGGAACAAATCAAACCCATGATTATAAAGGATTAAGCTAAAATTACCCATAATTTTATATAAGAAGAAAATCTTATTATCTTTTCAGTTAATCTCCTTCCCTATAGCTTTCCTGCCTGCGGAATATCTAAATCACATTTTGTTACTTATATTCCACTTTGTAAATTTATCTTTTTGTGTCATTTTCTTTTCGCCCCGTATCAGGGGAATAATAATTAATGAAGACAGGATAATAATTAAATGATGAAGCGCACTTTACTGGCGGCTGTTATGCCGTTGCTGATCGGTCTCTCCTCCACACAGGCCGCAGAAGTTTATAACAAGGATGGCAATAAGCTGGATCTGGTCGGCAAGATTAACGTATCTCACCTTTTTTCAGATGATAATAATAACAACGGTGATACCTCCTCTTATGCCCGCTTTGGTTTTAAAGGTGAGACAAAGATTACTGATCAACTCACTGGCTATGGTTTCTGGCAGTATCAGTACAGCCTTCACAACTCCGAAGGCAGTGATGCGCAGGCGACCAACCGTACCCGTCTGGGTTATGCAGGCCTGAAGTTTGGCCAGGCGGGATCGCTGGATTATGGCCGCAACTATGGCCTGGTGTATGACGCGCTGAGCTATACGGATATGCTGCCATTCTTCGGCGGCGACTCCGGTTATACCGATGCCTTCCTCTCTGGCCGCTCAACCGGCGTGCTCACCTGGCGTAATAGTGATTTCTTTGGTCTGGTAGACGGATTAAACCTTGCCGCGCAGTATCAGGGCAAAAACGACCGCAGCAATAATATCGATGGCGTACGTCGCTCCAACGGTGATGGTTTCGCCCTGTCCGCGTCTTATGACTTTGATTTCGGTCTGAGCTTCGCTGGCGCGTTTGCCAGTCTCGATCGCACGACCGCGCAAAACAGAGCCGCACGTGGTGAAGGCGAGAAAGCCCAGCACTGGGCGACGTCGGTCAAATATGATGCGAACCAGGTTTATCTGGCCGCCATGTACGGTGAGACCCTGAATGCCACCCCAATTAGCGGCGGCTTCGCCAACAAAGCGCAGAATTTTGAAGCTGTGGCGCAGTATCAGTTCCTGAACGGTTTCCGTCCATCCCTGGGTTACGTCTCATCAAAGGGCAAGGATATTGAGAATATCGGCGATGCCGACATCATTAAATACACCGCAGTGGGTGCGACTTACTACTTCAACAAGAACATGTCGGTTTATGGTGAATACCGCATTAACCTGCTGAAAGATAACAATCCGCTGGGTCTCGCGACCGACGACATTACCGCGCTGGGTCTGATTTACCAGTTCTGATGCCATTACGGGTCTGGCACTTCACGCCAGACCCGTTTATTGTCTCACGCCACACTTCAGACACCGTCACGCGGCGTTAACCCAGTGCCCTGACTAAGCTGACGGCTACCGTCGCTTCCTGCATCAGTTCTTCCACATTGGCAGACGCCAGCAGCGTGGTTGCCTGTCCGGCAGGCACCGGACGACTGAAAAGATAGCCCTGACCGTAATCACAGCCGCGTTTTCTCAGCCATCTCAGCGTGGCGACATCTTCTATCCCCTCTGCCGTGATCACCACATTCAACCCCTGACAGAGCGCCAGTAGCGTTTCAACGACTTTCCGCTGCTCCGATCCGGTCACGATGCCGGCGATAAATGACTGATCAATTTTGATTTTGGTAATACCCAGCCCCAGCAATACCGACAGGTTGGAATAGCCGGTGCCAAAATCATCCAGTACCACGCCGATACCTGTCTCTTTCAGCTGACGAATCGCCTCGCGGGCATCATCGGAAATGGCCATAACATTTTGTTCGGTGATTTCGAGTTCCAGCATTACCGGTCCGGCATGCTGCATAATGCGAGACAGACAGCTGGTGAGTGACGGTCTCAGCAGCTGTTCCGGAGTGATGTTCAGCGACAGGCAGAGCCCGGCGGGCCATGCACGGGTGGCACTGACCGCATCCTGCAGAAGCGCCACGGTCATACTGTCCATAAGCCCCAGTCGCTCCACCACCGGCAGAAACTCTGCGGGTGAAACCGTCTGGCCTGACGCAGTGATCCAGCGTGCCAGTATCTCAAAACCGGTAATGTTTCCGGTGCGCAAAGAGACCAGCGGCTGGAGAAAGGGAACGATGGCGTGACCGCTGACGGCGGCCACCACCTCCTGCTCCAGCCATTCACGCTGGCGAAAGCGCAGCTCCATGTCCGGGGAGAATCGTGCCAGATGAGAGCACTTATCCTGCTTCGCTTCATATAACGCCAGGTCGGCCGCCCGCATGACATCAGCCTGCCCCGTACAGGCGGAACTTGCAATGCCTGCTGAGAGGCTCAGAAAGGTGTGCGGCCCTGTCCGTATCGATGCTGCCTGTTCGCATAAACTTTCGGCGAAAGTCTGCGCCTGCTCAGCCTGTGAATCTTCGGCAACAATGGCGAATTCATCCCCGCCCACACGAAACACCTTGCTCGTGCTGCCTGCCGAAGCGGTCAGCAGATCAGCCAGTGCGATCAGGGTCGCGTCACCCTGACGATGGCCATTCAGATCATTGATACTCTTGAAGTGATTAACGTTCAGCAGAGTCAGAGTGTAGGCCGCGCCGCATGCTTTAAGCGAAGCAATGTGTGCATTGAAGGATCGGCGGTTCATAACACCGGTCAGCTCATCGGTTCCGGCTAGCCTGAGTGCGTTTTTTTCCGCCCTTCGGGTTTTGCGAATCAGCCCCGCGATAAGCAGCGCAGGAACAACCATCGCCAGCCCGGCAAACGAGGAGGAGGTGAGAATAAACCGCAATCGCTCGCTGATTTCAAAACTTGTATCGTAGCCCAGGCCTAGCAGGCGGCAAATCCGCGCTTCAAGCCCAAACTCCCACAGTGTGGAGAGTAAAATAATGGTCGCAATATTCAGCATTGCGAGCCAGAAAAGTTTCAGGCGCATGCGTTAGTTCCCGGTGATGGCAAGTTTCAGAGTTTTGTTTTAATGATCAGTAAAAAAACCGGGGCGTACTTCTCATACCCTGTCAGTTAAGCCGTCTGCAATAAGCCCGCCTCCGCTATGTCTGGACATAGCATTCGCCCGTTCTCAGCCTTACGGCAGCAAGACAAACGATCGGCGGAGCCCCGAACATGTCGGTTCCGTCATCAATCCTGCTGAGTGTTCTATCGGCAGCGCGGGCAAAATTAACAGGCCAGTCCAGTTATATTTGTGAACACGGACGGCTTTAACCGCTTAAGCAGTATGAACAGCCTGCGGGTATTCTGAGGAAAGCAAGCCCTGGCATCAGACGATAAAAACAGGTTTATCAATCTATTGGCCTCTTATTTCTATCCACGCTATTACAACAGGGTGAACGCATGAGACAGAGGGACGGAAAACCTCTCATTTCTCTGGACACTCGTGCGCAGTGGTCCTTAACGGAAATAATAAAATCGCCAGCAGCTGGACGCCGCGCCCTGACGCGTTAAAAGCACACCCGATTCCCGGAAAGGCTGACACCGAAGGTCGATTACACGGGCAATGTGCTCCTGTCAGCCCGCCAAAGTGCTTAAATTTTGCAGTCGATTTACTCTGTATTACATCAATAAGCGCGAGGTAAGCCGGAAGGTACATCCGGTTATATTGACTTCAATTTAGTTTGACTCAATACTGTGCTTTCTTTCAGTCAGACGTGCACTGTAGCCTGCTCCCTCCGTCGCGATAGCGCCTGAACATCTGATGTCTGACACCAGCAAAGAGAGGCTGCAACAAGCCATTTCTCCTGAGACACTTAGCGAGAATTCAAGGCTGGCAAACTGCCCGTCATCGGGCTTTATCTCCCCCGACTCAGAATGAGTAAAAGTATGAATGACGAAATCGCGGGGAACTCTGAAACGCCTCCCGCCAGCGCAGCGCCTGAAACCATTGATCAGTTTCTCTGCTTTGCGCTCTATTCCGCCTCACTTGCCATGACAAAGCTCTATCAATCCCGGCTAAAACCGCTGGGACTCACTTATCCGCAATATCTTGTGCTGCTGGTGTTGTGGGAAAAAGATGGCCTGACCGTCTCTGAGATTGGTGCCCGCGTTCGGCTCGATTCCGGCACGCTTAGCCAGCTTCTGAAGCGGCTGGAAGGTGCGGGCATCCTCTGCCGCCAGCGTGACACCGGTAACGATGAGCGCCGGGTGTTCATCTCTCTGACAGAACAGGGCCACCAGCTTAAAATCGACGCGGCTGGCGTCCCGGCGGATATGGTGTCGGTAATGGATACTGACTGTAGTGAGCTCGGCCTGCTGACAACCCAGGTCGCCATGCTGCGCGAAAAATTGCTCAGGGCTCTGCCATGAAAGGGGCTTTTGATAAACGAATGAACATGTTAAATAATCAGCGTATTTCGTTATGCGCAATTCAGCCAACCAGTTACCGCTGGAGTTTCTTTTGAGTAGCGATAAACCGGGGGATATGGATGATGTCCATGCCGTTGTCGGCCATGCTGTATCAAGCCTGCTGAAGTCAGGCCAGACTGCGGGTGTACTGGAAATCATCGCATTTCTGCAATCTCAACAGGCGCGATCGTTCAACGGCCAGAGAGAAATTTACGCCAAAGCCGTTCGCGTTGTGACAAAACTGGTTAACTGATCATCAGATCACTCTGCCTGACGGCGTTCCAGACCGCCCTCCTTCCTCTCTTTTAGCAGAACTTACCCGCTAAAGTGCTGCACCAGCAGGCGCCATCAAATCATAACGATCGTTCTGCGGAGCCGTGTCCAGGCCCATGGGCGGCTCGACTTTTAAGGTAATCCAGTTAGAGGTCACACGCTGCTGCTTGCTGTCCTCAAGGGTTACCGACAGGCGGTATTCATTGCTGGCCTCTGGTGAGGGATCCCATTGCGGTAAGATGACACTCCAGCCCTGCGGATCGGCATTATTGGCCGGTGGCGTCAGGCTCAGCGCCTGCGTATCACCCTGCCAGCTTACCGCCCTGATGTCATTGCTGGCCCGCACCTGCAGCTTCAGCGGCAGACTCTCGCCACTGCTCAGTTGCCATGGCGGCGTTGCCAGAAATACGGAGAGCGTTTTGCGCTGACGGAATGAGAGCACCGGCGTATCACTGCGGGTCACGGTATCATAACGGCTGCCGCGCAGGGAGCGCGCCTCTGCGACATTACCGGCATCAAGCTGACGGCTCAGCGCCACGCCGAAGCGATAATTGAGTTTAAGCCCCAGCTGATCCTGGCTTTCACCAGCGCTACTGGCTTTGTGAGTGGCTGAAAAGGTGACCAGCGGCACCGGCGTGTAGGAGAGGCCAAACGACATGGCGGAGGGGTTGTGATAACGGTTGCCGCTATTAAACAGATCGACATTCTCACCCAGATATTGCTGATAGCTCACCGAGACACCCAACTGGCGATAAAAAGGCAGATAGCTCTGGCTGGTGATGTCATAGCCGCGCGCCATGCGCTGCTGCTGTGAATCATTCAGGTTTTTCCAGCCGGAAAGCGGCTGATAGTAGTTGGCAGAAAAGCGCATCGAATCGCTCCACGCCTCTGTGCCCACCGATGCACGTTGCAGGCCGCTGCTGAAGGTGCGATCAATAAAACCGTTATAGCCCAGCAGCCAGTCACCCGCGTCCCAGCGTTGTCCCAGCCCCGCGTTGCCAACCAGACCATCATCGGTATCGTGCAGGCCAAGCTGGCTGAAGGTGAGCAGGCTGTTCTCATCGGACAGGGCGCTAAAGAGATCGCCACCGGTGCCCGCGAAGTTCCCGTTCATATCGACTTTCAGGTCCAGCTGCGCGTTGCCGTATGGGGAAAGCAGTGACTGCCCTTCGCTCTCAACCCGGCCCGCCACTTCATCCCGCAGATGATTGAACGCCCAGACACCCGCCTGTTGACCAAACGTGACATTGCTGTCGCTGTTGTTACTGGCTTCACCGATACTTTTGGCCACGGCCGCCAGCTTTTTGCTCCACTCTTCATCCTGATCGCTGGCACCGCCCAGCGTCGGCAGCGATTCACTGTAGCGCGCCGGATCATCGAAGGGCGTTTCGGACACCGCTGTTTCAGTCTGGAAAGCGCGAGCACTCTGCGTCGCAGTCAGCGACAGCGCAATCAAAGAGAGAACTCCTGTTTTCCGTATCATGTCACCCGGCACATTGATCAGTTCGTTGCTGTAATTAAAGACAAATCATTAGCACTTACCTTAACATATTGTGACGGTGATGCAGGACAGCAGCGGCAAATTGTGCATATAACAGAAAAATCCGCACTCAATAAGGCCTGCATTTAACGCAGGCCCAACGCAGAAAAGCCTCTGTCAGGAGAAGATTAACCCGCCATCCACGTTAATGGTCTGCCCGGTGATATAGCGCGCATCGTCCGAGGCAAGAAAGGCCACCAGTCCCGCCACGTCTTCCGGCTGACCGGCGCGCTTCAGCGGAATGTTTTTAACCCACTCCGCCATCAGCTCACCTTTGCCGTAGGTTTTCTCCTCGCTGCTGAGGATCTCACCCCAGACACGATCGTTGTAATCCCACATCTCACTTTCGATGATGCCGGGACAGAAAGCGTTGACGGTGATATTCCACGGCGCCAGCTCCAGCGCCAGACTCTGGGTAATGCCAATCACGCCCATTTTGCTGGCGGCATAGTGCGGCGTGTAGATAAAGCCCTGCCGTCCCTGCCCGGATGACGTGTTGATCAGGCTGCCGCTGCGTTGCTGCACCATATATTTTGCCGCTTCACGACAACAGAGCCAGACGCCGGTCGTATTAACCGCCAGAATCCGTTCAAAGTCGCTCTTCGGCATGGTGTCAAAGCGGTCGATGGTGATCACACCCGCATTCTGTATTGAGACGTCAATCTGACCAAAGCGCTCAGATGCCTGCTGATAGAGCTGCTGCACCGCCGCTTCATCCGTGACATCGACCTGCAGCGCCAGAATCTCACTGCCGTATTGCTGCTGAATCTGGTCGGCGGTCGTGAAGACCCGGTCAGCATTTGACACCATCACCAGCCTGGCCCCGTCGCGGGCGAAACGCGCCGCAATCCCGGCACCAATGCCGCGACAGGCACCGGTAATCACCACTGTTTTTCCACGTTGTTCGCGGCTCATAATTGCTCCTGTTATGTGTGACGGACATCAGTGAGAGGCGCTGCCTGCTGCTTTTTATCATGGCGACGCAGCAGCACCACTTTGCTTTGCAGACGTTGCTGGAACTGGTCGATCACCACCGCAGTAACAATCACCAGGCCTTTAATGACCATCTGCCAGAAATCGCTGACGCCCATCATCACCATGCCATCCGCCAGAAAGACGATAACAAACGCGCCAATAATCGAGCCGGAAACCCGCCCACGGCCGCCTGCCAGCGCCGTACCGCCGAGTACCGTGGCACCAATGGCGTCCATCTCAAACATATTGCCGGTCATCGGATGTGCGGTCTGTAATTGCGAGGCCACTACCAGCCCGACCAGACCGGCGCAAAGGCCAGAAAAGGCGTAGACGAAGACTTTTACTTTGATAATCGGTACGCCCGCCAGACGTGCGGCGGACTCATTGCCGCCGATGGCATAGATATAACGACCCAGCGGGGTTTTGCGTGTCAGGTAGAGGCCGAGCAGTAAAAAGCCGAGCATCAGCCAGATAGGCAGATAAACACCCAGTACAGTGCCGGAGCCAAGCAGCGCAAAACCGGTGTTGCCCAGTGCGGGCAGCCCTATCAGGTTGGCGTAGGTGCCGCCGTCGTTGAACAGCAACGCTGCACCGCGCGCCACATACATCATTCCCAGGGTGCAGATAAAGGGCGCCACGCCCAGACGGGTGATCACCGTGCCGTTAATCAGCCCCACCAGCACGCCAAAGATGGCCACCACCAGAATGACTTCAGGCACGTTGAGAAATAGCGTATTGCCGCCCCACAACGGAATGCCATTGGTCAGCAGCGCACCCGCCACCATGCCGCAAATCCCCGCGACCGCGCCCACCGAAAGGTCGATACCGCCGGTGAGGATCACCAGCGTCATACCAATCGCCAGCAGTCCGGTAATCGCCACGTGCTGCGTCATGATCAACAGGTTGGAGGGCGTCAGAAAGTTTGGCACCATCACGCTGAAAAAGCCGACCACTATCAGCAATGCAATAAAAGTGCGCGCTTTAAGCAAATACATATAAAGCAGATATTTTTGGTTCATGACATTCTCCGGCCAGCTTAGAGCCTGTTCCAGTTCGCGTAATCGTTGCAGGCAGTCGGGACAGGGACAGCGCATAACAACCGAAACGTACACGCAGTACGTGAGGATGGTGAGCACTGCCCCGCTTCAGACTGACAAATAAAATAAGGCGCTTAATCCTGCGGGGTTGATGCCGCGATCAGATGTTCCCGCGTCGCCGCTGCGCGCGGCAGATCGGCCGTGATCCTGCCATCGGCCATCACTAAAATGCGGTCTGCCAGCGCCATGACCTCATCCAGTTCGGACGATGAAAACATCACGGCCAGCCCCTGCTGCGCCAGGTTGCCAATAAGGTGATAGACGTCGGTTTTAGCGCCCACATCAATGCCGCGCGTTGGCTCATCGAGTAACACCACCTGCGGTCCGGTCATCAGCGCTTTACCCAGCACCACCTTCTGCTGATTACCGCCGCTCAGCGCCGTCACCGGCAGGTCAGGATCGCTGACCTTGATCGCCAGATGGCCGATCATCTCATTCACCCGCTGATGCTCCCGGCCCGGATTCAGCAGCCCAAGCGCCCGGCGAAAACCGCGCAGACTGAAGTCAGAAAGCGTCATGTTGGCCGTCACCGACATCAGTTCAATGACCCCTTCGCCCTTGCGATCTTCAGGCACCAGCGCGATGCCGCTTTTCAGCCGCTGCTGGAAACTGCGTTTCGCCAGATCTTTACCGGCCAGCCGAACCCGGCCCGACTGACAGGACATCAGGCCAATCAGCCCCTTGAACAACTCAGTACGTCCGGCCCCCAGCAGTCCATAAATGCCAATCACCTCGCCTTTGCGCAGGGTAAAACTGACCTCATTCAGCTTGTAGCCGCCGTTCTGATGCAGCGCGGTCAGTCCCTCGACCTCCAGCACCGTTTCCCCTTGTGGCGCAGGCTGATAGTCGAACTGTTTTTTCTTATCACCCACCATCTGAGCGATGATCCAGGGCACGCTGGCGTCGCGCACCTCACGCTCACTGATGAAGCGGCCATCGCGGAAAATGGTGATGTGGTCGCCAATCTCCATCAGCTCTTCCAGCCGGTGAGAGATGTAGATGATGGTGACGCCGCGCCGCTTCAGCTGGTCGATAACGCTGAACAGCACTTTGACTTCCGACTGGCTCAGGGCGCTGGTCGGCTCATCCATGATCAACACCCGGGTATCCTTCGACAGCGCGCGGGCGATCTCTACCAACTGCTGATGACCAATGCCCAGCTCGCCCAGCGGCGCGTAGGGATCGACATCCAGTTGCAGCCGGTCCAGCAGCGACTTCGCCAGCGCGTATTGATACTTTTCATTGATTACACCGCGCTGGAAAAACTCATTGGCGATAAAAATGTTGTCCATCACGTTCATGTTCGGAAACAGGTTTAGCTCCTGAAAAATGATGCTGATACCCTGTTTTTCCGCCTGATGTGTGGAATTGAGTGAGACTACTTTGCCATCCAGCAGAATCTCACCCGACGACGGTGTTTCCACTCCCGCCAGCATCTTCATCATGGTGGACTTACCGGCCCCGTTCTCACCAATCAGGACATTCACTTTGTTGCGGTAAACCCGATAGCTGACCTGATCGAGCGCAGTCACACCGGGATAGAGGCGCGACACATTGCGCGTTTCGATAATCACGTCGCCGGACGGTTGCGGTTGAGGGTTTTGCATCTGCCGCTCCTTATTGCCGGGTAATCGCAGCCGGGGTGATATCCGGCAACTGCTGCGGAATATCCCAGCTACTGAACACACCGGAAACACTCACTTTATCGCCCACTTTCGGCGCGAACTGCTGCATCAGGGTGGAAGCGTGCTGGTTGATCGCCTTACCGTAGTCACCAAACAGCACCTGGTCATTAAAGTCCTGATAGCTCGCACCTTTATAGGCATCGCGCAACGCGGTCCCGCGAATAATCGGCCCGGTCTGAATAGTGACACTGTCACCTGATTCGTCTTTCACCGTCATTTTTCCGCTGCGCGACGTTGTGTTTAACGCGGTCACCTCACCGCGAACCGAGACGCTAAAGACACAGGGATTCTCAGCCTGACTGCGATAGCCATAAGTCTGACAGGCGCTGTCAAAGTCTTTGGCAGACTGCAGCGACTTCATCAGCGTCGCCAGCGGTTTCGCCTCTGCCTGGACCTGCGGCACCAGTTTTTGCTGCCACAGCTGGTCGATGTTAGCCATTTTTGGATTGGGTGGATTTTTCAGGTCAGCCAGCTCCTGCTGCGACACAATTTTGCAGCCGCTTAACAGTAAGACCACCAGCGTCAGCCAGACTCTTGGGGACATCTTCTTCTCCCTGGCGCCCGCTAATGCAGGCGCGGCAGCGTTTAGTTACGACTTGTAGTTGAAGTCCTGGACGTTTATGGCATTTTCCGGGGTAATCAGAATGCCGCGGAACATCACACGCTGTTTTTCCGGCTTCACGCCCTTCTGAATGAAATTATCGAGATCGGTGACACCTTCGGCGGCAATCGCCTGGGCCTGCAACATCACGGTGGCTTTCAGCGTGCCCGCTTTCACTGCATCGCGTTCATCGTTACTGCCATCAATGCCCACCACAATCACATCGTTGCGCCCGGCCGCCTTGAGCGCAGCGATCGCGCCCAGCGCAACCGGGCCGTTGCCGCAGATCACCCCTTTTACATCCGGATGCGCCTGCAGAATACTGTCCATAATGCGCTTGCCGTCGATCAGTGTGCCTTTCGCATCCTGACGCGCCACGCTCTGCATATCAGGATATTGATCCAGCACCTGATGAAACGATTTTGAGCGGGTGACGCAGTTATTGTCGGCCAGGTTGCAGGCCAGCTCGGCGTATTTGCCCTTTTCGCCCATCTTCTCAACAAAGACGTTGGCCACATCGGAACCTGCCTGGAAGTTGTTATGGGTAATCTGCGCCAGTGCCACGTCATCGACCGGGATTTCACGGTTGATTAAAACCACCGGAATGCCGGCATCTTTGGCCTTTTTAATTGCCGCCACGCTGGCGGTGGAGTCGGCGTTATCCAGTACGATACCCTGCACTTTCTTACCGATAGCGGCATCAATCAGTTCGCTCTGCTTCTTCACATCTTCGCCATGCGACAGCACCGTGGTCTTGTAACCCAGTTCCTGCGCTTTGAGATTGGCGCCTTTGGCTTCGGAGGCGTAGTAGGGATTATCGAGTGAGTTAACCAGAATCATAATGGTGCCTTTTTCGGCGGCAAACGCCGCCTGCGAAACCAGACAGGCAGCCACGGCAGTGCAAAGCAGGGTACGTTTTTTCATGATGTTCTCTCTTATCGTTATGGCAGGGTATGAAGTCCCGGATGTTGGGCTGGCATTACCAGATAGTGAATCCACCATCGATCATTAAATCGGCACCGGTAATCATGTCGCTGCCGTTACTGGCGAAGAACAGAACGGCGGCGGCAATTTCATCGGTATAGGCAAAGCGGCCCAGCGGAATCAGTTTTTTCATCTGCTCGCCCTTTTCGCCGCGCCAGGCTTTCTCGCCCATAGGCGTCAGCACCACGGTGGGCGACAGGGTGTTCACGTTGATGCGATGCGGCGCAAACTCTTTGGCCATCACTTTGGTCATGCCCAGCAGACCTGCTTTGGCGGAGGTGTAGGCGACATGGTTATCGATAGCGATGGACGCCGCCTGAGAGGCGATATTAATAATTTTGCCGCCCGCACCGGCACGGATCATCAGCTTTGCAGCTGCCTGCGAGCAGAGAAAAGGCCCGGTAAGATTCACCGCGATCTGCTTCTGCCACTCGGCAAAATCGGTTTCAATCACGGGTTGCAGCATCACGTAGCCCGCGCAGTTCACCAGGATATCGATGCGGCCATAATGTGAAACGACCGCGTCAAACGCCTCTTCCACCGATGCGGGATCGGTGACATCACAGCAGACAAACTGCACCCGATCGGCCGCAAACTCCGCCTGCAGACTGGCAACCTTCTCCGCTTCAAACGGCGGATAGAGCAGAGCCAGACGCGCACCCTTCTCCAGCAACATGCCATTCGTCGCCATGGCGATACCGCCCAGACCACCGGTCACTACCGCCACTTTGTCAGCCAGATTCATTGCGGTATCTACGCCGTAGCGCAGGTTTACGTCATATTCGCCACTCATCCCACTCTTCCCCTCAGATTTTTGCTGATGCGGTTGATTCATTCATTTTCGAACAAAAATATATGCTATCGAAAAGAAATGATGTGTGGAGCAGATCAAATTTCGACCATCTGCCTCTCAAAGCCGCTTATCTGATTGAAAAGACGTGATCTGGCTTCCAGTCACGAAATAAAGCCGCACTGCTGCAATCGGGAAAGCCTGAGAGATTCAATAACATGCGGATTGCTAATTTTCGTTCGAAAACCAATGACCTATCTGGCTATCTCGCATTCATAAAAATGGCGCGTTAAACTCAGCCACAGAGACTTTGTTTGCCCGACCTCTCAGGTTATTGGAAAAGGGAGCATTTCGATTGAAAAGCAAAAGTGAGCAGTTCGCTGACATGCAGCAACGCCGCGAGAAAATTCTGGAGATGATCCGTGAGGATGGCACGGTCACGGTCAAAGCACTGACGGAGACCTTTGGCCTGACCGAAGCCACATTACGCAGCGACCTGCGCATGCTGCAGAAACAGGGCTTTGTGCAGCGCTACCACGGTGGCGCAACGCTGATGACGGGCAAGCAGAATACCGGGGCGATGCTGCTGGAGCGGCAGACCCATCTGGAAGAGAAAGAGGCAATTGGCCGGCTGGCGGCGCAGCATATCGAAAATGGCGACACGGTGATTTTCGATTCCGGTACCACGACCACCGCGATTACTGACGCCATCAGCCACATCCGCCGTCTGTCAGTGGTGACCACGGCAGTCAATATCGCCCTGAAACTGGGTGGCGAGCCGGGGATCAATATCCTGCTGACCGGCGGCACCTTTAAATTTCCGACGCTCTCCACCTCAGGCGAGAAAGCGGCCAGCTTTTTTGAAAACGTGCTGGCTGAAAAACTCTTCCTGGCGACCGCCTGCATCTCGCCGCGTCTGGGCCTGAGTTTCCCCAGTGAAACGGATATCAAAGTAAAACTGGCGATGATCAAATCCGCCAGCACAGTGTATGTGGTGGCGGACTCCAGCAAAATCGACAAGGTATCCATGTTCGCGCTCCCCTGTGACTGGAGCAACATCCACTACCTGATCACCGACAGCGGCATCAGCTCCGCGCAGGTCAAAGCGTTTGAAGCTCTGGGCGTAAAAGTGCTGGTGGCCCCACTGCCGCTGAAGCGGGCGATGTAATTTAAAATTCGTACCCCGCTAAAGTGAGTGATTCCAGAGCGGTGAGACCCGAAAATGTGAGGCACAGGTAAGCGCGGACATTTCAGTTAGCCACTAAAAACCCCGCACCATCACCAACAGTGCAGGTAAGGCCTGCCTGAAGAGCAACGTGTGCGAGCCAGGGAAGGCGAGCCCAATCCGCAGGGATGCGGGATCCCTTTGCGATCAGGCAGGCCTTTCCTGCACGCCGCACCGGCTCACCCAAACAATCCCGCATACTCGCAGACCTGCATCAGCAAAACCCCGCACCATCGCCAGCAGTGCAGGTAAGGCCTGCCTGAAGAGCAACGTGTGCGAGCCAGGGAGGGCGAGCCCAATCCGCAGGGATGCGGGATCCCTTTGCGATCAGGCAGGCCTTTCCTGCACGACGCACCGGCTCACCAAACCCTCCCAGCCTGCTCACCCGAACAATCCAGCATACTCGCAGACCTGCTCCAGCAAAACGCCGCACCATCGCCAACAGTGCAGGTAAGGCCTGCCTGAAGAGCAAAGTGTGCGAGCCAGGAAGGGCGAGCCCAATCCGCATGGATGCGGGATTCCTTTGCGATCAGGCAGGCTTTTCCTGCACGACGCACCGGCTCACCAAACCCTCCCAGCCTGTTCACCCGAACAATCCCGCACACTCTCCAGATCTGCTCCAGCAAAACGCCGCACCATCGCCAACAGTGCAGGCAAGGCCTGCCTGAAGAGCAAAGTGTGCGAGCCATGGAAGGCGAGCCCAGTCCGCATGGATGCGGGATCCCTTTGCGATCAGGCAGGCTTTTCCTGCACGACGCACCGGCTCACCCGCTCACCCGCTCATCAAACCATCCCAGCCTGCTCACCCGAACAATCCGCAGGGATGCAGGATCCCTTTGCGATCAGGCAGGCCTTTCCTCCGCAACGCATCTCTCCCCAACTCCCCCACCCCGAACCTGCAAATCCGCCCGATAAAACCGCACCACCTCACCCACCACCAGCAGCGACGGCGACACCGGCTGATCCCGCGCGACCGTCTCCGCCAGCCCACCCAATGTGGTAATCAGCACCCGCTGATCCGGCCGGGTTCCCTTCTCAATAATCGCCACCGGCGTCTCCGCATCCCGTCCCTGCGCCTGCAACTGCGCACTGATCGACGCACTCCAGCTCAACCCCATATAAAACACCAGTGTCTGATTCTCTGCCGACAACGCAGCCGCATCCAGCTGCGGCTCGCCACTCCGCCCATGCCCGGTAATCAACCGCAACGACTGCGCACAATCCCGGTGCGTCAACGGAATGCCGCTGGCCGCCGCACAGCCCACCGCCGCGGTAATCCCTGGCACCACCTCACAGCGAATCCCGGCCTCCTGCAGGCTCACCATCTCCTCGCCACCCCGCCCAAAAATAAACGGGTCGCCTCCCTTCAGGCGGATCACATTGCGCCCGCTACGCGCCAGATCCACCAGCAACTGATTAATCTGCGCCTGCTTCAGCCCATGCTGCCCCGGCTGCTTACCCACATCAATGCATAACGCACTCTCCGGCACCTCTGCCATCACCGCTTCACTCACCAGCCGGTCATACACCACCACCTCAGCCCGCTGCAGTAAACGCAATGCTTTCACCGTCAGCAACTCCACATCGCCAGGGCCTGCACCCACCAGCCATACTGCACCCTGCGGCTTTGTCACACCGGCCGGAGCCAGTAACTTATCCAGAGAATCAATTGCTCGCGTCATCATTCCTCCACAACCACATCGGACAGCAATAACTGCTTCAGCTCCGGAATACAGGAGCCGCACTGTGTGCCGCACTTTAGCTTCTCGCCTAACGCCTGAGTAGTGCGACACCCCTGCGCCATCGCCTGCAAAATCGTCTGCTCACCCACCGACATACAGCTACAGATAATCCGTCCCGCTGCACGCCGCTGCATCGCCTGCCCCGCCAGCACGCTGTGCCGCCCGGCTGCATCCTGCGGCGCATCCGCAAACGCCGCCGCAACAAACGCACTATCCAGCGACGGCAAGGCGCTACCGGCATAAAACGCCAGCTGCAATGCACCGTCGCGCCATGCCAGCAACCGGTAATCAGCGCCGCTGCCAGTGGCGACCTGCACGTCACAGCCTGACAGATCAATCTGCTCTGCCAGCCACGCCTGCGGCGATCCCGCACCCGCCACGGCATAGCGCTGCACTGCCGGATAAGGCGCGCGCGACCAGTAACGTAATCCCGCGAGCGGCGCAATCTCACGCTGCCAGAACCAGCCCTGCCAGGTCACCGCCAGAGGACGAATCCGTACCGGCGTCTGCTTCAGCGCAGGCTGCCCTGAAAACGAACAGGCCTGGCCGGCGATCAGCATATCGACGTGACTCTGCTGACTGAACTGCCGGTTCCAGTGCATCGGCACAAACAACTCGCCGCGCCGCATCCCCGCATCAATACGCACCCGGGCGCTGATCCAGCCCTGCGCAGACTGCACCCGCGCCAGAACGCCCACCGTCACGCCATACTGCGCGGCGTCAGCAGGATGCAGCGCCACAAAGGGCTCATCGCAATGCTGCATCAGACGCGGCACCAGCCCGGTACGCGTCATGGTATGCCACTGATCGCGCACCCGACCGCTATTCATCAGCAGCGGGTAAGCAGAATCTCGCCGCGGCAGGAGAGGCGTGGCCGGGACAAGCAGACGGGCTTTACCGTCCGGATGGAAAAAGCGGCGATCGCCAAACAGTCGGGCGCAACCCTGTGGAAAATTACAGTTCACCGGCCACTGCACCGGACGCAGTGCATCCCATTCAGCCTGACTCAACTGCGCCAGCCCGCTGATATCAAACGCGCGCTGGCCATGATTTTCAAAGCCCGACAGCGCGGCATGCTCGCGGAAAATCTCCGACGGATGCTGCCAGTTGAAGCCCTCACCAAAGCCCAGCCGCTGCGCCACCTGCGCCAGCAGCCACCAGTCAGGCCGTGCATCACCTGGCGCGGCGGCAAAAGCGCGCTGACGCGAAATACACCGTTCTGAATTTGTCACCGTGCCGTTCTTCTCACCCCATCCCTGGGCCGGCAGCAGAATATCGGCAAAGGCGCTGGTATCGGTCTGCGCCATCACATCCGACACAATCACCAGCGGGCAGGCCGCCAGCGCCTGCTCTACGCGATTCCCCTCCGGCATCGACACCGCCGGATTAGTGCCCATAATCCACACCGCTTTCACCTCGCCTGCCGCAATTGCCCTGAAAAGGTCCAGTGCGGTCAGCCCCGGCTCGCGGGCAATCGTCGGGCTGCGCCAGAAGCGCTGCACCCGATCGCATTCTGCTGCCGTAAAACTCATGTGCGCCGCCAGCTGATTTGCCAGGCCACCCACTTCACGTCCGCCCATCGCATTCGGCTGTCCGGTCAGCGAAAAAGGTCCGCAGCCCACGCGCCCTATTTTACCCGTCAGCAGATGCAGATTAAGAATCGCCTGGTTATTGTCGCTGCCGGTGACGGACTGATTAATCCCCATACACCACAGCGTAAGTACACGCTCATGCTGGCTGAACAGCTGGAAAAAATGCGCGACCTGCTGCTCCGTTAAATCACAGGTATCAGCCACCCGCGCCACATCCCACTGCGCAGCAGCGGCCAGCGTTTCATTCACGCCATTAAGGTGAGGCAACATGCTGCTATCAAGGCCATCGTGCTGAGCCAGCCAGTGCAGCAGACCGGAGAACAACGCCGAATCACTGCCGGGCCGGAGCGGCAGGTGGAGATCGGCCTGGTCACAACTTGCCGTGCGGCGCGGGTCAATCACCACAATTTGCATTGCAGGTCGTTGCTGCTTTGCCTGCATCAGCCGCTGCCAGACCACAGGATGCGCCCAGGCAGCATTGGAGCCAACCAGTAACACCAGATCGGTCTGCTCCAGATCCTCATAGCAGCAGGGCACCGCATCGGCTCCCAGCGCCCGCTTATAGCCGACCACCGCCGACGCCATACAGAGCCGTGAATTGGTATCGATGTTGGCGGCACCGATGTAGCCTTTCATCAGCTTATTGGCGACGTAGTAATCCTCTGTCAGCAGCTGGCCGGAGCCATAAAATGCCACTGCCTGCGGACCATATTGATCGATCACCGCACGCAATCCCGCCGCCGCCGCATCCAGCGCCGCATCAAGGCTGACCGGCTGGCCGTTAACTTCGGCGGTCAGCAGACGCCCCTGCGACGTCAGCGTCTCACCCAGCGCCGCCCCCTTAACGCACAACCGGCCCGCATTGGCCGGATGCTGCGGTTCGCCAGTCACGGTTGCCTGATGAGGTCCCTGCGGCGTGACGCAGACGCCACAGCCGACGCCGCAATAGGGACAGGTGCTGTTCATGATGCCTGCGCCAGCTGATTGAGCGGACGATTTGCCAGCCAGATCTGCCCCGCTTCGAGCTTCACCGGCCAGCAGCGCAGCTGGTGCTGCGGATTATCCAGACTCTGGCCGTCACGCAACCGTATCCGCTGCTTGTAAAGCGGAGAGATCACCACCGGCTCACCGCCGACATCGCCCAGGATCCCGCGCGACAGCACGCTGGCGTCGCTGCCAGGTTCGCGATCTTCCAGCGCAAACAGCGCGTCACCCAGACGGAACAGCGCGACACGCTCACTGCCAAGTCGTGCGCCAATCCCTGCCTCCGGCGGAATCGCCTCCAGTGCGCAGATTGCACTCCAGGGCTCAGCGGGCAGTTGCAGCAGCGGACGCGCAGGTACGGATTCAGGCTGACGCTGACCGCGTACCCGGCTGTAGTACAGCGATTCATCAGGCTGGTCGCTGTTGATCGTCGGCGTAAACAGCGCAAGTCTCGACGGGTCCGCCAGCGTGGTCTGCCACTCACACTGGTACGCGTCAACCACCCGCTGCATCTCCTGCTCCAGCGTCGCGCCCAGCCCGAGGCTATCCTCAATCACGACCTGCCGCAGATAATCCAGACCACCTTCCAGATTGTCCATCCAGACACTGGTACGCTGCAGCCGATCGGCGGTACGGATGTAAAACATCAGCAGGCGATCGACATAGCGCAGCAGCGTCGCGTCGTCGAGATCGCTGGCGAACAGATCAGCATGGCGCGGCTTCATCCCGCCATTCCCGCAGACGTAGAGGTTCCATCCCTTTTCAGTGGCGATCACTCCGATATCTTTGCTCTGCGCTTCTGCACACTCTCGGGTACAGCCCGAAACCGCCATCTTGATCTTGTGCGGTGCGCGCAGCCCCTTGTAGCGGTTCTCCAGCGCAATGGCGAAGGCGGTCGAATCCTGCACGCCGTAGCGGCACCAGGTTGATCCCACACAGGACTTCACCGTTCGCAGCGATTTGCCGTAGGCGTGACCGGTTTCAAAACCCGCTTCCAGCAGCGTCTGCCAGATATCCGGCAACTGGTCGAGCCGCGCACCTAACAGGTCGATACGCTGACCGCCGGTGATTTTTGTGTAGAGGTCGTAACGCGCCGCCACCTCGCCAATGGCGATCAGCCCCTGCGGCGTGATCTCACCCGCCGGAACGCGCGGCACCACGGAATAGGTGCCATCTTTCTGGATGTTGGCGAAGTAGCGGTCGTTGGTGTCCTGCAGCGGCAGATGCGCCGGTTTCAGCAGATAATCATTCCAGCAGGAGGCGAGCAATGACGCCACCAGCGGCTTGCACACTTCACAGCCGTTCCCCCGACCGTGCGATGCCAGCAGCGCATCGAAGGTTTTAAACTCGCCAGCCCGCACCAGGTGATACAGCTCCTGGCGTGAATAGCCGAAGTGGTCGCAGACATCTTTTTTCACCTCAACGCCGAGATTTTCCAGCTGAAACTCCATCACCTGCTTCACCAGCGCCGCACAGCCGCCACAGCCGGTGGCCGCTTTGGTGCAGCTCCTGATGCTGCTCATCTCACCGCAGCCCCCTTTCACCGCCGCGCAGATATCGCCCTTGCTGACGTTGTGGCAGGAGCAGACCTGGGCGCTGTCCGGCAACGCCGCGACGCCTGGCGCTTTTGGCGCACCGGCAAGTGCAGGCAGAATCAGGCTTTCCGGTGCGGCAGGCAGCGGTAAGTCATTAAGCATCATCTGCAACAGCGTGGCGTAATCGCTACTGTCACCCACCAGCACGCCGCCCAGCAGCCGGGTGCCCTCCGCAGAGACCACGATTTTCTTGTAGATGCCTTTTGGCCCGTCGGTCCAGTGATAGTGCTGGCTGCCCGGCGTGCGGCCGTGAGCGTCACCAAACGAGGCGACCTCCACGCCCAGTAGTTTCAGCTTAGTGCTCATGTCTGCACCGCTGAATGCGGTGGGTTCAGCCGCCAGATGTCCGGCCAGCACCCGCGCCATCTGATAACCCGGCGCGACCAGGCCAAAGATCTGACCGTTCCACAGCGCGCATTCGCCGATGGCAAACACGTCGTCATCGCTGGTCTGGCAGCGATCGTTAATCTCAATGCCGCCGCGCGGTCCCAGCGTCAGACCCGCCTCACGCGCCAGCTCATCGCGCGGCCGGATACCGGCGGAAAACAGCACCAGATCGCCGGGTAAACTGCTGCCGTCGGCAAAGCGCAGCACCACGCTGCCGTCAGGCTGTCGCTCAATCAGTTCGGTCTGTTTCGAGGTGTGAACCGTCACGCCCAGCGCATCGATCTTCTGACGCAGCATCAGCGCACCGCCCTCATCAAGCTGCACCGCCATCAGGCGCGGCGCAAACTCCACCACGTGCGTTTCGACCCCGAGCTGCCGCAGCGCATTCGCCGCCTCCAGACCCAGCAGGCCGCCGCCAATCACGATGCCGCGCTGGCTATGGCGGGCGCAGGTGGCAATGGCATCAAGGTCGTCCAGCGTGCGATAGACAAAGCAGCGATCGCCGTCGTGGCCCGGCACCGGGGGGACAAACGCGCGTGAGCCAGTCGCCAGCACCAGCTTATCCCAGGCCAGTTCACTGCCCGTGCTGTCACGCAGGCTGCGCTGCTGGCGGTCGATCGCGACAACCGAATAGCCACTCCGCAGTTCGATACCGTGCCGGGCAAAGAAGTCCCCGTCGACCAGCGACAGGTCGTCGGCCGTTTTGCCGTTGAAATAGTCCGACAGATGCACCCGATCGTAAGCCTGCTGGCGCTCCTCGCCATAAACCACGATGTGATAGTGCTGATGCATTTCGCGGGCAACCAGCTGCTCAAGAAAATGGTGACTGACCATGCCGTGACCCACCACGGCTAAAACCGGTTTACTCATTTCAGGACTCTCTGCAGCCTGTGGCTGCGGTTCAGGTTGATCGTGATCGAACAGGGCAGCGAACGTGACAGGTTCGGCGTGCTGAAGACGCTCCATCAGCGCAGGCCCTTGCCGGGTGTCGCCAGAAAGCAGCACGCCACAGAGGCGGCCATGGCGAAGAAAAAGACGGCGATAGTCGCCAGAGATCGGGTCAAAACTGCTGATAGAGGGCGCCTCACTGACGTCGCCCGCACTGAACAGTGAAATGCCACTCACTTTGAGGCGTGTCGCCAGCGGCTGGCTGACAAAATCCGCCAGCGGCGATCCGGCCAGTTGCGCCGCCAGAATCTGTGCCTGCGCCAGGCAGGGCGCGACCAGACCAAAGGTTTCGCCCGCAATTTCACAGCACTCACCCACCGCGTAAACCCCGGGAATGGCGCTGCGCAGCTGACCATCCACCAGAATGCCGCGCTGACACGGCAGACCCGCCGCCTGCGCCAGCGTTATTTCGGGCTGAACGCCGATGGCGATGACCACCTGTGTGGCGGCAACGTGGTGGCCGCTGGTCAGCGTCACACCCGTCTCGTCAATCGCCACAAGTCCGCTGTTGAGTTCACAGCGGATGCCGCGCTGCGCTAATGCCGTCAGCAAGAGCTCGCCCGCTTTTGCATCCAGCTGGCGATCCAGCAGCCAGGGTTTGTGGTGGACCAGCGTGACATCACGGCCACGGGCGCGGAGTGCTGCTGCCGCTTCAATACCCAGAAAGCCGCCGCCTACCACCACCACCGGTCCCTGACCTGCCAGCAGTTGCCGGACGTCAGCAATGCTGCGAAAAACCCGGACGCAATCCGCATCGATGCCAGGAATCGCGGGCAGACGAGGCTGCGAACCGGTGGCAAACACCAGTTGATCCCAGCTGAGCTGGCGCCGATCGGTCTGCACAGTACGCGCGGCAAGATCGACCTGCAGGACGGTTTCACCGCTCAGAAGCGTGACGCTGTGCCGCTGATACCACGCCTGATCGTGGATCAGGGTGTCACTGAAGGATTTTTCACCGGCCAGCACCGGCGACAACAGCACGCGGTTGTAGTTGCCGTGCGGCTCGCGGCCAATGACCGTGATGGCGTAACGCTGCGGCGCACGTTGCAGCAGGCTCTCCACCATCTGCATCCCCGCCATGCCATTACCTATCACCAGCAACCGTTGCCTCATGGTCTGCTCCTTATGCCGCCGTGGTCTGTTTTTCATAAAGAAAATGCAGCACTTTCTGGCGCAGCTGGTGGTAGCGCGGCTCATCCGCCAGCGCGACCCGCGAGCGCGGACGCGGCAGATCGACAGTCAGGATTTCGCCGACCTGCGCTGCCGGCCCGTTAGTCATCATCAGTACCCGGTCGGAGAGCAGCACCGCTTCATCCACGTCATGGGTGATTAGCACGATAGTGGTATTCAGCTCCTGCTGGATACGCATCACGCTGTCCTGCAGGTGGGCGCGGGTTAACGCATCCAGCGCGCCAAACGGCTCATCCAGCAGCAACACTCGCGGCTTCATCGCCAGGGCACGCGCAATGCCAACGCGCTGCTTCATGCCACCCGAGATTTCGCCAGGCCGCTTGTGCATGGCGTGGCTCATCTGTACCCGATTGAGGTTGTGTTCGATCCAGTCGCGCATCTCCGCTTTGCTGAAGCGCCCTTTAAACACCTGCTGCACCGCCAGTTCAACGTTCTGAAATGCCGTCAGCCACGGCAGCAGCGAATGGTTCTGAAACACCACCGCACGCTCCGGACCCGGTCCGGTGATTTCGCGGTTATCACACAGCAGTACGCCGCTGCTGGGACGGGTTAATCCGGCAATCAGGTTCAGCAGGGTCGATTTGCCGCAGCCCGAATGGCCAATAAGGCTCAGGGTTTCGCCTTCGCGGATATCAAAACTGACGTTGTCCAGGGCCAGGAACTCGCCGCTGGCGGTATTGAAACGCTGGCTCACCTGCTGAACGCGAATAATGTGTTGCTGCATGATGTTCTCCTTATTTTTCCCAGCTGAAACGACGCACCAGCAGCATCAGACCCTGCTCCAGCAGGAGCCCGACGACACCGATAATCAGAATGGCGATCAGAATGTTTGCCACGTTGAGGTTGTTCCACTCGTTCCAGATCCAGAAACCGATGCCCAGACCACCGGTCAGCATTTCGGCGGCGACGATCACCAGCCATGCGATGCCGATAGAGAGACGTACGCCGGTGAGCACCGCAGGCAGCACGGCGGGCAGCAGAATCCGGCGCATCACCGTCCATTCAGAGAGCTGTAACACCCGCGCGACGTTGAGGTAATCCTGCGGAATGCGCTGCACCCCTTCGGCGGTGTTGATGATCATCGGCCAGATGGAACAGATGAAAATGGTCCAGCTGGCGGCCGGCTCGGCGCGCTGAAACAGCAGCAGTCCAATCGGCAGCCAGGCCAGCGGGCTGACCGGGCGCAGCAGAGCGATAATCGGATTGAACATCCGCGCCATAAAGGTAAAGCGTCCCAGAAGAAAACCGGCCGGAATGCCCACCAGCGCGGCGAGGCCGAAGCCGATGGCGACGCGCTGCAGCGAGGCCATTACATTCCAGCCGATGCCCTGATCGTTGGGGCCATTGCTGTAGAACGGGTCAGCGAACAGAACCTGTGCAGCCTGCCAGGTCGCGTAAGGCGAAGGAAACGAGGGTTCAAACAAGGCGGCGATCTGCCACACCAGCAACATCAGCAGCAGGCCGCCCGCAGCCGGAATGCAGCGCTGCAAAAACGGACGCAGACGTGCCGGACGAACGGCGGCTTTCGGGGTGACCTGTAACGGAATTACGGTGGCACTGTCGGGGGTTTGCTCCGGCTGAGCCAGCGCGCGCGCGTCAGTTCTCATAACAACCTCTCTTAACGTTTGATAGCGAAACTGGCGGCGTAGGCGGCAGGATTGCTGCCATCCCAGACTTTGCCGTCGATCAGGGTGCTGCTGCGCATCTCACTGGCGGGCAGTGCAATCTGCCCGACTGCGCTGGCCGCCTGTTTGTAGATGTCGATACGGTTGATCTGGCGGGCCACGGTAAGGTAGTCGGGATCGCTGGCGAGCAGGCCCCAGCGTTTCATCTGCGTCAGGAACCACATGCCGTCGGAGAGCCACGGAAAACTGACGTTGCCGTTGTCGAAGAAGCGCATCGGGTGCGCGTCCTGCCAGGACTGCCCCAACCCGTTCTGATACTGGCCGAGCATTCGCCCCTGTAGCGTCTCCACTTTGGTGTTGATCCAGGCCCGCCCGGCTAACACCTGCGCGGTTTCACGGCGGTTATCGTCTGAGGCATCAATCCAGCGCGCCGCCTCCAGCACCGCGGCGGTCAGCGCGCGGGCCGTATTAGGATTCTCTTTCACCCACTGCGCGCGGGTGCCGAGCACTTTTTCCGGATGCTCCGGCCAGATCTGCTGGCTGGTGGCGGCGGTGAAACCGATGTTGTCGCTGATGGCACGCTGGTTCCACGGCTCACCGACGCAGAAGCCGCTCATGTTGCCAATCTTCATGTTCATCACCATCTGCGGCGGCGGCACGACCACGGTGCGCACATCGTTAAACGGATGAATGCCGGCATTAGCCAGCCAGTAGTAGAGCCACATAGCGTGCGTGCTGGTGGGAAAGGTATGCGCGAAAGTCAGGCTGCCTTTGGGACTGCCATCCACGGCTTTTTTCAGGCTGACCGCATCGGTGACGCCACTGGCTTTCAGCTGGTTCGAGAGGGTGATCGCCTGGCCGTTGTGATTGAGCGTCATCAGGTTCGCCATGTCGTGCTGCGGTCCCGCCACACCCAGCTGCAGTGCGTAGATCATGCCGTAGAGCACATGCGCCGCATCCAGTTCACCGGAGGTCAGCTTGTCGCGCACCGCCGCCCAGCTCGCCTCTTTGCTGACCGCCAGCGTCAGGCCATACTTCTTGTCGAAGCCTTTGACCGACGCCATGACCACGGGCGCACAGTCGGTAAGCGGAATAAAGCCCACCCGCACCTGCGGCTTTTCTGGCGCATCGGAACCTGCCGCCCAGACTGCATTTCGTAATCCCGGAACGATCCAGGCCGCACCCAGTGCAGCACCGGAGATCAGCGCCTGACGTCGTGTCAGTGAAAAAGGCGTTTTGCTCATCATGTTGCCCCTGAACAGAAATAAAAAAGGCGTCCTCCGACAAGCCGAAGCCTGCGGATGGACGCCTTTATCCAAAGCACTGACCCCACCGCCATTGGCGGGAGCAATGCGTACTCTCTGTAAGGTTAAAGCAAAGGGTGTGCCAGATCGCCGAAGCCGCGTGAATGCCGATCTGCGGGAAGAGGCTGGTGATAAATTAACCGTTTTTGCACGTTTCTGACGCAGATCACGCACAAACGCTGTGCAGCTACCTCATCCGGGTTAGGTGTTCAGGGTGTTTGCTACCGCCAGCACCGCCTGCGCGATCTCCAGTACCCGCTTATTCTGATTCATCGCACTTTTGCGCAGCGCCTGCCAGGCCGCCTCTTCGGTGAAACCCTGCTGCTGCATCAGCCAGTGCTTGGCCTGATCGATCACCCGACGTTCGTCGAGTGAGGCACGCATTGACGCCAGCTCATTCGTCTGCTGCTGCAAACGCTGCGACTGTTCTCCAATCAGCGACAGCACCGAGCGCCCGAGTTGCGGGGCAAGGCCGTCACTGTTGAGCGCAGCTGCACCATGCAGCCAGTCAGCGCCGGAGACATAAAGCGAAAAGTTGCTGTCGCCCTGTACCATCGTGAACATCGGCTGTTGGTGCGCCTGATCAATCGCTTCACGACAGCGCTGCATCAGCGTAGCTGTCAGGGCATCCTCAAGGGTTTTCATCTGATCGAGCCGCCTGGAGAGCAGAGAAAACCAGTGGAGTGCGCCGGTCTCATCACAGGGCCCTCCGGTACAGGCGATGCGCCGCAGACGTTCAATGTCCCGGCTGGCCTGAGACAGCGGCTGCCAGCGTTCGCAGGTCCCGCTGTCAGCAAATTCCTGGAAAGTGGCAAAACTCTGCTCCTGGGCCGCAATCAGGGCCACCAGCTGGCTACGCTGATCGGGTGTGAAATGACGCGCCGCAAAGCCCGCAGCTCCGATTGCCCGTTCCTGCCCGGCCAGCTCTTTGCCCTGCATAAAACTGAACAGCGCGATAAGCGCACGGGAAATCGCGGGATAGCTTGCCGTGTCGGCGGCTTCAAAGACCAGATTAAGTAAGGTGCGAATAACCTGATTAAACGCGGACATCGCTGCAGCCTGATCATGCTCTCGCTGGCTGATCTGCTCACGCAGCGCGGGTAATCCGTCCAGCGCCTGCAGGGCCGAAGCAATCAGATTGCAAAAGCGGCTAAAGCCAGGCTGCGCAACGGCGGGCGGTAGCGCCCGGTAAAAATGCTGCAGGCTGGCACTGACCTCCTGCTGACGGGCGTGACGTTCGGCGCTGAAGAGCGCGCCATTTGAGCAGATCCAGAGGTTGTTTGCGCCACGTTCCCGCTGCAGTCGATGAACCAGTTCACTGATAGCGGTTATCAACTCACCTGTCTCAAGCAACCGTTGCAGACTGGCAATATCGCTATCACGCGATGCCTGCAGCCATGTCATGGCATTACCCATTGCTCACCTCTGTGCGGTTAAAAGCTTTGAGAAGCAAAAGGCGTGCCGCTTTCGGTAAAAACGCGGACCAGAACAGGGCGTAAATTCTGATTTTGATAATATTCTTAACGCAAATCGATAAAATTTTTCGACAACAAGTTATTAGTAAAACTTAATAGTTTCCAATCGGATTAATTGCATGTCAGAATGCGCGGCACTGTTCTCAGGCAGTTTGTTGCCGCGATAATTCAGTTAACTTTAACTATCATATCTGCTGGCGCTTTTCTGGCTTCAAAACCCGCACGTAAAGTGCCCACTATCACGCATCGGCAGTGGGTGCAATGGTTTGAATTCTCAAAAGTCTTAGGTAGACTAAAAGCGTTACTATCCCGATGTAAACTGACCTTTTTTTGGAACACAGAATTTTGGCACGATGCGGCGCGACAAACAGCGCCTCATGACATCGGGTCCGGCAACATGCAGTTACTTTGATGAGATCACGAGGAACATGGTGAAAAAGAGTCTTGCGTTAACACTGCTGGCGGTCCTTACCCTGGCAGGCTGTAAGGCCCCGCCGCCGCCCGTCACTGACGATACGCTGGTCACCAGCGAAATTAACGGCGTCAAACTGGTCCATCGACACGCTGTCGCGGCACCGACTGAATTTGAACCCGTTAACCAGACCTGGCGCGCGCTCTATGGTGCATCAGTGATGACCTCGCCTGACTACGGCGGCAAAGTCGTTCGTTATCTCGAAACGGGTAAACCCTTTGAAGTATTGGGTAATGTGGAACACAGCTGGCTGGCCATTGCCGACCAGGCTGACGGTCCACTGATCGGCTATGTGCCGCTAAAAGCAGGCGTCGCGAGCGATCGTTATGATGCGACCGTGCAGAGCGACCGTCCCCGTCCCCGCAAAACCAAGCAGGTCTGCGTAGCCGTTGGCGGTGACAGCAAAGCCTGTCGGACTAACGATACCGCGACCTGGATCTTAGACTGAATATGAAATCCGGCGCATATTGCCTGCAGCACCGTCCCGGGCTGTGGGTACAGGGATTAGCCATTGGCTGGAAGATCACTAATTAATGACTGTGGAATCCCCTGCGCGTGAGGCGCCCCCCTCAGGCAATGAGAATCTATTACTTCAGGCTGCGGCGCCACTACTGAACGCGGTAGTACAAATTCGTCAGGCAGCCACACATGACGACCCTGCGGGTCTGCGCCAGTCTCTGATCGATGAAATCCGCCAGTTTGAACAACGCTGTAAACAGGCAGGGCTGCCTTTTGAGATGATTATCGGCGCGCGTTACTGCATCTGCACTGCGCTGGATGAAGCCGCGGCGCAGACCCCATGGGGCACGCGCGGGGTCTGGTCTGGCAACGGCATGCTGGTCACCTTCCACAATGAAAGCTGGGGCGGTGAAAAATTCTTTCAGCTACTGTCACGCATTTCACAGAGCCCGCAGCAGCATCTCTGGCTGCTGGAAGTCGTGCAGTACTGCCTGCTACTGGGCTATGAGGGCCGCTATCGCGGCAGCGAAAATGGTCGCAACCAGTGCGACGGCATCCGTAATCGCCTGAAAAGCCTGATTGATGAAACGCGCGCTCAGCGCCAGACGCCGCAACCGCCACTGGTAGAAGTTCATCCGCTGGTGAGCACTCTTGCCCGTCCCATGGTACCGCTCTGGGCCTGTGCCATGCTGGTCGCGCTGATTGGCTGCCTGATCTACAGTGGACTAAACTGGCGGCTTGGCAATGCCGCCGAACCCCTGCTGCGCGCCATCTATCAGACCCCCCTGCCGCAAATTACCGCGGGCCGCCGACCCTCTTCGCCACAGGCATTGCTGGACCTCCGTCAGCGCCTGAATGATGTGATTGCGGCCGGACAGCTTGAAGTCAGTGACGGCGCCTTTGGCAGCAAAGTGATTATTCCGGCGGACAAACTGTTTGCTGAGCAAGGTACGGTGATCAATCCGGTGGGCCGGGCGCTGCTGGCCCGCGTCTCAAACGCGATGAAAGATGTCAAAGGGACCATCCTGGTCTCGGTGTTTACCGACGATCATCCGGTGGATAACAGCCGCTTTGCCTCCAGCTATGAGTTTTCCTTTGCCCGCGCCCGCACGATCACTCAGCTGTTACAGGTTCAGCTGAACGACGGTCATACCGTTCGCTCTGAAGGCCGTGGCGATAGCGATCCGCTGCTGCCTAATGACAGCAGCGAAAACCGGACCCGCAACCGTCGCGTTGAAATTACCCTGTTTGCCGCGCCTGAAACGCTCAGTAATCATCAAGGAGCACAATAATGCGCGCCTCACTTCGCCTGCTGTTAACACATCGCCTGCTGTGGAGTTTTATTGGCGTTACGGCGCTGAGCTGCCTGGTCTGGATGCTCGGCCCGTTCTGGTCATGGGGCCAGTCACGCCCCCTGGAACCGGTTCTGCCCCGCCAGCTCACCGTAGGTGCGCTCTATTTTCTCTGGATCCTGTTTCAACTCATTCCGTCGCTTTATCGTGCCTGGTTTAACAGTCGCTTACTGACCCAACTTCAGCTGTCGGATAACGACGATCCTGCCGAGCGTCAGATGACAGATGAGCGGCTCAACCAGCGCTTCAGCGAAGCCGCGTTGCAGCTGAAACGCACGCAGTTTGGACGCCGTCACAGCGGCAGTTTACTGTCTCGCTTTAACGCCAATTATCTCTACCAGCTCCCCTGGTATCTGGTGATGGGCGCGCCCGGTGCCGGTAAAACCACCGCGCTGTTTAATGCCGGTCTTGAGTTTCCACTCACTGACACCCTGGGCCAGCAGGCGATTCGTGGCGTTGGCGGCACCCGCAACTGCGACTGGTGGTTTACTGACAGTGCAGTGCTGATCGATACCGCCGGACGGTATGCGTTGCAGGAAAGCCAGCGCGTGCGCGATGCTGCGGAGTGGCACAGCTTTATCAATCTGCTGAAACGCTATCGCACCCGTCAGCCGATCAACGGTGTCATCATGACCATCAGCGTTGCCGATCTGCTGAGTGATTCCGCCGAGGCGCGTTTCGCCCAGGCCAGCGCGCTGCGCGAGCGGATGGCGGAACTGCATCAGCAGACCGGCATTCACTTCCCGGTCTATGTGATGGTCACTAAAACCGACCTGCTGAAAGGTTTTATGAGCTACTTTGGCTCTATGGATAAAGCGCGGCGTGACGCTATCTGGGGCTTCACCTTTAACTGGGATTCGGGTAAGCCGCACAAAGATGACTGGCACCGCAATTTTGGCGAGCAGTTCCAGCGGCTGGAAGAGAATCTCCAGCAGCATCTGTCAGGACAGATGACCCAGGAGCGCGATCTGAACGCGCGTGCAGAGTGCTTCCTTTTCCCGCAGGAGTTTGCCTCACTGCGTCCACTCCTGAACGAATATCTGGATATCGTTTTTTCTGAGCATCAGGATGCGGTCGCCTGGAGCCCGCGTGGCCTGTTTTTCACCAGTGGCACGCAGGAAGGCCTGCCGTTTGACCGGGTGATGGGAGAACTGAGCCGCAAACTGCAGTTACGTCAGGCGGGCGACCACTCCATTGCGGCCTGGGACAGTGTTAACCGCAACAGTCCGATTCCGGGCAACAAAGGCCAGAGCTTCTTTATTCGTGACCTGCTCAGCGATCTGATTTTCAAAGAAAGCGGTCTGGCGGGCAGTAATCGTCGCTGGGAGTACCGTAATCAGCTGTTCCACTGGATTGGCTATGGCGTACTGGCCGGTGCACTTCTGATCGCCTCCAGCCTTTGGAGCCTCAGCTACTATCAGAATCAACATTATCTGCAACAGGTTGCCGCGCGGGTACCGGCGATACGCGAGCAGAGTCAGCAGGTGATTCATCAGCCTGCTGATAATATTTTTGATCTGCTACCCTTTCTGAACAACCTGGTAAAGCTACCGCTCTCAGAACGTTTTTCTCTCGATAATCCACCGCTTACCATGCGGGCGGGTTTATATCGCGGTAGCCAGGTCAGCGATGCCGCCTGGGTGCTTTATCAAAATGCGCTTAAGTCTTTATTGCTGCCGCGGGTAGCACAGCAGATCACTAACATTCTGCGTAACGATCCCGGTGATGATAACGCTTACAGCCGCAATGCGCTGCGCGCCTATCAGATGCTTTATCAGCCGCGAAACTACGATGGCGAATTTTTGCGGGCCTGGCTGCTGCAAAATTTACAGCGTTCACTGCCCGACACAGTAAGCGCCCGCGATCTGCAGCAGCTCGACTGGCACCTGAGCCAGTTGCTGGACCAACAGATTCAGTCATCGCCTTATGCACGGGATAATGCATTAATGATGCGTAAGCTGGCGGAGAATCTGAACATTGCGGGCCAGAAAGGTGACATGCTGGCGGTTACGCCGCTGCACCAGGCCCCGCCATCACACTCGCAAAGCGAGTAACGGTGAGGTGAATATGGCTGCTTACATCGCCCCCGGCTGGTATGGCAAACTGCCATCGACCGGTGACTTTTTGCACCGTCGGCTGAGCGAGCAACAGATTAGCCCGTGGAATCACTGGTTCCAGCAGGGATTGATGCACTGGCATCAGCAGGCGTGGTCCAGTAGCGCGAACTTCCTTCACGCACCAGTGTGGAATTTTGTCCTGCCGGTGACCGCGACACGCCCCCAGATACAGATGGGCTGTTTACTGCCTTCCTGTGACCGTGTTGGACGCGCCTGGCCGCTTCTGGCACTGCACAGCTTTCCACTGGCGCAGTGGCATCCGGCCCAACTGACCATCTCTGGTGACTGGTTTCAGGATCTGGGCGCGACGCTGCTACAGGCTGTTCAGACCCCGCTGGATGGTGAGCAGTTAGAGCAGCAGATTCAGGCATTGCCGCCGCTGCTGGTTCCCGCCAGAAAGCCTTCTGAAATTATGGATGTGCTCGGCTTTCAGGATCTGCCCTGCACGCTGAGCTGGCGTGAAGTGGCTGAACGCTTTGACCCTCAGCAGCACATGAGCTACTGGTGGAGTAATCGTAGTGATGGGTTTGTCCATGCGACCCACAAGCACAGCGGCAATCTCACTGCGCAACTGTTTTCGTTACTGTTCAACCCGGCGGCAGGTTCACTGCCGGGACGTAATGGCCTCTATCCTCCGATGTTCGAGTGAGGCCGGATGCGTTTGCTGTTTAATCTGGGATAACTCATGCAATTTACCATTGTGCAAAGCACCGCGGATTTTCCGGTCAAAAGCGTTGCGTTTCAACCGCCTGGGGGCACCATTGGCCGCAGTCAGGACAACGATCTGGTGCTGCCTGATGAGACGCGGGCTATTTCGCGTCTGCAGGCACTGGTTCACCTGTCACATGACGGAGAGTGTCGCCTGACCAATCAGGGCAGCGTGACGCCGGTAGAACATAACGGCATCGCCCTGGGGCGCGGCATGCAGGTGCTTCTGAAGCATGGCGATGCGTTGCGCATCGGTGACTATGCCCTGGAAGTGCGTGATCCCGCCTGCAATGACGCGCGAAACGATCCCCTGGCGCTGTTTGCTGGCGACAGCGCCGAGCCTGCAAACCCGCTGGGCATTCACGAACATCATGAAGTTGAGGATCGGCTGCTGGTCAACGATTCTCCTCCTTTACGCCACGAGCGCCACAACGATGCGCGTCTGGCCATCGATCCGCAGGCCAGTGAGCCGCAGAAAGCGTTCATGACACAGCCGGTGGATCAGGATCGGCTCATCGCCGCACTGCTGGACGGCATGGGGCTCAGCAATGTGCATGCCACACCGATTGACGAAGAGCAGATGCGGATTACTGGCCGGATGCTGAGCCTGTTTTCTCAGGGCACCGTGGCACTGCTCTCGTCGCGATCCATTCTCAAGCGTGGCGTAAAAGCAGACATGACGATGATCCTGAACGAAGCCAATAATCCGTTCAAGATCCTGCCCTCCGGTAAAACTGTATTGATGCAGATGTACCAGAGCCAGATGCCCGGTTTTATGCCGCCGGAACAGGCAGTACGTGATGCACTGGTCGATTTGCAGGCCCACCAGCTGGGCATGATTGCCGGTATCCGCGCCATTATTGCGGCAATGCTGCAATCCTTTAATCCACAGCGTCTGGAAGAGCAGGCGCGTGCCGATGGCGTGGTATCAAAGCTGCCATTTTCCACCGTCAAAAAGGCGGCGCTGTGGGACTACTTCATGCGTAATTACCAGCGAACTGCCGGGGAGATTGAAGATGATTTCCACACGCTGTTTGGCGAGGCCTTTCTTCATGCCTATGACATGGAGGTGAATCAGTACAAGGACTCGCAGACGCGGGTAGATGAAACATGAAAATTGTTTTTGCCAGCCGCTGCCAGCAGGGCTTACGCGATGAAAATCAGGATCGCACCGGCACAGCGCTGGATGAGCATAAAGCCTGTTTTGTGGTCTGCGATGGCGTAGCCGGTTTGCCTGGCGGGGAGATCGCGGCGCAGCTGGTGCGCGACACCCTGCTCAGCCAGATAGAGGCGCATGACGGTTTTACGCCGGAAATGACCCGTCAGGCGATTGAGCAGTGCCGCCTGGCGCTGCACGAGGCACAGGGTAAAAATCCGAAATATTCACGCATGAGTACGACGCTGGCGGCCCTGTTTATTGACCGCCATAAACAACGTGCATGGTGGGCGCATGCGGGTGACAGCCGGGTTTACCACTTCCGCCGCGGCGCGCTTCATGAGGTCACCCGCGATCACAGTCTGGCCCAGCAACTGAAAGATGCAGGCTATGAAAATACCGGCATTAACAGTAATTTACTCTATAATGCGCTCGGCGCTGAGCCGTCTCGCTTAGTGAGCTTTTCAGAAGAGATTGCGCTGGAAGATGGCGATGCTTTTCTGGTTTGTACCGACGGCTTCTGGCTGAATCTGACCAGTGATGAAATGGAACAGGCGCTGCGCATGGTGAATGCGTGTGAAGAGTGGCTGGCTTTGATGGAACAGGCGGTGAGCCGCAACGTGAAGAAAGATAATCTCAGCGCACTGGCGGTCTGGATTGGTGAGCCAGAAGAAGCAACATTGCTTTATTCACTGGCTGATTCGGCGCGCTTTCTGCCGCCTCGTTTTTGATTCCAAGGATCCTTATGAAACTGTGGTTGCCCGGCATCATCACCCTGCTGATTGCCTTTAATGCCCAGGCTGAAAATTATCGGGTGGTCTACTCCCCCAGCCTGGCGCTGGAGGTCTACATCGATAATGTGGTGAGCAAAGCGCCCGACGACTGGTGTAAAGAGACGCTGCCGCTGCGCATCGTCTCCGGTAAAAGTAAGGATTCCGCCGTGCTGACCACCTTTTTACCGCGCGTCGGCACCCTGCTCGCCAATCAGTGCGGATTACTGGATGAACTGCCCTGGCAGATGACCAACAAAGAAGGTGGCGTCATGGCCAGCGGCAGCGCAAGCAAGTTGCAGAACTGGCGCCCTATTGTGATGGCGGATGCCACCGTTAGCGCCAGTGACAGCAACGCCGCACCACTTGACCTGTCACGGCCTGCCAATAGCACGCCGCTGCAACATTTTGATCTCCCCAGCGGCTGTCACTTCCGCACCGCCTGGAATGAAAATGCTCAGACGCTGTTTATACCGGACGTCAGCAAGCAGCACTGCTCGCCGGATGGCTGGGCTGAGGGCAAGAGTGAGCTGACGCTGGTGACCCCGGAACATCCCACGCCGGTCGCTGTCACCTTCTATCAGGGCTATCCCATCGCCAACCTGGCGATTCCGGACAGCAAGCTTGAGGTCATCGCCGCTAATAATCAGCGCATGATTGTGACCCGCCCGGACGCCTCAGATAGCTGGCTGGTCCTGCCCTTTGATGCACGACAACATGTCTGGCGCTTCAATGGCGCACTGTTGATTAAAATGGATAAGAATGCTGCGCAGCAGAATGCTGACGCGGTGAAATCGCGAGTCGATACCTTGCGCAGCCAGTGGGCGCCCTATTTCATGCCACAGCAAAAAGTGAATGTGTTACTTATCGACACCCTGCACGCGGATCTGGTTGATCCTGCCATTGGTGCCTGGCGTAACATCAATTAATTACCGCGCAGCCTGGCAATCAGGCCGTGTACAGAGAGTTCACTATGTCGGCAAATGATAATACGAAAACTGTTCCGAATGCCCTGCCTGACGGCTACCGTTTTAATGAGTTTGAGATCAAGGAAGTCATCGGAGGCGGTGGCTTCGGCATTGTCTATCGCGCCTGGGATCACCAGCTCGAACGCACAATTGCTATAAAAGAGTATATGCCGGTGTCGCTGGCGGTTCGTGCCGCCGATTTGTCACTGGAACTGCGCGGAGAGCGTTTTCAGAAACTGTTTAATGCCGGACTGAACAGCTTTATTCAGGAGGCGCGTCTGCTGGCCCGATTTAATCATCCGGGACTGCTGCACGTGCTGCGCTTCTGGGAGCAGAACGGCACGGCCTATATGGGCACGCTCTACTACAGTGGCATGACGCTCAAAGAGTGGCAGGTTACCAGCCCGGCGTCGATTTCTGAAGCCTGGATCCGCCGTCTGCTGCCGCCGCTGCTGGGTGCTATCAGCACGATTCATCAGGCTGGCTATCTGCATCGCGATATCTCCCTCGACAACATTCAGCTTCAGGAGAATCAGCTGCCCGTACTGCTGGACTTCGGCTCGGCGCGTAAGGAGATCGGCAACCTCTCTGACGAAACGGAGATCATGCTTAAGCCTGGCTTTGCACCCATCGAACAGTACAGCGAAGAGGGTGAAGTTGAACAGGGACCCTGGACGGATATCTACGCCCTGGGCGCGGTGCTGCATAGCCTGATTACCGGTAATCCCCCGCCGGTGAGCGTGGTGCGCTGCATTGAAGATAATTATCAGCCGCTGGTGGAACGCCAGCCGGAAGGCTACTCGCTGCCGCTGCTGCACGCCATTGACTGCGCGCTGGCCATGAAACCTGGTGATCGCCCGCAAACCATCGACGCCTTTGCCGCACTGATCGATCTGCCGGTCAGTGATGTTGAGGCCGTGGTCAACAGTTTCCCGGTGCCGGGCGAGCCGCCGGTTATGCCGATCGAAGAGGTCGTTGAGGCGGCTCCGCCGGTTGTGATGGCGATGAATCATGCAGCCGCCGCAGCGGAGCCTGTTACCCCGCGTGCGGTGCGCAAATTGTCACCTGTCTTGCTGAGCCTGGCGGCCGTGGCTATCCTGGCGGTGGTCGTCGCCATCTGGCTGGCTAATCGCCACACGGCAATGCCAGATGTGGTCAGCAACAGCTCAGCCGTGACGCATCCGGCACCTGCATCGACGCCGCCAGCCGCAGCCGTTCCTGCCGCGCTGGCGACGGTCTATCTGAAGCTGGAAAGCGGTGAAAGCGTAGTGCTCAACGGACAGCAGGTCGAGGTGAAGCCTGGCAGCAGCGGATTTGCCGCGCTGAATCTGGCGGCCGGGCAGTACAAAATAGACGTTCAAAATGGCAGTGAGACGCATACCCAATCCCTGACCATTGATAAGCCTGGAACCTGGCTTATCAATCCGGGCAAGTAATCCCCGGATCGATCGTAAAAGGGCGCGACAGTGTCGCGCCCTTTTCTATGCGGCTTCTGCGCTGCTGATTCGCCTGTGGCCTGATTCAGGCCTGTTTGAGACAGGATTGCTGCAGCGTCCGCACCTGATGCGCCAGCCGGCTCAGGCTCTCTTCCTCCATGCCACGACGGGTGAGTTCCTCTTCCAGTGCAAACAGATACTGCGCATTCGAACCCAGCGGGCCGCTGGCCGCAGCAATGAGCGGCGCAATCGCCTCCGGGCAGGAGTCCGATTCATAAAGCGGATGACGTGGATCCATAATAAAGGTCAGCGCAGTCACGCTGCGGCCATCCTCCAGCTGTAATTCGCACCAGGTCGGTAAATAGCAGCCGGTGATCATCTCACGCTTCCACAGCAGCGCCAGCTCTTCATGTAAGCGCGCTTCCGGCAGACGAAATGCCAGTCCGGTTGTGCGGCCACCCTGTTTCAGCGCCAGCATGCGCCCCGGATGCGTGGCAGTGCCACGTCCCGCGATCAGCCGCAGGCAGAAAGCACGATGCCAGCCCTCCAGCGAACCGGATGCAACTTCATCCGCCTCAAAAATCGGGTTCCACATCAGTGAGCCGTAACCAAAGATCCAGACAGGGCTGTGATCGGGACGGCAGGCCAGCGTGGCGGCCAGCGAGGCGGCGCGCTGCTCGCAACTCCAGAGTAGCGTCTCATCGATATCCCCGAATGATGTTTTACAATCCGCTTTTAATAGAAATTCCCGGGTAAGCAATGCGACCTCCTCAACGTCATCGGCGTCCTGCGAAAGTGCTCCTGTAACATGATCTCCAAAACGGCGCTGCGTTTCGTTCATTAAATTGACATTAATCTATTTACGCGCGGGGTTTCAAGCGTGATTCCGGTCGCAGGTTAAAAAAAACCAGATAAACCTGATAGCGAAGTCGAAAAAAAGGGCTGGATAATCCTGGCCCTTTGACGTGAACAGACTAGCAAGGCGATTACGCTTTAGGATGCCACTTATCGTCATTCCCTTTTTCATACTCTTTTTTCACGGCTGACCAGGCGACCTTATGCGCCACTTCTTCCCGCGAATCATCGCCGCGTCGATCTTCCGCCTCTTTATATTGATCCCACGCACTGTTAAATGCCTGCTGATAGATATCCTGCGCATGCGCAGGAAGCACGTGCTTAACGTTGTCGGGTAAGTCGGTTCGTTTATCGTAAGGCATAATTTTTCCTCTGTTTATCGTCGCGGTTTAGTGTTTCTGGTTAAGCCTGGCGCAACAGTAAAAAAACGCAAACCTGTACTTATCGTCACTTCAGTTTAAAAATATGAGCCCATCCCTGAAATTTAGATTAAAATGCCATTTTTGTGACATATATCGTCAGGATAGGTGCATAGGTCAAACTTGTTGTATCCTGATTAATATTGCAATATTCCAGATAACATCAGGTTAATATCATTTCAAAAGGTTATTGCAGTTAAGTAAAAACCAGTAAATTTCTCCTGTCAGGGCCGGTGAAAAGATAAACTGCGCACTGCCCTAAAACTGATTATATTTCTAACAGCAGCCCCCGCTGTGTCCGGATAATCATTAACCAGAGAGGATGGTGAATGCCTTCACATGAAAAAACTCGTCACAAGGAATTCTCGCTGATATTTCCCCTTATCACGCTGGGTATACTCTATTTTTTTGGTGCTAACACCGCATTTCCCGTTGTCGTCGGTATCAACTTAGTGGCATTGATTGCCATTCTGAGCAGCGCGTTTAGCGTGGTGAGACATGCAGATGTGCTGGCCCACCGGCTGGGCGAACCCTATGGCTCACTGATTCTGAGCCTCTCTGTCGTCATTCTGGAAGTGAGTCTGATCTCGGCGCTGATGGCGACAGGCGATGCCGCACCCGGCCTGATGCGCGATACGCTTTATTCGATTGTGATGATTGTGACCGGCGGGCTGGTCGGCTTTGCGCTGCTGCTGGGTGGTAATAAGTTTGCGACGCAGTACGTCAATCTGGCGGGCGTGAAACAATATCTGATCGCTATCTTTCCCCTCGCGATTCTGGTGCTGGTATTTCCTAACGCGCTGCCGGGCGGTAATTTCTCCGTCACCCAGGCCCTGCTCATCGCGGCGATCTCAGCCGCAATGTATGGCGTTTTCCTGCTGATTCAGACCAAAACCCACCAGAGCCTGTTTGTTTATGAGCATGAAGATGAGAGTGATGATGGGGATCCGCATCATGGCAAACCTTCGGCGCACAGCAGCGTCTGGCACACTATCTGGCTGATCGTGCATTTGATTGCGGTCATTGCCGTGACCAAGATGAACGCCAATACGCTGGAAAGCCTGCTGACAGACCTGAATGCACCGGCACAGTTTACCGGCTTCCTGGTGGCGTTGCTTATCCTCTCGCCGGAAGGGCTCGGCGCAATTAAGGCTGTGCTGATGAATCAGGTACAGCGCGCCATGAACCTGTTCTTTGGTTCGGTGCTGGCGACTATCTCCCTGACGGTACCGGCAGTAACCATTATCGCCACCCTGACCGGACAGGAGCTGATATTCGGTCTGGAGCCGCCACAGATGGTGATTATGATGGCGTCGCTGATTCTCTGTCAGCTCTCCTTCTCGACCGGACGCACCAATGTATTGAATGGTGCCGCCCATCTGGCGTTGTTTATCGGATATCTGATGACCATCATGCTGTAACGGCAGCGGGCTTCAGACGAAAAAAAAGAGCGAGTAATCGCTCTTTTTTTTTCAGCAAACTTATTTGCTGGTATCAAGTTCCGGGAAGCTTTTCACCAGATCGTCAATCGCTTTCATCTGCACCAGGAATGGCTCCAGCTTATCCAGCGGCAACGCGGATGGGCCATCACACAGGGCATGTTCCGGATCCGGATGCGCTTCGATAAACAGACCGGCAATGCCGACCGCCATGCCGGCACGCGCCAGCTCAGCCACCTGAGCACGACGACCGCCTGATGCTGCACCGAACGGATCGCGCGTCTGCAGCGCATGGGTCACATCGAAAATCACCGGGCTGTTTTTGGTGACTTTCTTCATCACGTTAAAGCCGAGCATATCGACAACCAGATTGTCATAGCCAAAGTTGCTGCCGCGATCGCACAGGATAACCTGCTCGTTGCCACCTTCAGCGAACTTATCAACGATGTTGCCCATCTGACCCGGGCTGACAAACTGCGGCTTCTTAACGTTGATAACTGCGCCGGTTTTTGCCATCGCTTCTACCAGATCAGTCTGACGCGCCAGGAAAGCTGGCAACTGAATCACATCCACCACTTCTGACACGGGCTGCGCCTGTGACGCTTCATGAACATCGGTGATGATCTTCACGCCAAAAGTCTGCTTCAGCTCCTGGAAAATCTTCATCCCTTCTTCCAGGCCCGGGCCACGATAAGAGTGAATTGAGGAGCGGTTCGCTTTATCAAACGACGCCTTAAAGACGTAAGGGATACCGAGTTTCGTGGTCACGTTGACGTAGTGTTCGCAGATGCGCATCGCCAGGTCGCGTGACTCCAGCACGTTCATCCCGCCAAACAGTACAAATGGCAGATCGTTTGCGACGTTGATATCGCCAATACTCACGACTTTCTGTGTCATGCCCTTTCCTTTTCAGTGGGTCCGCTTAGTGCAGCGTGACCTGTTTTTGTTCGATTGCGTGAATCTGAACTTTGATCATTTCGCTGACCGGGTCTTCAGGACACTGCTCAACGAAGTAAGTTAAATCATTCAGCGCGATATGTTCGCACTCCAGCTGCGCGTAGATCAAACCGCGGTCGCGAATTTCATAGGGATCATCCGGATCAATACGCAACAGCACCTGACTGACGTTCAGTGCCAGTTCCATCTTCTGCTCTTCCATCAATGCCGCTTTAAGCGTGTCGAGCATTTTGCGCATCACGGTGACGGTCTTCGCTTCGTCGAGGTCATCATCATACAGACGCGCGGTCGGGCTGATGTTGCCTTTGAGCCACACTTCCAGCGTGTGCCGGTCAAGGGTTTCTCCATTGAACGGATTGATCATCCACTTGTCGCCATCAATCCAGTCCGCACGCAGAATCAACTGCGTCGGGAAAATCACCGGCATCAGCGGCAGTTCCAGCTCGGCGGCAATATGTAGCAGGATAACGCCCAGTGACACTGCCGTGCCCTGACGCGTCTTCAGCACATTGTCGATCCAGAGCGCATCAGAAAGCTTGTAGACACCGCTGGCGCCGCGAAATCCCCACTGGCGATAAAACAGCTCAAGCAGCTTTTCCAGCTGCATATCCGCATCTTCAGCGTGGCTGACATAGTCACGCGCTTCGGCGACTAACGCCGCAAGTTGCGCTTCCACCGACAACGCCGGAAAATCGGCGCGGATGGCAAGCGTAGCGCCAATCACCGCTTCACACAGCGGTGTCTGGCTGAAATCTAATTGTTCGGTCGAGGTCATACTATCCCCATAACGGCATTTTAGTCAGCGCCAGCGTAATGATGGTCACCAGGGCGAGTAACGCCACCAGAAAAGCGATCCAGCGGGTGCGATCAGTGCGTGGACGTCGACTCAATGCCACAAATCCTAAGGCGATGTAGATGATAACCGCTAAAAGCTTCTCCGTCAGCCAGCTTCCTTGCGGCGTGAAGGGATAGAAGTGGGTAATCATCACCAGCGAGACGCCGGTCACCAGTAACAGCGTGTCATTAATGTGCGGCAGAATGCGGACCCAGCGTTTCGTCATCATTGCCGAACCACAGCGCAGCCAGTAAAACCGCAGCAGAAACAGCGTCACGGTCAGCACGACGGTTAAGATGTGCAGATTTTTAATCAGAGGATAAAAGGCGACCATTATAAATCCTTTTTAAAGCGCTTTTATTAGGGGAACTGACCTAAGGTGACTCGTGGATTGCCACCGTAATCGTTGACGGTTTCAACGGCGTGATAGCCATTCTGCCGCATCAGCGTAGCCACCGCTTCGCCCTGCTGCCAGCCATGCTCCAGCAGCAGCCAGCCGCCGGGTAGCAGCCACGCAGGTGCCTGCTCGATCAGCGTGCGCAGATCCGCCAGTCCCGCCTCATCGGCCACCAGCGCGCTGCGCGGTTCGAAACGCACGTCACCCTGCTCCAGATGACTATCGCTGGCATCAATATAGGGCGGATTGCTGACGATGAGACTAAAGCGCTGCGGCGTGAGAGCCTGGAACCAGTGACTGAGCAGAAAGCGAGTGTTGCTGAGGCTGAGCTGCTGCGCATTACTGCCTGCCAGCTCAACGGCGGCCTGAATGCGATCCACGCCGGTCACCTGACAGTCGGGGCGCTCGCTGGCCAGTGCCAGCGCAATCGCTCCGGTGCCGGTGCCCATATCCAGAATGGTCGAAGGTGTCGCAGGCAGATGCGCCAGCGCCTGTTCAACCAGCAGTTCGGTATCCGGACGCGGAATCAGCGTGGCATCAGTGACGCGTAAGGGCAGCGACCAGAACTCGCGCTCGCCCACCAGATGCGCTACCGGTTCGCCCCGGGCACGACGCGCCAGCAGGCTATTCAGCTGCGCCAGCTGTTCATCGCTGAGCACCGTTTCATCAAAGGCAATTAACCAGCTGCGTGACTTGCCGGTCACGTAACCCAACAGGATCTCTGCGTCACGCTTAGGGCTGTCACCACCATACAGCGTGGCAACCGCCTGTTTCAGCCAGTGACGAAAATCCATTAATCCTGACCAGCCAGCGCCGCCAGCTGATCCGCCTGGTATTCCTGCACAATCGGCTCGATCAGGCTGTCAAGTTTGCCTTCCATCACTTCATCCAGACGGTAGATCGTCAGGTTGATACGGTGATCGGTCACGCGGCCCTGCGGGAAGTTATAGGTACGGTTGCGGTCAGAGCGGTCGCCGCTGCCCAGCAGGTTGCGGCGGGTACTGGCTTCGGCAGCGTGACGGCGGGCCATCTCTGCCGCGTGAATACGCGAACCCAGCACCGCCAGCGCTTTGGCTTTGTTTTTATGCTGTGAACGTTCATCCTGACACTCCACCACGATGCCGGTGGGCAGGTGGGTAATACGAATCGCGGAGTCGGTGGTGTTAACGTGCTGACCGCCTGCACCAGAAGAACGGAAAGTATCGATTTTCAGGTCACCGGCATTGATCTCCGGCAGTTCTGCTTCCGGAATTTCCGGCATCACGGCAACGGTACAGGCTGAGGTATGAATACGGCCCTGAGATTCGGTCTCCGGTACACGCTGCACACGGTGGCCGCCTGACTCAAACTTCAGGCGCCCATAGGCACCGTCGCCGGTCACGCGAGCAATGACTTCTTTGTAACCGCCATGCTCGCCTTCGTTGGCGCTGATGATCTCCACGCGCCAGCGACGCGCTTCGGCATAGCGGCTGTACATACGGAACAGATCGCCGGCGAAGATCGCGGCTTCGTCGCCGCCGGTGCCGGCGCGCACTTCAATAAAGCAGGCGCGCTCATCATCGGGATCTTTCGGCAGTAACAGAACCTGCAACTGCTGCTCCAGCACGTCGTTTTTCTCACGCGCTTCCTGCAACTCTTCCTGCGCCATATCACGCATTTCAGGGTCGTCGAGCATCTGCTGCGCCGTTTCGATATCTTCCTGTACCTGCTGCCAGTCGCGGAAGCAACGGGTCACATCGGTCAGTTGGGCATATTCGCGTGACAGCGCACGGAAACGCTCCTGATCGGCGATCACGCCAGCATCGCCCAGCATCGCTTCCACTTCTTCGTGGCGCTCCTGCAGGGCTTCCAGTTTGGCAACTATAGAGGTCTTCATTTAAATGTGGGATTCCCGTAACAGGTGGCGACAGCGGTGTACCTAATCGAGACCCAGGCTGTCGCGTAAAATCTGCAGGCGTTCATTATCGCCATCGCGGGCGGCCTGCTGAAGTGATTTGGTTGGAGCATGTATTAAACGGTTGGTCAGCTTGTGCGCCAGTTCCTGCATGACTTTCTGCGGATCGGCACCCTGCTGCAGCGCCTGCAGCGCACGGCCTTCCAGCTCAGCGCGGATTTCATCCGCCTGAGAACGATATTCACGGATCGTATTCACCGCGCCCTGTGAGCGCAGCCACGCCATGAATTCGCTGCTTTCCTGAACCACGATGCTTTCGGCCTGAACCGCGGCCGCTTTGCGCTGCGCCAGGTTCTGTTCGATGATCGCCTGCAGGTCATCCACGCTGTAGAGATAAGCGTTAGGCAGATCGCCCACCTCCGGCTCTACGTCGCGCGGCACCGCAATATCGACCAGCAGCATCGGTTTGTTGCGGCGCGCTTTCAGGGCGCGCTCCATCATTCCCTTGCCGATAATCGGTAACGGACTGGAGGTTGACGAAATAATGATGTCGGCTTCAGCCAGACGGGCATCGATCTCCGCCAGCGTGATCACTTCCGCACCCACTTCCGCCGCCAGCGTTTCAGCGCGCTCGCGGGTACGGTTGGCGATGATGAGATTTTTGACCTGATGCTCACGCAGATGACGCGCCACCAGCTCAATGGTTTCGCCTGCGCCGACCAGCAGTACATTGACGGAAGAGAGAGATTCGAAGATCTGGCGGGCCAGCGTACAGGCGGCAAACGCCACCGAGACCGCGTTAGCACCGATATCGGTTTCTGTGCGCACGCGTTTGGCCACAGAGAAGGTTTTCTGGAACATGCGCTCCAGTTCACTGCTCAGTGCCTGACCGCGCGAGGAGTCAGCAAACGCTTTTTTTACCTGACCGAGGATCTGGGGTTCACCGAGTACCAGGGAGTCGAGTCCGCTGGCGACGCGCATCAGATGGCTGACCGCCTCGTTATCCTGATGCCAGTAGAGGCTGTTGCGTACATCCTCTTCATCCAGCTGATGATAATTACATAACCAGCTCACCAGACGCGCCTGTAAGTCGGCCTGTTGCTCTACACTCAGGTAAAGTTCAGTCCGGTTACAGGTGGACAACACCACGCCGCTCTGCACCATGGGCTGTGATAACAGGCTGTTTAACGCCTGCTCAAGCGTCTCCGGCCCGAACGAGACGCGTTCGCGCAGAGCAATGGGGGCTGTCTTGTGATTGATTCCGAGAGCGAGCAGCGTCATGGCGGTTTTAGTTGGGATGTCCCAATAATGTCAGGGTTTTGTGATGCGCATTCTACAAGATGCGGCAGATCAAGAAAAGCCATACAAAGGCTATGACTGTAATAAGATTAACCCGATCGTGCGCAATTTGCTGCATAACAGCATTGACGGTTAAAACCGGGACGGTTAGCGTTATCCGTTACGAAAAATACATGTGTCCGAGGAGATGACCACTTGATGCTTAATACACCACGCAATCTGTTGCGCCTTTTGCCCCTTGCCAGCGTCCTGCTGGCGGCCTGTAGCGTCAACAAACCGCAAGGCCCGGGCCCCAGCGTTACCGCGCCACAGTGGCAACAGCATCAGCAGGCGGTCTCAAAGGTTACGCACTATCAGACCCGCGGTGCCTTTGCCTACCTCTCTGACAAGCAGAAAGTCTATGCCCGCTTCAACTGGCAACAGACCGCGCCTGATCGCTATCGCCTGCTGCTGACCAATCCACTGGGCAGTACCGAACTGCAGCTTGATGCACAGGGCTCGGTGGTGCAGATCGTCGATAACAAAGGCAAGCGTTACGTCAGCAATGATGCACAGAAGATGATTTCGCAACTTACTGGCATGAACATTCCGCTGGCAAACCTGCGCCAGTGGATGATGGGTCTGCCTGGCGATGCCACCGATTATCAGCTTAACGAGAACTATCAGCTAAGCAGCCTGAACTACAGCCGCGACGGCCAGAACTGGCAGGTGTCTATTGCGGGTTACGATAGCAAAGTTACCCCACCGCTGCCGTCCAGCCTGGAGCTGAAAGAGGGTGATCAGCGAATTAAACTGCGTATGGACGGCTGGACCGTTCAATGATCACCCACTGGCCTGCCCCGGCAAAACTGAATCTTTTTCTCTACATCACTGGCCGTCGTCCCGACGGCTATCACAACCTGCAGACGCTGTTTCAGTTTCTGGATTACGGTGACCAGTTGCAGATTACCGTTGATGACAGCGATTCCATTCAGCTGTTAACGCCGGTGGCAGGCGTCGCGGATGCAGATAACCTGATTGTGCGCGCCGCAAATAGGCTGAAACAGGCAGCCCTGAATAAGCATTGCCTGCCTGCTCGTGCTGGCGCACAGATCGCCATTGAGAAGCATCTGCCCATGGGGGGCGGCCTCGGTGGAGGTTCATCGGATGCTGCTACCGTACTGGTGGCGCTGAATCATCTGTGGCAAACCGGCTTCACACCGGATGAGCTGGCAGCAATTGGCGTGAAACTGGGCGCGGATGTGCCGGTGTTTGTGCACGGCTTCGCGGCTTTTGCGCAGGGAGTGGGTGAACAACTTCAGCCCGCAGAGCCGGAAGAAAAGTGGTATCTTGTCGCTCATCCCGGCGTGAACATCAGCACACCAGTGGTATTCAACGACCCCGAACTGACGCGTGATACCCCATCGCGCAGTTTATCGACGCTTTTAGCTGCACCCTTCACCAATGATTGTGAAGCAGTGGTAAGAAAACGTTTTCGTAAGGTTGATGAGCTTGTTTCCTGGCTGCTAGAATACGCGCCGTCACGCCTGACTGGCACGGGCGCTTGTGTGTTTGCTGAATTCGACACTGAGTCTGCTGCCCGTCAGGTGCTGGAGCTTGCCCCGAATGGGGTGCGCGGATTTGTAGCCCGGGGCGTAAATGTTTCGCCGCTACAGCGTACCCTGCGAGGCGATTAGCGATTGCGTGACAGTGTCACCACGTTCCAGACACTGCACGTTTCGCATCAACACACCCGTGTGAACGCACATGACTGTACGCGCCGGTTACTGTCATGCCGTTCATTCTCTGGACGCAAAGCCTGAGGTTCTTCTCGTGCCTGATATGAAGCTATTTGCTGGTAACGCCACCCCGGAACTAGCACAACGTATTGCCAACCGCCTTTACACCAGCCTGGGAGACGCCGCTGTAGGACGTTTCAGTGATGGTGAAGTGAGCGTACAGATTAACGAAAATGTACGCGGTGGTGATATTTTCATCATCCAGTCCACCTGTGCCCCCACCAACGATAATCTGATGGAACTGGTTGTGATGGTCGACGCGCTGCGTCGTGCTTCTGCTGGTCGTATTACCGCAGTCATTCCCTACTTTGGTTATGCCCGTCAGGATCGCCGCGTGCGTTCCGCGCGTGTGCCAATCACCGCAAAAGTAGTGGCAGACTTCCTTTCCAGCGTCGGTGTTGACCGTGTTCTGACGGTTGACCTGCACGCCGAGCAGATCCAGGGCTTCTTCGACGTCCCGGTTGATAACGTATTTGGCAGTCCGATCCTGCTGGAAGATATGATGCAGATCGGTCTGGAAAACCCGATTGTTGTTTCTCCCGATATTGGTGGCGTAGTACGTGCCCGTGCTATCGCTAAACTGCTGAACGACACCGATATGGCTATCATTGATAAACGCCGCCCTCGCGCGAACGTTTCTCAGGTGATGCACATTATTGGTGACGTTGCTGGCCGCGACTGTGTGCTGGTCGACGACATGATCGACACCGGCGGCACGCTGTGCAAAGCGGCTGAAGCGCTGAAAGAGCGTGGTGCTAAACGCGTGTTTGCTTACGCGACGCACCCGATCTTCTCCGGCAATGCGGTTGAAAACCTGCGTAAATCCGTTCTGGACCAGGTGATCGTCTGCGATACCATCCCACTGTCTGACGAGATTAAGTCACTGCCGAATGTGCGCACGCTGACTTTATCTGGCATGCTGGCCGAAGCGATTCGCCGCATCAGTAACGAAGAATCGATCTCGGCGATGTTCGAGCATTAATTCTTCGCGGAACCGGGCCCTGTGCCCGGTTTTTTTAAGCCAGCCAGTCGCCCGACTAACGCACTTCTTTTTCTGATTTTTCCGCGATAAATTTCCCCACTATCCCCTATTTTCAACGCCACTCACTCTTTTAGTAAAACGCTGCGTTCCCCGCTTCTGCCCGATGCCGTTAAGTGGTAATTTGCAACGCAATTTTAATAAGAACCCGGCCCTCATGAACCTCGATATCTATACCTTATTTATTTGCGAGCTTTATGTACTGGGGTTTCTGAGCATCATCATGGTCTTTGCCTGGATTGGATCGCAGTATGACCGCGTTCTGGGCTTCACCTGCCTGTCGCTGATATTTACCCTGATTTCCGTGTTCTTAAGTAGCCTGCGCAGCAGTGGCCTGCATTTTCTGCCGGTTGCGGTGGGCAATGTTTTAGTGATGCTGGCTTATGGCGGATTGTTAAATGCGTTGCGGCGCTTGAGTGGCAAACCCATCGGTACCCACTGGCTGCTGGGCGCGCTGCTCTGGGCACTCCTCTGCTGCTTTCCGGCCTTCTATTACAGCTTGCCCAGGCGAGTATTTGTGCTGTGTATCGCCTGTATGGCCTATACCGCAGCATTTATTCAACTGGTCTGGCTGGCTCGTGACTCGCTAAAATCGACTTTCTGGCCTGCACAGTTGCTGCTGTGGATTCACCTGCTGTTTCATCTGGCGCGCATTTTTCTGGATAGCGCCATTGCCAGTACCAGGCATGGTGCCATTGGCGGATCGGACTTCTCGGTTTACGTGATTCTGGAGTCCATTCTGTTTGTCATTGGCCTGACATTTACCATTCTGGCCATGGTGAATGAGCGGATGCAGAGCGTGTTGAAACACACTTCCCTGCACGATCCGCTGACCAGCGCCTGGAATCGCCGTGCTTTATTTAACGAAGCAGAAAAAATTGTGGCGCATTGCCGCCGTCAGAACCGGCCTTATAGTGCAATCCTGTTCGATCTTGATCACTTCAAGAGCATTAATGATCGGTATGGGCATCAGCAGGGTGACCAGATTTTGATCCACTTTTGCGGCATTGTCAGAGAGCTGATGCCTGCTGACGGGCGCTTTGCAAGGCTGGGTGGAGAGGAGTTTGCGGCGATAATCCCGGCCGGAGCAAAGGAGACGGAAGCCTGGTGTGAAGCGACACGACTGGCGGTTTGTAAGTCACAGCCCAATGAGATTACCTATTCAGTCAGCATTGGATTCGCAACGCTGACCCAACCGCATCAGGGCTTTGAGGATTTACTGGCACTGGCAGATGCGGCGCTTTATCACGCGAAAGCCAGTGGCCGGAACTGCACTGCGCAGCATCCGGTCCCGGCTGCACTCACTTAATGATGTGAGTTGTGCGATCTGCGGCAGCGTTTGTCATAGTGACGCAGCCAGTAATAACGATCTTCTACCTTTTCACGACCACTCAGACCGGCGCCCACCAGCCATAGCAGCGCACCAATAAAGATGCCTAAAATCGCCCCCTGAGCCAGAAGCTGTGGCAGATCAAGTGAGGGGAGCTGATTAATAATTGAGAAGCCGACGCCCAGCACCATTGTCACTAATCCCAGTACCATCAAGCTGTTACCTGCTACACGGCAGTGTTGGTATTTCATGCTGCACCCCCATCCTTATGAGAAAATGACCGCACACAATGTTAAGTGCCATAAGTTTAGGCAATGGGTAAAGATTACGTTGCGGACTGGATCACACATCAGTCATAAAGCATTCCCTGGCCCTGAGTCCAGCCTGTTGATTTAGATAGAAAATGATTAATCACTTCACTGAACCATTTCGGCGCTTGTGCTTTGTCATCCTGGCTGTGGCGAAGTAAACTAACGCCCTTTCGCAATAACAGCAGGATAATCATTGTGAGCAGCATTAAACTGATTGTGGGCCTTGCCAATCCGGGCGCTGAATATGCCGCCACGCGCCACAATGCGGGTGCCTGGTATCTGGATTTACTGGCTGAGCGCCACAATCAGTCACTGAAAGAGGAAGGCAAATTCTATGGCTACACCGCCCGCCTGATGATCGCCGGAGAGGATGTGCGCCTGCTGGTGCCGACCACCTTTATGAACCTGAGCGGTAAAGCGGTTGCGGCGATGGCGACCTTTTATCGCATCGCGCCGGAAGAGATTCTGGTGGCACACGATGAACTTGATCTGCCACCCGGCGTAGCCAAGTTTAAACAAGGCGGCGGGCATGGTGGTCACAACGGTCTGAAAGACATCATCAGCAAACTGGGCAACAACAACAATTTTCATCGGCTCCGCATCGGCATCGGGCATCCCGGCGATCGTAATAAGGTAACCGGATTTGTACTGGGCAAGCCGCCTGCCAGTGAGCAGAAGCTGATTGATGATGCCATTGATGAAGCGGTGCGCTGCACCGAACTGTGGCTGAAAGAGGATCGCATCAAGGCGATGAATCGGCTGCACGCCTTCAAGCCTGCTTAAACGCCCGAATCGTCGTGATTCCGTGTATAATGCGCGAAATTTTTCTATTCGTCTCCGACAGTCCGTCGCCTGACGTGCTGTCCATCCAGTTATAAAGGGTATCAAACCATGGGATTCAAATGCGGTATCGTGGGCCTGCCGAACGTCGGTAAATCCACTCTGTTCAACGCGCTGACTAAAGCGGGCATCGAAGCGGCTAACTTCCCTTTCTGCACCATTGAGCCAAACACCGGTGTGGTGCCAATGCCTGACCTGCGTCTCGACCAGCTTTCTGAGATTGTTAAGCCACAGCGCGTGGTGCCGACTACCATGGAATTCGTCGATATCGCGGGTCTGGTGAAAGGCGCGTCAAAAGGTGAAGGCCTGGGCAACCAGTTCCTGACCAACATCCGCGAAACCGAAGCGATCGGCCACGTGGTGCGCTGCTTTGAAAACGACAACATCATCCACGTGGCGGGTAAAGTGAACCCGGCTGAAGATATTGATGTGATCAACACCGAACTGGCCCTGTCCGATCTTGAGACCTGTGAACGTGCGATTCAGCGTGTGCAGAAGAAAGCCAAAGGCGGCGACAAAGATGCCAAAGCCGAGCTGGCTGCACTGGAAAAATGCCTGCCGCATCTTTCTGAAGCAGGCATGCTGCGTTCACTGGATCTGGATGCAGACGACAAAGCGGCCATCCGCTATCTGAGCTTCCTGACCCTGAAACCCACCATGTACATTGCTAACGTCAATGAAGATGGTTTCGAGAACAACCCGTACCTGGATCAGGTGCGCGCTATCGCCGAAGCAGAAGGTTCTGTGGTGGTGCCTGTGTGTGCCGCTGTTGAGTCTGACATTGCTGAGCTGGAAGATGAAGACCGTGACGAGTTCATGGCCGAACTGGGACTGGAAGAACCGGGCCTGAACCGCGTGATCCGCGCCGGTTACTCGTTGCTTAACCTGCAGACCTACTTCACCGCTGGCGTGAAAGAAGTGCGTGCATGGACCATCCCGGTTGGCGCAACAGCCCCACAGGCAGCCGGTAAAATCCATACCGACTTTGAGAAAGGTTTTATCCGCGCCCAGACCATCGCGTTTGAAGACTTTATCGCCTATAAAGGCGAGCAAGGTGCGAAAGAAGCCGGCAAGATGCGTTCAGAAGGTAAAGAGTACATCGTGAAAGATGGCGATGTGATGAACTTCCTGTTTAACGTCTAAATAAAATTGGTTGTCTCATGAGATGTCAGAAAATCTCCTGAAACTCTCAAAACCCTCTAAAATCCACGCAACTGCGTGGATTTTTCATTTCATAGTGTCTCAAATAGCTTCGTAGAAGCGCATTCAAAAATGAGTATGAAGGTGAGTACATCAATCTTCCATCTTCTTTTTAAGTGAGTACAATAACGGTATAATAATTATACAAGGAATCGTTATGCTCACAGATACTCAATGCCGTACAGCAAAACCAAAAGAAAAACTCTACCGCCTTAACGATTTCAATGGGTTATACCTTGAAGTAAAACCTAATGGCAAAAAAGCATGGCGCTATCGGTTTAAACTCAACGGTAAATCCAGCATGTTTGCGCTGGGTGAGTACCCGACGGTCAAACTTGCCGAAGCTCGCGAGAAATGCGAACAAGCGCGTAAACAAGTCGCGAATGGAGTTAGCCCCACTCAGGCTCGCCAGTTAGATAAGATCCGCAAGGTCAATGACGCATCCAACACCTTTGAGCTAATCGCCAAAGAGTGGTTGCAGATGAAAGACTGGGCCGAAATCACCAAAACGCGGCGAATAGATATGCTTAAACGTGTAGTTTTCCCCGCAATCGGTAAGCTCCCTGTCAGGGAAATAACTCCGCACCACATTCTAAAAATTCTTCAGGAAACTGCTAAGCGCGGCGCTCCGTCCGTTGCCGCTGAAGCCCGCCGCACCATTTCATCGATTTTTGAGTTAGCAGTAGCGACGCTCAGAGCAGATAGCGATCCTGTCTGGCCAGTACGTAAGGCGATTCCGGCAAATAAAACGCAGCACAAACAGGCACTGTCTCCGCAGCAAATCGGTAAGTTATTAGGCTGTTTTGACAACAGTCGCGGAACATACCAAGTAAACTATTGCATGTGGCTAATGTGGTGGACGCTTGCGCGTCCTGCCGAAGTCACCGAAGCAGAATGGGCCGAATTCGATCTTGATGATGCACTATGGACCATTCCGGCTTCGCGCATGAAAGCTCGCAGAGAACACGTTATTCCCCTGCCCTCCCAAGCAGTCAAAATGCTCAGAACACTACAGGGATTGACCGGGCATCGGCCGCACCTTTTCCCGGGCAGAGATAATCCGCTAGCTCCAATGACATCTCACTCTCTACGACAGTTACTTAAAAGCCTCGGCTGGAGCGGAACATATAGCCCACATGCAACCCGAACCACAGGAAGTACCCGCTTAAACGAGATGGGCTATCGACCTGATGCTATTGAGGCCCAACTTGCGCACGCTGATATCAACAATGTTCGTCGCGCATACAACCATGCAACTTATCTTGATGAGCGTAAAGTGATGATGCAGGAATGGGCTGAGAATCTTGATGGATGGGTAAGTAGCATTGACATCAGGGCTGCTGTTTCGTGAATGATGATGCGTTGATGAGATTCTGTTGATTTATAAAAAATTATCAAAGATATAGTGAAAAACATTAAAATAACTAATGTTTGCATTTTATCAAAAAAAATGTTTATTCGATATCATGAAATGTATGCTGGGGTCAGGCCTTTAGCTGGTAGCTCCAGATAAAAAAATAATCATTTTTAATAATTAAAATTTCTTAATACAAAATACCCTTGTTAATCAATGCGTTAATTTATTCAAAAACATAATGGAGACAAATTTTAGTCACCCTGAATCTTTAAAACCATTTTGATGCTGTGTGATCATGCCAACTGCGCATGTTGCTGTTAAAATGAGTTTAAGTGAATCCGAGCATATGAAGTTTGTTTCAACAACCTTTAGTTAATATTGATGAGCAAGCGACTACGCTTAGACTCTGCAACCCATCCCAAGGAACTATACTTATAATGAGCAATGTTGTTGATTCTTTACCGTCAAATGCAGGTCAGCAGCCGTTTCGAGGAGATGTAAGGAATGGTCAAGACGTGCTTCGCGAGCTTCGCACCAACGAAGTATTTGTTGCTATTGTTGGACCTGCAGGCGCAGGGGCAGGAACTGCAGCAAAAATTTTAAGCTCATTCTTCAGAGAGAATGATTATCAAGTAGAGATAATTAAAGCAAGTAGCTTGATCCGACGTGAAGCAGAAAACGCAGGATTTGCAGTGCCTGCATTAAACAGTCGAAAAACTCTTGATAATGTCAAATTGATGCAAGATCGTGGCGACGAGTTGAGACAAGGCGTATTGTACGGTCGCCAAGAAGACCATTCCGCCGTCTCCCGTTTGATATTAGGTAGTATTAGTGAATGCCGCGCTAAGTTGCAGGAAGTTACCTTTAATGGAGAACCCATCGTTCCTAATGGGAGGCAACGAGTTTTTATAATTGACTCCTTAAGACACCCAGAAGAAGTTTCTTTACTTAGAGAGATTTATCAAGACTCGTTTTCTTTAATAGGGATTGTGTGTGATCCGGCTAAAAGAGAGGAACGTATACGCTATAACTTCTTTGACCGTTCTGATGTAGGCCTAGAAGCAGTCAAGTTACAAGTCAGAGAGTTTCTGAATCGAGATGAAAATGCGGAAGAAAAATATGGTCAGCATGTTTCAGATACATTTTATGAAGCTGATTTTTTTGTAGACAATACACAAGATGCGAATGAAGATTTAACAATAACCGGAATGAACGATCATCTTCGCCGATTTGTAAACCTCATTACTCAGAAATCAGTTATACCCCCAACAATTTCTGAAACAGCTATGCACCAAGCGCGTTCTTCGCAAATGAGAAGTGCGTGTCTGTCTCGTCAGGTTGGGGCGGCGTTAGTCAATGCAGCAGGAAATATTGTAGCAACTGGAGCAAATGATGTGCCAAAAGCAGGTGGGGGAATTTATGGAAATTCATTTTCATTGCATGATGAGACTGATCATCGCTGCGCTTTTAGAGAAACAAAATATTGTAGTAGCAACAGAGAGCAAAACAAAATCATTGAAGAGCTAATCAGCGCTTTTCCTATATTAAATGAAGTTGAAGAAAAAGATGAGTTAATAAAGCAAATTAGAAAAACCAGACTTGGTGGGTTGATTGAATTTAGTAGAGCTGTACATGCCGAAATGGATGCCATACTTTCAGCATCTATTTCTGGGGTATCTCCAAAAGGTTGCAGAATGTATGTCACCACATACCCATGCCATTATTGTGCAAGACATATAATTGCAGCTGGAATTGATGAGGTTCAATTCATTGAGCCATATCCTAAAAGCAAAGCTACCGAACTTCATAGCGATGCTATTGCTGTTGACTCCCAAGATTGGGTTCCGCCATCCCAAGGTGGAAATCATGTTCTATTTCGTCCATTTGTCGGTGTAGCCCCGAGGTTATATAAACGCGTATTCTTGAAAGTCAGAGATTATAAAAATAAAGTTACTGGTGATTTTTTACTGGGCACACCAACCTGGGGACGCCCGTCTGAATCATATAAAGAGCCTTATTCGTCAATGGAGATAAAACTTTCTTGGCAAGGGGAACACCATGGTTAATAATAACTTACGATTAATTTACAGTAAGGACAGTCCTGATCAGAAGAACAGGAAATCACAAAAAAAATATTTTGTCAAAAGCGATCAGCTTGGGCTGTTTGACGACTTCAAAACAATAAGAATTATTTTTATTCCGGTGGCAGATATTTCATCCCATCTATTCATTAACACTCTTGAAAAAAATGATCCCTACATTCTACTGGACACTAGAGAATTCCCCGACTTTTTCTCTGTTTTCATTTCTACTGATTATGCTCTAGATGAATTCAAAAAACATGGAATCCAATATCAGCGATTGCCAATTTCTTTATCTTCAAATAATAAAGAAGAATGTTGGGAGCAACTATCAAAATTAAAGACCATATTAGAAAAACATTTAGAAAAAAAGACAAACTCACCTATCGTTGTCCTTTCAAGTACATCATCTAACTTGAATAGAGTTTCAGATAAGCTCATTGGATACATTAAACAAGAAGTAAATCAAGTGACATTTGAGCATGTCACAGATTAAACGTAAACTGTAATGAAGTATAACTAAGTTAGCTATAGCTGGATAAACTTATTAATTATACTTCATTTTCTGTCAAATAAATATTACTAATACAACACTCCAGTAAAGTAAAAATATATCATCCAAAGTGCCAACTTTGATACATCATAACATCCTCTTCCCATACATTTTTATCAGAAATTCAACAAGAGAATTTTAATTATTTTTGTACACAGAATACTTAAAACTCTCGTTTTGCCCATGTATTTTTTCCAATCGCGCATTCGTTATATCGGAGATCTTATTAAAACCATTTTTATATGCTATATGAGAGACGGGTATATCCGTATTGTTTTCGATTAGAATAGTTTTTCTTGAACCATTATCGATAGCATTAAGTAAAGCAGCTGCATGAGCTGTAGTACCGGACCCAGCGAAAAAATCCAATATGACAGCATCTGGTTTAGCCATTGAATCTATAATAGCTTTAATAAAACCAAGAGGTTTTGGGGTATCAAAAATCTTATTTCCAAATATCTGGGTTATTTCATTTGTAGCCTTCTCTGTATAAAACTCAGCATTATCCCAAAAAGTTCGAATTTTTATCCTTTTTCCCTCAGTTGAATAATTCTTGACATAAATAACATTTTTTTTACTTGAATAAAGCTGCCAAGACCTCATTCTTGCTGTTTCTTTACTCCATAACCAACGCCTTTCAACTCCCTTTGAATCTACTGGAAATACTTCAATTAGACCTGGTGATGCATTTACTGAAACTTCGCCAGTTATAGGGTTTGAATAAAGTGGATAATACATATTTGGTCTGTCTGATCTAAGGCTTGCCTCACCTTTTTTCCTAAAAAGCCCATCGACTTTATAAGATCCATGAATGTCTTTTTTATCATAAACATTCGAATCATCTTGATTCCCGTACAATTTTGACTCGTCGCTTTTACCATAAACCAAGAGGTATTCATGAGTTGGCGCAATGTTTTTATTACTTCCTTTTCCATTTTTTGAACGACACACTACAATAGTTCCAATAAAGTTACAGCCACCGAAAACTGTGTCCATAATGATTTTCAAATATGCGAATTCATTATCATCGATACTAATAGCAATTACACCGCTCCGCTTCATGATTTCTTTAGCTAGAGCTAATCTCGGGAGCATAAAACGCATCCAGGAGTTGTGAATACCAAAAAAACCTTCACATTCACCTTTACGACTATCATTATATAAAAACTTATTTCCAGTATTATATGGCGGGTCGATGTAACATAAATCAACCGTTTCTCTAAATGTGTTCGCGAGAGTTGTTAAGTGAGACAGGTTATCACCGATAAAAAAAGATGAATCATCAATTTCAAAATTTTTGGTGAAATCATTACACCTTACATAATCGCACGCTAATAAATCAGGTTTAAGATCAAAACCCAAGCACTTACCATAAAACAACACATTTTCAAAAACGTTGTCCAACCTACACCTCATAGCTGAAATAAAATTCATTCACAAACTAATTTTACCAGAAAAAAATAAAATAATGAAGTTACTTATATTAAACAAAAAACCAAAAAAATCTCCCATTGAACTAAATACCAATTGAAAGATTTAAAATAATAGGGAAGATACATACCGCTTTCAAAGCCAGATTTACTGTGGCATCATCTGATACTCTCTGAAAGGGAGTTAATTTAATGTCACTTATAGAAAAGATTTATAGTCAGGACACATCTAGCTATCTACAAGGTAGCGTTAGTCAGCGTATTGAGGCTCTTTTTCTTAATAATTTAGGTAAGGTTGTAACTCGAGATCAAATCATACGAGCAGCAACAAATCCAGAGACTGGCGTACAACCCGAAAACTGGCATCAACGACTTTCAGAACTTCGCACAGATAAAGGCTATACGATTTTATCTTGGCGCGATCTAAAGATGCTCGCTCCCCAAGAATACCTAATGCCTAATGATGCAAGGCGTGTTACAGCTGCTAAAAGAGTACTCCCAACTAGACAATGCTGGATGGCAGTTCTGCTTAGAGCAGAACATAAGTGTGAATGGGTTGAAGATGGGCAAAAATGTGGGTTAGCTGCAGGTGATATTGACCCTATTGGTGGTGGAACAGTTAAATTGACACCTGACCACATGACACCGCATTCAATCCATCCTTTGACAGATAGGAATGATCACTCTAGATGGCAGGCGTTATGTGGTCGTCATCAAGTGATGAAAAAAAATTACTGGGACTCCACGAATGGAAAGTTAAATGTAATAGCAATACTTCAATCTGTAAGTGAAAAACAAAAAAATGAGGCATTAAAATTTCTCTTGGAGTATTTTAATCGTGAAGTCAAATAATATCATAGTTTATGAACCAATGGATGTTTTCGATTCAATATATAAATTCAAAAAAGAGCATGGTAGATGTACATGTGCCATGTTCGATCCTTGGTATAATAAAGGAGTAGGAGGTATCAGGGATGACTACATTGAATTCATATCAAAGATTCTTAGAGAATTATCATCAATTGCAGATCATATCTATTTCTGGGGATTCCCAGAAATTGTCGCAAAATTTATTGATCTGATACATTATCCTCATGAGTATAATACATGGCTTACATGGTTCTATAAAAACAACCCATCTGTAATTAAAGGTTGGCGGTCTTCCCAAATGGCATGCCTCCATACTAGCACGCGTGGTGCCACAATGTATCCTGAACATTTCTTGAATGAAGCGCAATTAGCTAAACGAGCCGAAGGTAAGTTACGCTACATGCCGGGGCCGACGTCAGTTATCGAAGCTCCACTTAATATAGGTTTCATTAGAAAAAAAGAACAAACAGGACATCCAGCTCAAAAGCCGCTAGCTGTTTACAAGCCGTTAATTGAAATGGTAACAAAACCAGGTGATATTGTTTTTGACCCTATGTGTGGTTCAGGAACAACCGGTGAAATATGCTCACTATTAGACCGAAAAGCTGTATTATCAGATTTTAATCCTGATTATATAAATATGACAAAAAAAAGACTTGGCTTATGACTTAAAATCATAACAAATTTAAATTAAGTTTTATTAACATGGAGGGGGGACGCACACTCCCTTATTATTTCTCTCAACCCACAATATTTCCGCTAGAATTTTATAGTTACCTTATAGACTGGCCCCATAGTTCACCAGACACTTCGCCTCTCTTAAAATAAGAGGTAGTCTTAGATCTATGTTTAACACCAGTTAGAATAATAAGATGGTTGAAGTGTTATCAGGACCTGAGCATCGTCGCCGTACACCGCAGGAAAAAAAAAGCCATTATTCAACATACCATGGAACCCGGTATGACCGTGTCTCACGTCACCCGCCTGCACGGTATTAATGCCAATCAGATTTTCAAATGGCGCAGGCAATATGAAGACGGCTCGCTAACTACCGTGGCCTCGGGTGAAGAAGTTGTGCCTGATTCTGAACTTGCTGATGCCAATAAGCAAATCCGTTAACTACAGCGCCTTTTGGGCAAAAAGACGATGGAAGCTGAAATACTGAAAGAGGCTGTGGAGTTCGGCCGGGCAAAAAATGGATTGCGCATGCGCCCTTATTGCCCGGGGACGACGAATAACCGACGTCTGCCGGAGCATTGGTTTGTCGCGTGCGCAGTTGAGTATCAGGGTTCACCGGTTGTCTGACTGGCAGGATCACAGACGACAATCCCGTTTTGACGATAACGCAGTTTTGTCCCGGATAAATACGACCGTGGCCGACCTGCCCACGTACGGTTATCGACGGGTATGGGCACTATTGCGGCGACAATCTGAGCGGTACTGGCAGCCTGTTGTTAACGCAAAACGGATGTACCGCATTATGCGCACCCACCATCTGCTTCTTGAGTGTCAACACAATCGGACCAGCTGCTAGCTACGAGCATCATGTAAGAACGGGCTTTCTCCAAGAGTTTATCAACCTTGGTAAGCTTTAAATGGCTGAGTGGCTCCACTCAATGTTTTTTTTCTATCAGAAGGTATGGATGAGCCCAATCCGTCACCTTTTCATATGACACGAACCCATCATGCTCCAGCGCGCAAACTCCCTTGTGGCTGATGGCGTAATCGTATACAGCGCGGCTTTCCAGCCCCTGTAACATGTGCGACAACAGCTTGCGGCGCTTAACATCCAACTTCCAACGTTTACCCTTCTTCAGATCTTTCCAGGTAATGTTGAAAGACTGTCCTACCGCATTGGTAACGCATTTACCGTAACGATTGGTTTTGGCCGTGCTTTCATAGTGATCCAGCAGCAAGCATAAATCGTCCCTTAGAGGCTCTAGAAGGCGCTTCCAGCGTTTAAGCACTCGTTCAGCTTCTGTCTTGCCTAGCTCACGATTCAACAAGCGGCGGGTACTGGATTTAAACGAAAGTGTAACGAACCCGGCGTTGAATACGCTGGAAAACCTGAATTGCTTCACCAGCTCCTCAGCGACACGCAATACCCTGCAGATATATTGAGTTTCCAGCACCTCCAGCGACTCTGCCGAAATGCCAATACTCAACAGCTCATGTCGTAGTATCTCAAGCTGGCATCCCTTAATGTCATAATTATGCCCCCGCGCCAGACACGCCCATTTCATGCCAGAAGGTAGAGTTTGAAAGCCAGTGCCAATCTCGAAGGATCTCCCGCCAATGTACGCAGTCTTATAAGATTGTCGGTAAGAAACCGTCAACGGTGACTCCTTCACCAGATCCACTCCTGTTTCAGCAAGTCGCGACAGGAAGTTGAAAATGAATATTTTGTTCTCCTCCGTGGGATTCTCGTTATAGTAATCCAGCAATGCATCCAGATTGATTTCAAGCGGCTCAAGGTTGTTCCACACACTCACGACCCGTTCCCTGAAGGCAGCGTTAGGGATATCGCGTTTCGACTGTTTATGTTTAGCATCCTGACCGCGTTCAATGGCAATCCCTATCAGTTCATCTAATGAGTAACTTTTACGCTTGGTGAAAATGTCAGTCAGATAATGGTAACGATCCTGACGGCTAAGGTATGCCTCGCGGTCGTTGCCAAACAATTTACGCAGAAAACGCTGAGAAATAGCATATTCCCGGCATGAGCGTTGAGCATTGGAATACCCGGTTAGTTTGATAATTCCCGCGCTTGCTAGTGCCTCCATTGCACGCTCATTGGTCGGCCCACTTTTCTTGAATACTCCAGGGAGTTTCGCCCTACCCAGCTCAAAAGGTACTGGCACAGAATAAGACCATTTTTTACTGACCTTAATCTTTGCTTTTTTCCTGTTCTTGCGACTACATGTAGCGACACATATAACATGCTGAAGGAATACTGCTATGTCATGATAATAAGGACGGCGCAAACTCTTAACACCCTTATAAGGAATACTGAAAACAACTTCTTTGAAATAATCCAGCGTTGAACCTGTGACAAGAGTATTGTTGTGCGTAATGTATGGCTTCATAATTCACCTGTATATAGAGATCAAAGCCCCATGCCCTGACCTCATTTATTTACAGCTGAATTACTCAAACCTTACGTGAACCCAACAAGGTTCAGATGGTTATTAGATGATGATAATATTGAGGCTGGAGCCTCATGATAGCTGATGCTGGATAATGGCTATAGTATGTAATGACATATATACAATAATATAGAGATAGAGTGTATACAGAGCATAATAGACTCTGCCATATACCCTGCAGAGGAAAATAGCGAGTAAATATCAGCTTATCCAGAATGGTATTAGCTAATACGTAAAATGTTACCGGCTAATAAGCAGTACGACTCCCTCCTAGTGATATTCAATAGCGGTTATAGGCGCATGTACACATTCTGGATTTTGATCTTTTATACCTCGACTTTGCTCAAAACCGCCGATCCTTGCAATTGTCAAAGTCAGCCAACCATCGACGGTTTTACCCTACCATTGTACGAGGTGCAGACCTGACACCAAACGACACCTGTAGTTAGCCGATCTATCAGGTCAAAATCCTGCAACGTTGGACGGTCTGGAAGGGTGTTCTTTGCAGAACACTCATTTCGGTTCTGCCTGTTAACGGGTTAATCAGTTAAGTAACTGGCCTCTGAATCTGCAAGACTGGTCTCCGTACAACAGACTGATGACGAAGCGGACAGTCCCCTTGCTTATGAACGAATTGCTGGTGAAAAACCGCAACCCAGCTCAGCGCTGAATGCAGAATTGCACAGTCAGAGACCAGGCTCGCCTACAAAGCCGCAATCACTAAATCACTCAATCACTTTTTTCAAAGCGCCAAATGTTTTCACCATGGTTGGCCTGCCAGTGCTGAGTAGTGTTGATCACCAATTTTCAGCAACCAGGCGAGTTAACGCATCTACATACCTTCCCGATATCCTCTTTGAACGATTTCAGCGAAAAGCTCATCAACAAACCTTGTTGCGATTATGGGTATTCAGCGACAGAATGGTCATCACAATCGATCCGCATTTCAACAGATTGCGATCACTTATAACGTAAGGTTAAGAGGCTTATGAATACCGATTTGATGCCCAATTTCTGGAAGCTGTCACATGGCTGGAAGGAGTTTTCATTCCTGGATATGGTCGAATGTATTGATGAAAAGCTCGTCTACATTCACCGCACGACCGCTGGTAAAGGACAGTCTTCCGTCAGCCAAGCAGAGGAGTTCGTAAACGCTCCGATTGGCGATTACTTCTACTTGACTCACGGTAATCAGGGTGTATACCTGCTTGGTCAGTTCACTGGCCCGGTTAACTACTTCACTAAACACAGCGATGGCTGGATGGACAGACCATTCCGGCTGATCCACAAAGCTAATGCCAGAGAAGCGTATTATGGCGTCGAGAAATGGTGGACACCTAATCACAACTCTACCTTTGTTAAGGTTCCACACCACGAATATGATTTATTTGAAGAGCTGATATTGACGCCCTATTTCGATATTAACCTAAAAATTTTTAACTTAAAAAGCGAGCAAATATGAAGGGAGTTTTAGAGAAATGTACTGTGGAAGACTTTAACTACATATCAGCCACTCTGGATAGCTATGTATCTTTCACAAATGATAAGCGCAGAAAAACACTATTATCTGCATATCAAAACAACCCAGCATTGCATGCTGAATTAATATCACTTATTGACACACAAATAAAATACTTCGGTTCTTCCGATTTGGCTTATCTGAAGAGGCATTTAATTAATGGGGAAGGTTCTATTCCAGCCACGGAGATAATTGATGATGTATGCAAAAAACTAAAGGTCAATGTTAAAGTCGGCGGCTCGATAGAATCAAAACTTGAAAAGCTGGTGCTCTCCGTTGTTGAGAAGGAACTATTAAGCAAGACGCCAGAAGAATTATCAAAATGTTTCAATGAGCTGGGAGTAGGTGATATTGATAGAGAGGAGATAATCTCCCATATCAAAAAGAATGGCAAAGTGGCAATTCTGCCAATTGTATTTCAGATTCTTGGTCCCAAAATTGCACTTGGTATCGTAGAAACCATTATCGTCAGTCTCATCGCTCAGATGATTGGAAGGGAGGCGGCGAAACAACTCGTCAAAGAGTTACTCAAGCGTAACCCATGGATTAATAGCTTAGGACCCATTCTATGGGCTATATCTGGAGCATGGATTGCTTATGATCTGCAAGGTCCAGCCTATCGCAAAACCGTGCCAATTTGCCTGTATCTGGGGATCGTAGCTTTGCGTGATGGCGAAGAAATACTTTAAGGTAAAAAAGGAGTGGTTATAAGCCACTCCTTAAGCCCTTACCATATTGTAAAATTATTCTTCAATAAGCTTATCAAGCTTTTTGCAGATAAAAAAGTAGCGACGCCCCACTTGCTTACGCTTATAGATAATCTGAATAGTACTGTACTCCTTATTCGCATCGGATAATAATACCCCTTGCTTTGTTAATAGCATCAGGATGCCTTTGCGCTGAGATTTCGGCAAGCAGTTATGTAACAGATCTTTATCAACTGCATATACGGCCCGACCTTTAACTTTGTGGATAATGACCGGTGACTTTTTAATCGCCGTTTGGGTTACGCGATCATTTCCAATCAGATTTAAAAGATCACCCTTTTTGCAAAAATCAATAATTGTATCAAACGAACGACCTAATGGTGACTTCATTACCTCAGGTTCAGACAAAACTGCCTTAAGAGAATCCTGGTAGCAGGTTGAGATCCCTTTCATGATCTCCTGCTTTGTAAAGGGCAAAACACCATATTTCACAGCAATGGAACCTGCTACATAAGCGATTGCAAAACGTTTGGCGATACGCACCTGAATGCCGGAGTTACGATCTACCTTGTGCTTATCCAGAAAGAACTCAATCCCTTTTTCAAGCTTCCGCTTCACGTTTTCACGATCGTCCTGAATATCTGCCACCAAGCGCTTGAGAAAGGCAGGTTTGGCACTGCCATAATAGCGGTGAGTTGCATCCTTGATCGCATGAACAAGTTCGTTACTGGAATTGACATCATCTGGCAGTGATTCGAAGATCCCCATTTCAGCACCAGCATCTGCATTAACGTCGATTACACGCACATTTTCGCCTTCAAGGCGCTCAATGTTCCCGGAAGCAGCAAGTTGTTGAAGACTGCACTCACCCGTACTGAAAATACTTACCTGCCATTCAGCAACTTTGTTCTCATACATTGCAGAGCGTGTTTTCCCTTTCCCTCCGGAAAGCGTATACACACGGTTTTGCATAATCTTAGCGGCTGCCAGTACGTCTTTATCTAAAAGCTTCGACTCATCGAGAACTAGGTAGCTGTCGTTATGGGCCACGGCAATCTCCTCAAGCCCTTTATCCGTATTGTTCCACAGTACGACAATGTCTTTCGGCGATCCTGCTAATGACGCCAGCATGTAGGCACTGGAGGTTTTTCCTATGCTACTCATCCCCCATAAATGAAACCCGCCCCCTTCCATACCTGAAAGCTTAAGGAGAAAGCCAGATAATCCGCAGCACAGAGCCAGCATAATGCGCGAGCTATGTAGCGCGTATGGAGCGACATTTATTTTCCATAATTTTAATGTTTCTTGTTTCCCCTCGACAGGTAAATGATTTTTTGCGCTGGGGTGTAATATTGGTTTATCTCCCTTTATCTCACCAACGACTTTATCATTAGCACGCAAATAAGCATCACCATAAAAACCAGGCTTATAGCACAGTGTGATTACCTTATCCGTTTCCTTAACGACCTCCTGATGCGCCCGACTCCAGTATTCTTTAGTTACATTGGGATTATGCCCACATTTTAATAACGTTTTCTTTAACTCTAATACACTGACAAGTGCCCTAGCTGGTACAAGCACTCGGGTCGACTCCATCTCTTGGAAATCAGTGATTTTAATAAGTCGGTATGCAACTTGACACAACTCTGAAATTTTTGTACGGGCCAACAATGTAACAAGTAACTTTTCTTTTTTATTATTCAATATCTCTTTATATTCTTTCATTTATAGTTCCTTATCGTATTTAAAGGTCACATCATAGTTGCAGTAATGAATATCAGAATTAAGGCGTGAGAGTTACCCTGTATGATTCCTCACACAACACTATTATTTTATTTAAAATTGCAAAAACAATTTACAGCTGGTATATTTACTAATAGACCATGGAATCATTTCATTATCAAATGGTCACCATACTTCCTTACCTTATACATGAAGGTTAATCCGGTTATCCCAATAGAATCCAACTTAATCAGAGAATCAACATATTGATTACGCAATAGACGATATTTTTTAGTCCAACGCTTCCTTTTCCTTTCCTTGCTCCCCTGTATATAATAATCATCATACTGGATTGATTCGACTCGCCACCAGATAGCTTTAAAGCGGTAACTCACCTGTCGCATTGGATTTTTTAATTTACTCACGAGCATAGGACGGTTTATCACATTCTTTCGTGTATTCATGTTTCTCTTATTTTTCATCCTAACACGTAGACTTTTAATAGCCTGTTTGTCATTTGGAATGATGAGATGAAAATGTGGCATCCACTTATTAGCTTCTCGATGAAAATCCAATTCAAACCCACCAATCACCATTTCATCAAAGCCACATTCATTTAGCCAGCGACGAAGTCGTGCTATTAATGTATTGGGTTGCCATTGAAGCAGTTGACTATCACTAAGTGCATCCTGATAGAATATTAAGGTTAAGCCTCGCCAATTCTTCCGTTTCTTACATAAGCGAAGTACCTCCCCAATCATTTCCAGTCGGTGTAGTCTGAAGCATTCCGGACATGCAGCGCTCCCACAAGGCCCACCGAGCCAACAGTTTTCAAGCTTTATTGCTAATTTTAGATACTCGCTTTTATCCAGACGCCTCCCTATAGTTCGTAATGACTTTATACGCTTTAATCTTTCTTCGTAGACATCTTCGATAGTTTCGAATTTAGGCACCTGTCTTTTAATTTCTTTTGCGAACGCCTCGAGCTGAGGATTAACAAGGGGCTGCATCACCGCTTCGTTTATCTTCACTGACGGAATTTTCATGTAAGCGTTCCATCGTTGATAGGCTTACGACTAGAAATCCATCCCTCTATGTCTTCTTCAAGCCAGCCGACACTACGACCTTCCGGTGACAAGCGGAGCTGTGAGGGAAAGTGCCCCTTGGAAATTAAGCGATAAAGAGACGATCTTGAAATGCTACAACGGTGCAAAACATCATTAATTTTTAATACTCGTTTTATTGCCATGATTCCTCCTGAAATGTGATGGGAGTATCCTAAACCATGGTTTTTGCGTGGTTCCGTAGGTAAAAAGTGAGAATTGAGTTACCCATGCCAAAGCAATCGATTGCATTTTTAGCTTCAACATTTAGATCTAAAACGGGGTATAAGAACATAGAAGATTAAATAATTGATTTTTATAAACAAATATTTATAATTTTTTTCTAAAGCCGCTTGGTGCCTGATGCAGGGTATTCAGATAACCAGAATAAAGCATAAATCACCTTAAAAACTCACAAATCATCTTTAAAATGGATATTTTAATGACAAAGAAGCATTTAATACCAGTTTACCCTGAGCTGGGTGCGGATTCACTCAGAAAGCTGACAATGATTGCTTCACAGCATTATCCGGGCTGGGCAAAAGAAGAAAAAAGAAGTGGTGAACCGCTGAATATGACCATGAGTTACTGTATTGAGGTAGCCTATAACCTGCTGGAAAAGTCCCGCACAACCCTTCCACTTTATGATGCTTTACCTCCACCCAAAACGGTCAAAGCCCAGATCCTCTACGACATTTACCAACGCGTCACGACTCTAAAAGGCAACGGCAGCTCCACAGCACAGATGGTGTTGTACCTCAACCAGGCGCAATTTCCGACCCCAGATGACCTGTTCGCAGACAAACCACTGACGGCCGCAGCCCGAAAGCCATCACGCTGGGATAACCGCGATATTGATACAATTATCACCCGAGATGGGCAGCCCACCGATCTGCTGAGAGAGCACCTGCAGGCACTGAATAAACGCGGGCAGCGCAAAAGAGCACCAGGAGCAAAAAGCGTACGTTAGTTTCGTTAGGCTCCCAGTACAGGACTAGCTGTTTTGAACATTACCAGCACCGAATCTGTTTGCTGGCGCTGATTTTCATGCTCTCACCACGACAGTCATAGCGCGTAGTAGTGGATATGTCACTGTGGCCTGCCAGCTGGCGCACGGTGTTAATATCCACGCCCTGCTCCAATAAACGGGTGATGAAGGTACGCCGCATGTCATGTGGGGTGAACCGCGCAACGCCTGAAGTTTGCTGTAACTCCACCAAGATGCCCGTTAACCCGGTTGTTGTCAGAGGCTGACTGGCAACCTTACCGTTGCGCTGAATTCGCTTGAACAACGCACTGTCAGCCTCGTCTGCGCTGACTTTAAGCCATGCGCGGATGGCCTTGTCCACCGCATCCGCCACGTGAATTTCACGGTATTTTCGCCCCTTCCCTTGCCTCACCGTCAGGATACCGTTGTCGTAGTCCCGGCGCTCAAGTTTAACCAGTTCCCCGGCCCGCAGGCCCGTTCCGCAAAGCATCAGCACAATAGCAGCATCACGGTAGCGCCGTACCGGTTGCGGATGCTGTTTAGCAGCCTTAATCAGTGCACGGATTTCCTGTTTGTCCAGCGCCCTTCCCTTGCGCTGGACATCACCGCTCACGCGCTTAACTGACCGGATACGGGCCAGCGTTTCGGCATCCATGCAATTGAGGTTAAAGGCCGTCTGCGCCACGCCCCGGAGTGCTGACAGCGCCATGTTCACCGATGACACGGCGTAACCGTCATCCAGCAGTGCCGCACGTACTTTAGCGACGGCGGCGTAGTTAAGTTGTTCCCACGGATAGTCTGCTGCATCCGCACCACGTTTAAGTATGGCAGCGCTACGGTTTAACAGACTGGTGATACCTCTCCGCCCCGAAGGGGCCAGACCGTTTATATACGCATCGAACACGGTGGTTTGCACCACCGGTACGACCTGACGCAACGCAGCCCAGCTCATGCGCCTAACCCGCAATAACGTACATTAAACCAGGTAACTTTCAGCATCACACCAGTCCTCGCTCAGCCATCGATACCGTTTCAGTTCCTGCCACGATAAAGTGATCTAACAACCGCACGTCCAGCATCTCCAGCAGCCCCTTCAGCTTTTTAGTCAGCTGGATATCACAACGGCTGGGTTCAGGCTCGCCGCTGGGGTGGTTGTGGACAAGGATGACTGCGGCGGCGTTATGCTTCAGTACACGCTTAATAACTTCACGGGGGTGAACGCTGACCGAGTTTAGCGTACCCCTGAACAGGATTTCGCGGTGCAGCAGCTGATTCTGATTATCGAGCAGGATGATGCCAAACTCTTCATGTTCAAGCGGTGCCAGCTCAACCATCACGCACCGCCGTACATCATTAGGGGAGCAGAGCTGAACGCCACGCTGGTAGTACCGGCTGATAATGTCACGAGCCTGGTCAAGGATACGGGTTTCACGCTGGGTAAACATGGTCATATCAGAACTCCCGTTCAATGAAGTAAATGGCATCGGGAAACAGCTGGCGGCGGGTTACGCCAGTACGCAGGGAGAAAGCTTTACGGGGCATGGTGGTTCGCCCGTTGCTGTCGAAGAAGCAGAGTGTTTCTTCATCCATTTTAACCAGAAGGGACCAATGAAACTGGTCGCTGAGCATAATCAGGCGGGAGTAGTCAGTGACGTCCAGAAACCGCTGCATTTTCCTGAAAAGCCGCCCGTCTGATAATCCCCGCTTCCCGGCAAAGGGTCTGGTAATTTGAACCGGGAACTGGCGGCTGTAATGCCCTTTCTGCAACACCTGAGCTATCAGCCAGTCTAAACGGTCTTCTTCAATCCCTTCAGTCAGCCATTCATGCAAAGGCCAGCGCTGCTGATAAACCTGAATAAGCAGGTTCATTAAAGGGCGTCGTTTCACCCTGCCGTCATACAGCCAGCTCAGCATGTTAACTATGCAATAAGCACCGCATAGACAGTCCAGTTCACCCTGTTGAGACGCACGTATCCCTCTGTCAGTCGTCACAGATAATTCCCCATAAAGTAGTGATAATTAGTGCGGCGGGATTAGCTTTCCCACAGGACGGTAATGGTGTAGACGTTCATGGCGTGATATTGAATAAAGTTGGATTGCCAGAGTTCAAACAACTCCCTTCCGGCGTTAACAGGCAGATCACCAACATGAGCAAGAAAGACATATTGCTGACTCCAGCTAAAATCAAATTCCTTTTCCAGTTCAGGGTATACCGTCCCCATATAACTGAAGTCGGTAATGTAATCGAAATACCATTCATCATTGCGTGAAATAATCCGTATTTCGACGGGATGGTAACCACCCTTTTCAGCGCTGTAACTCAGGTCTTTAAATAACAGACTGACGGCTGTAATTTTGGCTTTATGCGGCGGTGGATTTCCCGCTTCATTTATTATGATATTTATCAATTCCTGCTCGACGGGCATAGCCAACCCTTCCTGATGGATAACACTCATCGTTTTCATTCCGAAAAATATGCATTTGGATTGATGATACAAACCAATAATTGACCATTGATCATACTGACTGTTTAGACGATAGACGTCCTCCCATCAGAATGGGATAATAAAATGAAATGCTAAGTTGACAATTAGTTTGTATCAGCCATTGGACAATATGACACTATCCAGCAATGTTATTTTACCAGGGCTATGCTTTTAATGCAAATAGTTTCACTCAGGAGCTAATTTGGTTGTTATTTTATAAACTCATCTAAAAACATAATTAAGCTTTTTCTCTTAGTATTATCGAGCTTATTCCAGACTTGCTCGAGACGTTGTTTTAATTCAACGTCAAGCCCAGTGGCATAGTTAATCGGGATATCAGAAACATTTAAATCCTCCATGCAATCAATAAAGAACCAGCTGATTGGAGTTTTTAAAGCAACGGCAATTTTGACTAAATGAGCAATATTGATCTTATTCGTTCCGCGTTCATAGCGGGAAAGTTGTTGTTGAGAGATATCGATAGTCTCTGCAAGATCGGCAGCAGTTAGCCCTGCTTCTTTACGTCTGGCCTGAATACGCTGTCCTACCAGCTTATCAGCTGAATCTGCCATCAGTTTAACCATCATTTTATCTCCAGAACATCCATAAGAGGAATTCTGGGGCTTTTTTACTCTTGCATGAACATCACTAATGGACATAAAATTGATATTTACGTCCTTTATAGACAAAACAACTGCAGCCGATCAACCAAGCTGGATTGAAAGCCCCATCTGTTGAGCAGCAGAGCAAAGGTGGACAAAAAGGAGAACATTGTGGCAACCACCATTACTGAGATAACGGATTGCTTTGAGTACTTTTTCAGCTCTCTTTACCGGCGAGAATTTGTCAAAACACTGCGTCTGAATGAATGTAGCGAGCGGGAATTACTGCCTTTGGTACGTTGCTATTTGCTGGGTTGGTTTGCAGATAATGTCTCACCGGAAGTAAAAAGCAAACTGCCAGGAACTGTATCCGGGCACGGTTACATTGATTTTGTCATTGATGATGTAGCCGTTGAGTTTGTAGTACGTAAACCAACTGCGGCACGTTCCAATGTCTCCGCGACCGTCAACAGTACAGAAGTAAAGAAATTGATGAAGCATGACAGCAAAGCCTTGCTTGTGCTGTTTGACTTCTCTGACACGCCCTATTCAGAAGAACAGATTGAATCCTTCCGCAACTGGCCCTCCCTGGGGCGTGGGAATCACCGTAAATCAGCTTTCAATGTAGTGTATTTCTTTGTGGAAAAACGCAGACCGCTGGCACTGGGAAAAATCACCAAAAACATCCGTATCACTTAACAGGGAATTAATTAATGAACAGAAAACTGTTGGCCTTATTGATGGCAGCAATAACGCCACCTGTAGCAGCAACACAGTACGTAAAACCTGGAGCGGTTCTAACCCTGAATCCGGGAAAGAGCAATGCTGATTTCAACATTAATGCCTCAACGCGGGATGGTTCGGGCGTATGCAATATGAATGGTAAGGTACAGCAAATAGCTGCTGGAGAAAACCAGATGCATCGCTGGGTCTGGAATGACATAACCAGCCAGTGTGTTGCTGTAATTAGTGAACTGAAAAACGGTAAGGCCAGCGTTATGACTCGTGGTTGCGAGGGATACTGCGGTGCTTCTACGGCAGGTGCAATGGATGGCCTATTTAATAAGAAATAAAAGTATCATTAATTTACGAAGGAATCTTAGATGAAAAGAACAATGTTTCTGGTATTAATAGCAGCTGGTTTGCTGGCTGGTTGCGGCGAGAAAACGCCAAAATGTAGTAGTGACGATGCAACAAATCTTGTCGTAGATATTGCCAGAAAGACAATCGAGAAAGGTATGACGCTGGATAAGGATGTGCGTATTTCTGTAGAAAATGTCAGAACAATTAGCCATGAATCAGGTCTGGATGTTTATCAGTGTGCGGCTGATTTAACGTTCACAAAACCTGGGCTGCAAAACTCATTACCAATTACCTACCGGATTCAGAAAACTGATGAAGGTAAAGGTCAGTTCTATATAAATGTATCAGGGTTATAATCACTGAATAACATACAGGGTTCCTTTTGGGTTAAGTAATTAATGTTTATTCCAAAAGGAAACCCCATAAAAATTATTATATTTACCATTATGGCTATTATCACATTTAGTTGGTTCGTTACACACTATACAACTGAGCCAGAAAAAATCCCTCCTGCTAATACTCCCTTCATTAGTAAACCTAACGTGTCTGTGACCTGCCCCAGGATTAGATACACCTTCAGTTAGTAATGTCGGTTGGTTTTTCTTCATACTTCCTGTTTCACTAGTCCGTTGCGAATTCAGCTGGTGTCTGGTAATTCAGCGATGAATGAGGACGGCACTCGTTATAATCCTGCCGCCAGTCATTAATCGTTTTCCGGGCATGAAGAATATCGCTGAACCAGTAATCGTTCAGACACTCATCGCGAAAGCGTCCGTTAAAACTCTCAATAAATCCGTTCTGCGTTGGCTTACCTGGCTGGATAAGCCGTAGTTCCACATCATGCTCAAAAGCCCATTGATCGAGCGCGCGGCAGGTAAATTCCGAGCCCTGATAGGTTCTTATTATCGTCGGATAGCCCCGAAACAGCGCGATGCTGTCCAGAATACACGTGACCTGAACGCCTGAAATACCGAAAGCAGTGGTGATCGTCAGACACTCCTTCGTGAAATCATCCACACAGGTCAGGCACTTGATCCTGCGGCCGTTGACCAGTGCGTCCATAACGAAATCAATCGACCATGTAAGGTTCGGTCCATCCGGGCGCAGAAGCGGAAACCGATCGGTCGCCAGCCCTTTACGGTGTCGTCTGCGCTTTACGCCCAGTCCATCAAGGTGGTAAATACGGTATACCCGCTTGTAATTGACGTGAAGGCCCTCCCTACGCAGCAACTGCCAGCTTGACACAAAAAAGTTGGGCATGGTACCAAAAAAGTGTTTGTTATCTAGACATTATTAATAAAACCCACTACAAAAAGAAGGTATTTTAATTTCCATGGCTCCCTACATCTATAATCAGTACTTTTTGAGATTCATTCATCTTCCGAGAAGTACTACAAATTTCGTAGCCATCAAGAACATGTAATAGGATATGTAATGTCTGAAGAATCAAAAGATATATTTATAGATGATGTTGAATGGGGTTGCGTTCATTCACAGTATCATTATGAGGGTACAGATCCTGCGATAGTAGCATGTATTGTGAATATTAATAATACAGACTTAATCGCAACCGAGCTTGTAAATTCAGTCTTAAATACATCTTGGATATCATCTCTTGATGCCGGCACACAGAGGTCATATAAAGTCACAGCAAAAGAAACAGCCGAGGCATTAGTAGAGATATTCAATAAAGTTCTTTCAGGTGACCCTTTAGGAGCGGAGTTTGGTGAAGTTATGGTTTCAATTGGCTCCTCACGGGCACTCAACCAAATATTACATCACATTTCTTTACCTATTGCTGAGTTATGGAAGCCTCAATTGAAGCAAAATGAGGGATTTGATTTTCATACTACATGTACCGCAAACCTTATAAACTTCGGTGAAGCTAAATTCTCAGCGTCCATTAACCCACACGGAAATGCTATTTATCAAGCTGATAGATTTATCACAGAAGAGAAACACTTTCGAGATCGAGTTCATTTAATAAATCTTTGCCACAAGGACGCCATTACAAATCTTGATGAAGAGAAATATGGTATTATCGCATCCTTCTCTATTAATTCAGGAAATACTAAAAAAATAATGGATAATGCTATTGAAACCGTTAAAGAAATAAAGTTATCAAATCGCGTTAGCTTTATATATTTGGTAGGTGTAAAATGTTAAGTATACAAGACATCATAAATGACGAAGATCCAAATAAATCTATTGGACAGATATTAGATGATTTGCACAGCAAAGGACCAGTTGATAACAAACTGATTGAGAAGTTAACATACTATAAAGAATTTCATGCTGATAAATTTGCAGCGCATGAGGAAAACATAGTATCAACACTAGGTTTATTTTATAAAAACAAATCCCCTTCAAATCTATATTCATTCATTATAGGAGCCATAGGAAAACAGTATAAGAAACAGTACAAAGAGTATCTTACTCCTGTCCAGGCAAGTATTCGTGATGCTGTTGAAGAAAAACAATTCATTTCTATATCAGCGCCTACAAGTGCAGGAAAATCTTTTTCAATAAAGGAGTATATTAGTACTCAACAAGGTGATGCCGTAATTATTGTACCATCTAGAGCGTTAATAGCTGAGTACGTGGAAAATTTAAAAGTATACTTTGAAAAAAACAAAGAGGTAATGATCAGTACTTTTGTAGATTATGTCTATACCTCAAGAAATTTAAGAAGGATATTTGTTCTCACGCCAGAGCGAACAAAAGATCTAACGGCCTTTAGCAGGAAGTTGAATGTTAATTTGTTTTTCTTTGATGAGGCTCAGGTTTCTGAAGAGCAAGAACGAGGTGTTATATTCGACGTCACTGTTAGGCGTGTACTGAAACTCTTTCCATCAGCAAAACTAATTTTTGCACATCCTTTCGTTGATAACCCTGAAGCTCAGTTCCAAAAACACAATATCTCCACTCCCGAAAAATACTCTCGGAGTTATGCTCATAATACTGTAGGAAAGATATTCATTTATGCGCATAAAAATGGTAATGACTATTATTTTTCACCATACATTAACAAAGGACATTTGTTAAAGAAAGCTGCAATTTTCTCAGGAAGTTTTGAGGATTTTGCATTCTCAGGTGATAAATCAGTCCTTGTTTATGTATCAAAAGCATCGGTGTATGATGGGAAGTTTATTAATAAATTTAAGAAATACACTGCCAAGTTTAAGAAAATAGAAGACAAAAATGCGCTGGACATAATTAACAGCGTAGAAGTTATATTAGGTGCAAATAATCAGGACCATAGGTCTGTTCTGGTCGAACTTTTGAATATCGGTGTTGTAATTCACCATGGTTCTGTACCTTTAGAGGTTAGATACTTAGTAGAGAAATTTATTAAAGCTGGGTTCGCCAGGATCTGCTTTGCTACTAGTACATTAGCCCAAGGTATCAATATGCCATTTGATATCGTTTGGCTTGCAAATATGAAGATGTATGGCGAATCTGAACAGAAGCGATGTCTAGCATTTAAAAATCTAATAGGTCGTAGTGGGCGTTTGTCAAAGGAGAAAGAATTTGATTATGGATATGTATATACACATAATGCAGAGTTATTATCTCGCCGAGTAAAAACTCCATTTAAATTAGTGGAGAAGTCAATACTAGAAAATTCAGTTGATTCAGACAACGATAATCATGAGCTCATTGAATCTATTGTTGATGGCACCTTCAATGAGGATATAAACCTTCCAGAATCCAAGATTAAGAGACTACAAAATGATACTATATATACAGATATTGCATTCATTTTGGACACCGTGTTCGATGGACACTTTGGCAGTAAACTGATTGGACCTGAGAATAGAGATAGAAGATCCGCAATCAAGTTGTGTTTCTTATCGTTATATGAAGCATCTCTGGGTCGAGAATTATATGATGGTGAAAGAAATGTATTTAACTCAGCAATTGACATAATGTTTTTCGTAATGGCTGGTCGAAGCTTTAAAGAAATTGTGGGGATCAGATACAGTTACATATCAGATCGAGATAGAAATATTAATGGCATTTCTAAATTCTCCCAACCAGCCAATAAATTGCCCGACAGTAACTTGACACGTCCTTACTCTCTATTTCACTCTGTAAACTCAAGGGATGTAAACTACGATACCGTAGTATTCGATACTTACGACTATCTAGATACTGTGATCTCCTTCTCTCTTAATGATGTCTTCGTAGGAGCATTTACACTATATTTAAATGATACTGAAGATAAAAGAGCCGATGTTTTTATTGATTTTCTCAGATACGGAACAATCAACAAAGTTCACATAATGTTAATGCGATATGGAATTCAGCCTGAAGATGTTGCTTCAGTTGCTCCATTTGTACAATTCATCTCCGATGAAAGGATAGAATTGAGTCCTTCAATAGAATTTGTTGATAACGAGCTTTGGAAAAAAATCAGCTGGTATCTGCCATAGAGATTTTAGAAAGGGTGAAAAATCACTCACCCTTTCTAAACTGAAACTTAGATATTTTCTATTGGTAATCCCCCCGAAAAATCGGTGTGTTCATAAGTAGAATTTTCTCGTAATCTGAACCGGGGAGATCTCTATGAAAAAATCACGTTTTACTGACAGCCAGATCATGGCCATCCTCAGACAAGCCGAGGCCGGAGCGCCAGTCGCTGAACTGTGTCGCGAGCACGGTATGAGCAGTGCCAGTTTTTATAAGTGGCGTTCACGCTTTGGGTCAAGTATTCAATGTGTTGACAGGTCTGTATAATTCTCAATTTCACGGGTAAGGAATTATGACTCTGGTTGACGTGAAATGTCCCTTTTGTGAACGCATTGAGGCTGTTTAAAAACATGGCAGCGGTAAGGCTGGACACCAACGTTACCGTTGCCAGTCATGCTGTCGTACTTTCCAGCTTGATTACGCTTATCGCGCTTGCCGGCCCGGCACAAAAGAGCAAATCATTGAGCTTGCGATCAACAATGCCGGTATTCGTGATACCGCACGGGCGCTGCATATCAGTATTAATGCCGTTGTGCGCACGCTAAAAAACTCGCGCCGCGGAGCGTAACCACTCTTCCGCTGGATAATCTGCAAATTGAGCTCATCTGTGAAGTTGATGAAATGTGGTCATTTGTGGGTAACAAAAAGCGGCAACACTGGCTGTGGTATGCATGGGAGCCACGTCTTAAACGTATTATTGCCCATGCTTTTAGCTCCCGGAGTAAAAAGACGCTGCAAAAATTACTGGGGTTACTGTCAGGCTTCAACGTTGCCTTCTGGTGTACGGATAACTTCAGCGCCTACGACATATTGCCGGATAAAAAACACATCATAGGCAAGCTTTACACACAACGTATTGAACGTGAAAACCTGAACCTTCGTAACCGGTTAAAGCGACTAAATCGCAAGACTCTCGGATACTCAAAATCCGCAGAAATGCATGACAAGATTATCGGTACATTCATCGAGCACGAGTATTACCTACAATAACCTGATCTACACATTGAATACATTACCGCTGTGCCATCTGCTTTCTACGCCATGGCGTCACCACTTAAAAACCTATCAACGATTTTCTCTCTAACCTACCTATATTTTCCTTCCGTTCGCGTCAACATTTTTTGCTATCTCTTAACTGACTGTTATCAAAAGCTTTTCAAATAAAAAGTCAAATAAAATCATCTTTCTATGTTTTTAACACACTGTTACTTATCAAGTTTATGTATAATTTGCCGTTAATCACTTCGGGGCAAAAAGTATATCGCTGCCATTTATTGATCGTATCAGGTGTGACACTCCCTGTCATTTCGGCATGGCAAGATGCCTGTGTTCAGGAAAAAAGGGACAGACAGTCAATGAGTAAACGAAATACACAGCTAGCACTTCGCATCGCGGATATTCTGACACGCTTGAATAATGGCGAGACGTTGCATCTGGCAAAACTGGCAGAACAGTATGATGTCTGCACGCGCACGATCCGGCGTGATATTGAAGAACGCCTGCTATTTCTTGAACTCCAGCGCGATGCAAATAATGGTGGCTATACGCTGTCACCGGAAATGCTGGGGCGTTTCGACAGCAACAGTATTGAGCGCTATTCCGGGCTGGCTGGGATTAAAGGCCTGTTTCCGGCACTCGATAAATCGATGCTGAATACCATTTTCCGCCCTTCCGGCCAGCATAATTTTCAGGTGCACGGTCATAAATATATCGACGATGACATGCACAGCGTTAATTTTCCGCGCCTGCAACGTGCGATTGACGAGCAGCGTATTGTGGGGTTTCGCTACCGTCGTAAAGATGCGTTACGCCACTATACCGTTGAACCTTATAAACTGATTAATTACAACGGCATCTGGTATCTCGCCGCTCGCCATGCTGAAAAAATCAAACACTTCACCCTCAGCAAAATCGCCACGCTGGAGTGTACTTTCGAACGCTTCAGCGCCGATGAGAATTTACGCCAGAACATTAATAAGGAAGAAAGCGTCTGGGCAAGTGAGGAGAAGTTCGAAGTGGTGCTGAAAGTCTCAGCGCAGGTAGCCGAATATTTTGAACGCCGTCAACTTTTAAATGAACAGGTCATCGAAAAGAAAATGGCCGATGGCGGTTTAATTATCTCCACGCGAATTTCCCATAGAACTGAAATAACGCCAGTAGTGCGCTACTGGATCCCACATCTGAAAATTATTGCGCCCCAGAGCTTACAAAATGAGCTGGCGCAGGAAATTAAAACCTGGCTGGATGAATAAAATATGTCCTCGTTGAAAATACGAATTATGCGCAAGAATAAAAAACAGCCGCCCCGTCATCTCGTGCGCACCTTACCCAAGGTGAATATTATTGTTGCCGCAACAATGAGCGCCGGGAAAACATCGCTGATCAATGCCCTCCTCGGCACGGATTTACTGTGGTCGGCGAATGAAGCGGCGACGGCAACCATTACTCGTATTCAGCATGCAGGTCAGGATGAAAAGACCATGCGCGGCATCTGTTTTACCTGGGAGGGAAAGCGCTATCAGATGGCGGACGCCGTGGATAATCAGCTTCTGCACGCCTGGAACGACAGCCCGCTGGTGAAACATATTGAACTTAGCGGTTACGTGAAAGCCTTCAGCAAAAGCCGTTTTTTACCGGTCATTTACGACACGCCTGGCGCGAATAACAGCCAGGACACCAGCCATGCGCAACTGCTGAAAGAGGCGCTGGAAGGGTGTGATGACGGCATTGTTGTCTATGTGCTTAACGCCACCCAGCCCGCAACGCGGGATGATGCCCGTCTGCTGGGGGACATCAAACAGCATCTCGATGCCAGACCGGGTAAGCAGATTATTTTCGTACTAAATAAGGTCGACGAACTTGACGAAGATAAAGGTGAAACCACTGAACACGCCGTGCAGTCCGCCGCCCGCTACCTGGAACAGAATGGCTTTAGCGCGCCGGTCATCATTCCGGCAATGATGCAATGTGCCTTAGTGGCGAGAAAAATGCTCACCCGTCTGGGCACAACCCGTTCACAGACCCGCCATTTGCGTAACGAACTCGCACGTTTTCGTCTGAATAAACACGTTCTTAACAATGCCGCCCTGATCCCGCAACCTCTACGGGAAACATTGCGGCAGGAATTAACACAACGCGCGGTATCCACCGTCAGCAACGATGAGTTTTGCCGGAGCGAACTGCGTCAGTTTGCCGCCTACAGCGGCGTACGGACGCTGGAACTCTATCTGACACATTATCTTTGAAGAGCGCATCATGAATAAAATATTTATCGAACATAACCCGTTTATTGTTGAAACCCGCTTTTTAATCAACGGTTCCGAACCTGCCGAAGGCTGCAAACTGTCAAGCTACAAAGAGTTGCGTCTTCAGCTTTGGGTCGAAACTCTTTTCGATGAACTTAACCGTCTGCTTAACGGCGATCTGGCTTTTAATGTCGAATTCAAAGGCGTTGAATCCGATTATATGGATGTGCTGGAAGCGGCAGACGCCGCCCGCCAGAAAGGTATGACGATCGAACTGGAGCTGACCCGGGTTAAAGAGGTTCATCACCGCCTGAATGTGATTCAGGCAATGATGGAAGAAGCCCGCCAGAATCCGCAGTTTAACGACTACATCGAAAATAACGAAAAGGTCAGCCGCGGGTTCGAGGAGGCGTTTAACCGCGACTTCAACCTGTATGTTGTCGCCACCATGTCATCGGGTAAGTCCACATTAATTAACGCCATGCTCGGCCAGGATCTCCTGCCCGCCGCCAACGAAGCGACCACCGCCACCATCGCGCAGATAACCGACGACAAGATGCTGGGCACCTCCTTTATGGCGCGTCGTATCAGCAGCCACACGGGGCTAGGTGAAGAAATTCCGGTATCGTCAGAGTTGCTTAAAGAGTGGAACCAACTGGAGGACACCCACCAGATTGATCTGCGTGGCAACATTGTCTCGATGCAAGAGCGCGATAATGTGCGCCTGGTGCTAACCGACACCCCAGGGCCAAATAACAGCCAGGACGGCGAGCACGAACGTGTCACCATGAGCTACATCCAGGATTCGCAGCGCAATCCGCTGATCCTGTACGTGCTGAACGCTTCACAGCTGGGGATCAATGATGACCAGCACCTGCTTCGCTTGGTCGCGCAAACCATGATGCGTGGCGGCAAGCAGAGCAAAGATCGCTTTATTTTCGCCGTCAACAAGATGGATAACTTTGATCCTGAAAACGGGGAAAACGTCGGCGCGGCGCTGGAGCGGATCAAAACCTATTTGCAGAATAATGGCATTCAAAACCCGCAGGTTTACCCAATCTCGGCCAACCTGACGCGCCTGCTGCGTAAAAAACCCGATGCTCTCACCCGCAAAGAGCGCGGCGAGCTCAACACCATGACCGAGCTTTTCCTTGAAGAAGCCAGCATGAATCTGCCCTCTTATATGCCGCTCACTTCACGCGTCAGCCGTGCGCTGGAGCAACGCAACCTGTCGCGCGCCCTTTACCGCAGCGGGCTGCCCGCCGTTGAGGTGATGATTGACGAATATATTGATAAATATACCTTCCCGAATCGCCTGAAACGGGCCTATGAGGCTCTCAATCAGGCGATAGAGAAAGGCATGCGTGAAGCCGAGCTCACCGAGCAACTGGATCAGGATGAACGCGCACTCGCGCACCTGAACGAACAAATCAGCCAGCTCGAACAAAAGCGCAAAGAAAGCGCAGATACCGACGTGTACAAGCAATCACTGCGCCAGAAAGGGAAAGAACTGCCGCTGCACATTGCTGCCGTGTTCACGCAAAAACTGGCGCAGGTGCTGGCAGCCAGCAAAGCACAAGGTAACGAATTCACAAAAGATTCGCAGCTCACACCAGCCGATGCGCAGCGCCGTCTGGATGCAGCAGAGCGCGACGCAAGTTTTCGTTTTAAAGAGCTGATCAATGCGTTCGAAGCCACATTCCAGACTGCGCAAACGTTAATTAAGGACGAGTTGCAGGTGGAGTATCGCCGCTATATCAGCGAGTTGTTCGGCGACACCCGCGAACTCAAGCTGCCATTGTTCCAGGGGCTGAAAGAAAGCATGGCGGACTTTTCGCTCAATTTGAGCCTAAACGCCAACAATATTAAAAGCCGGGAAGAACGTTATAACCCGCGCGAAGTTAGCGACTCATCGTGGTGGAACCCCTTCTCCTGGTTTAGTACCCGTACCGTCTGGGATTACCGCACGGTGGAATTTGTTGACATGTCCGAACTCTGGAATGAAAAACGCAGCCAAATTGAGGGCAACTTCAGAGATCTGATTGATGCGGCGCGGAAAAAAACCGAAACGGATAAAGACCGCTTAGTCGAAAGCTACATCGCATTTATCGAACGCGAATTTAACAGCAAATTCGACGCCTTGATCGCCAGTCTGAAGGAGAAAATGAGCGACCAGCAAGCGCGTGAGAACGCCATTGCCCAGGCTCGTGCGCAAAAATCGTGGATCAGCGAATTTAAATCACGCCTCGACAACACATTGAGCCTGAAGGAGTAACCCCGCATGGAACAGAATTTTCACCACGCATTTTTGGCAGCGCTCAACAGCCCGCAGCGTGATTTTGCGCTGCTGAACGCCATGCTGGAGGAGTCTTACGCGGCGAAACCGGCGCTTTTCGACCCCCACCGGGAGGATAGCATCTGTGAGGCCATCAACCACGACACCATCGACTGGAACAGCGGTTACTTTGCGTTGCAGGTCAGAAGCCTTGAGCACAACTTCTCGCTGGAACGAGCGCAGCATCTGATTGCCCTCAGCCAGTGGCTGACCGAGCACCAGCATGATGGCTTTCTCGCCCCGCCTGCCGCGCATAAGGACAACGGAAACAGAAACATGAACAACAATGAAACCACAACGTTTACGCCTGGCCAGAGCCTGCTTGCCGCGCTTGAGTCCGGCTCCCTCAACCGCCTGCGTTCAGCACTGGTTGCTGAACTGGAAAATAACCGACTGGATGCACAGACGGTTCGCCAGGCGATGAAATGGGCGGAATCTCGCGCAACCGGATTGTTTGCCGACTATGAAGAAAACACGCTGGCGCTCGGTTTCGAGGCCGATAAAAGCAAGTGGGATGTGGATTACTACAATCTTCAGTCCGCGTATCTGATGATGAACTTCTCACGGGATCGTTTTGAGCACCTGATGGACATCTACCAGGTATTGCGCGATCGCGCGGTTTCCGGCTTTGTCCACCAGCCGAAAGCCGCACCGCGCCCTGCAAGTGCCGCGACGGCATCGGCAGCACCGCGCAGCCCGACGCCTGCACCTGGCGCACCGGTGCGTCAGAGCGGTTCCACTTCGGCCCTGCGCGTTGCCGCGCTGGCAGGGGGTGCGCTCGCCGCGCTGGCGCTGCTGATTTTCGCGCTGCTTTAACGGAGCCATCACCATGCAAAAACCGATGATGCCGCTGCAAATTCAGGAGATGGAGCAGCGCGCGGCAGGTACGCTGGCGTCTGCCAACACGCTGATTAATCGTAGCTATCTGGCTGAGATGCGTCACTACCCGGTGCAGCCGCTTGAAGATTATCAGGGGGTGCCGATCCACCGCGCCGGTGATATCCGTCTGTTTCGCATCGAGCGTATAGTTCAGGAAAACAAGCAATCGGTGCTGGAGAGTACCACTGCCGCCTACACCGCATTAGGCGCGGCCGGGTATAGCGTTTTTTTGCTGCTGAAATCCGATGGCCGGGAAACCGATGTCTATATCGGCACGCGCGGCGCGCCAGGAAAAATGCTGGGACAAAACTCCGGTGAGCTGCTCAATGAGACATTCAAAGGGCATTTCCCCGGCAGCAAGTTGATTGCCCAGAATGCGCAACAAACCGCACTGTTACTGGATGGCGCGCTGGCGCAAAAAGAAAACCCGTCATCTTCCGTCACCGCCGTAACGGGCGTTCCGTCCCTGGCAACAGAAGACAGCGAACATTTTATGCAGGGGCTGGAGCATTTTATTGATGCCGCCGAAAGCCGCGTTTATCAGGCCATTATCCTTGCAGAACCGGTTACGCCGCCTGAGCTGGATCGCATTCGCACCGGTTACGAAAAAGTCGCCACCCAGCTCTCGGTGCTGGCGAAGCGCCAGTACTCTTTTGGCGTGCAGGACAGTGACAGCGTAGGCCTGAGCATCAGTGAAGGGCTGAGTCAGTCTCTCGGTGAAAGTTTAGGCATGACGGTATCTCAGGGCACGTCTTTCACCCGTGGCACAAACCACTCCACAAGCGTTGGCACCTCAAGCAGCGAGTCCACCTCCGGGGTCATCGCTGATGTCATGGCGGGCTATAAAAATGTCAGCCAGATATCACTCGGCGCGGCCTTTACAGGTGTACTGAAGGGTGCGATCCTGAACCGAACCCACTCTGACAGCGTGAGCGAAAACACCACCACTGGCACGTCGGAAACCTATGGCAGCAACACGTCCGAAAGCGAATCGCGCACGCTGAACCGCAACGATACCACTACCCGCACTGATGGCCAGACCGTCAATAAAACGACCGGCAGCAGCCAACAGATTTCGCTGGAGGTACATGACAAAACCATCGAGAACCTGCTGGCAAAAATCGATCACCATCTGGAACGTGTAAATGAAGCGCGAACCTACGGGGGCTGGCAAACTGCCGCCTATTTTATTGGTGACAGCACCGCCTCATCAGAATCGCTGGCCAGTATTTTCCTGGGGTTAATGCGTGGGACGCGCTCAAGCACGGAGGATTTTGCTTTAACCACCTGGAACTCACAAAGCAAACGCCCCATTCTTGACTGGCTGTCGGTACTGGCTCATCCACTGCTGAAACCCACTATTGCCCCGGTGCTGGCTATCGACTGGCTCACCCCGGCAACGCTGGTTTCGGGTAAAGAGATGGCCATTCAGTTGAGCCTGCCGCGTCGTTCAACCTCCAGCGTCGCGGTACTGCACACCCAGTCATTCGGGCGCAAAGTCCTGCATCTCGACGGGCCGGAACCTGACGGACAACAGACCCGCGCACTGCGGCTCGGCCAGATGCGTCATTTGTGGAACGATCTGGATATGCCCATCGATCTGGATGTGGACAGGCTCACCAGCCATGTGTTTATCACCGGCTCCACCGGCGCAGGCAAAAGCAACACCATTTACGCGTTGCTGGAACAACTGGGTCAGCACAATGTGCCATTTTTGGTTATCGAACCCGCGAAAGGTGAATATAAGCAAGTCTTTGGTCATCGTGATGATGTCTCGGTCTTTGGAACGAATGCGCGCTTTTCGCCGCTGTTGCGTATTAATCCGTTCCGCTTTCCTGAAACCACCCACGTTTTTGAGCATATTGACCGCCTGGTTGATGTCTTCTCCATGTGCTGGCCGATGTATGCGGCCATGCCTGCTGTATTAAAAGATGCCATTCTGCAAGCCTACACCGTGTGCGGCTGGGATCTGGTAACGTCGGAAAACCACTGGCACCCCGCCACCCTTTTTCCGACCTTTGCCGATCTCCAGGAGCAACTTCGTCAGGTCATTGAACAATCGGAGTGGTCGCAGGAGGTGAAAAGCAACTACATCGGCTCGCTGGTGACCCGCGTCAACTCACTGACCAATGGCCTGAATGGACAAATATTTAGCGGTGAGGAGATAGATAACAGCCTCCTTTTTGACAGTAATACCATTATCGACTTAAGCCGTATCGGCTCTCAGGAAACCCGATCGTTTATTACCGGTATTCTGGTGATCCGCCTCAGCGAGCATCGTGCCGCAATGAGCGGGATGAACCAGGCTCTACGCCATGTGACCGTGCTTGAGGAGGCCCATCACCTGCTGAAGCGCAGCGGCGGCAACGCTGGCGCAGAAGGCGCGGATATCACGGGTAAAGCCGTGGAAATGCTCGCGAATGCCATTGCCGAAATGCGCACCTGGGGCGAGGGTTTTATCATTGCCGATCAGTCACCTGCGGCAGTGGACATGGCCGCCATCCGCAACACCAATACGAAAATCATCATGCGTCTGCCGGAAGATATGGATCGCCGCACTGCCGGAAAATCAGCGGCTCTGAGCGATGAACAACTTGATGAACTGGCGCGCCTGCCACGCGGCGTCGCAGTGGTGTATCAGAACGACTGGCTGGAGCCCGTGCTGTGCAGAGTCAGGAAGTTTGAGTCCCCGGCCGAGCCATGGCAGTACAAACCCACGGCAGCGCCGGTTGCCACAAACCCGCAGGCCTGGACGCCGCTGTTAAGCTGGTTGCTCAGTCACCGTCTGGCTGATCCGGTCGACATCACGGCGCAACAACTGGTCGAGCAGGTCGATACACTGATGCTGTCGACGCGTAACAAAATCCTGCTGCGTTCGTTAATTGCCGAGTTCGCGACCCATCGTACCCTGCGTATTCAACGTGAAGATCAGTTCCGCCAGCTTGCCAGCACCATTACCGGGTTACTCGATTGTCGTCGCGAGATGATGTACCGGCTCAGCCAGTGCAGCGACTTCAGCACTGTGAGTAATACGCTTGATAGCCTGCTGACCCGACGCACCGGTGAGTTACCCGCAGCGCTGCGCATTGCAGTACAACAGTGCCTGATGAAAGACGTTTCGGGGGAATCAGAAACATGGCTGAAGACCTACGCCGGGTGGCGTAAACACGTACAGGAAACCCTGCAATGAGCGAAATGCTGGTTTTAGAAACGACCCTTGAGATCGTGGGTGAGCACGAAGGGCTGACTGAACTCACTAGAGATATCGATATTATCGACATTGACATTGATAAGCTGGATGAGCCACTGAAGACGGTTGATACGCCGCTGACTGAACTGAGTGACGAGATGCGTGAGACACTGCGTGATAACGGCTACAGTGAAGACGTCATTGAACGCATCGGCAGCGAGCAGGAAGCGCAGATTTACCTTGATGCCGGGCTGGAGTGTGAATCAGTCAACGGGAAAGATGTGCTGGTGCAACCGGATATCAACCCCGACCAGGTGGATGAACTGGGCAGAACGAATCTTGAGCGAATGGAAAAAGGTCTGCCGCCGCAGGATGCCGACGGCAAACCTTATCAGCTTCACCATATCGGACAAAATGCAGATTCACCGTTAGCTGAGCTGACGCAAAGCGAACATATGGGCGGTGGTAATAATAAAATCCTCCATGATGTCACCAAAGAGTCGGAAATTGATCGCGGTGATTTCAAAACGGAACGCATCGACCACTGGAAACAGCGTGCAGAAGATATTAAAAATCAACGCAGCGAGGCCGCAGCATGAAACAACTGAAAACGTTTATCGAACAACATGATGTGATTACCTGCCCGGTTGACGCAGCAACGATCAACGCCGCGGAAAAGGCGCTTCATATTACCTTCACCCCGGACTATAAAGCCTGGCTGGAAAACGTCGGGTTCCTCTCTTATGAAGCCACCGAAGTGTGCGGACTGGGGGTGAAGGAGACCGCGTGGTTGAACATTCTGCGCTCGACCGCGGAGTTACGTCAGCAACATCCTGACTTCCCGGCCTGCGCGGTTCCGCTAATGGATGCGGAGGATGGTCACTATTATCTCTATGACAACTCCACCGGCAACATTGTGCGCTGGTCGCCGCTGTCTGGCGTGCGCGAAACCCTGAACGTCTCATTGGAAACCTTCGTGCTACAACAAATCGAGCAATAAAACACGCCTGTTGCGTCCCCTGCCATTACAAGGGGCGCAACATTATCGGTTTAACAAGGCCGAACTAAGCTCTCATTCACTCAACATGCAACGTATAGCTAGCAGCTACCATGACAGGTCTTCAGCCTAAATAGCAGGCCTTGGACTGTCAGGCATCATTTTTGCCAAAATGAGTATAGCATTGAGTACAATTTTATTGAATTTAAAAAATATCATTTAATATCAACAAAATAATATAAAAATCACTGTTCAACGTCTGATTTTTTCATGCGGTTTAAGCAACCCCATAAAACCTGACAGACTCGCTAAGACCCACGCAATGGCGTGGGTTTTTCTTTTTAACGCTCTCACAGTAGTGTCTGTCAGCAGATTCCCGCAACGCTGGAATCATGACTTAAAAGTTTACTGCTTTAGCTCCTCTCCTTCTTCTGCAAAACCCGCCAAAAGAATCTAAAGCTACCTGAGCGCACCCTCTTCCCCTTCTCTTCACCTGAAACGGCACCTGTTCAGCCACGGATAAACTGCGCCTCACACTGCCGGGCGATCTCCCACAGCCTGTTACGGATGACCTGCTTAAGTTGCAGAGTGGACTGCGACTGCGGCTGGTCACGGCGGCTGATCAGCATCACTTCAAACGGCAGAGGTTGTGCTATGGGCAGCAGCTTTAACTGTTCGGCATAGCGGCAGGCGGTGAAGAGATCCACGACGCCCGTGCCGCCGCCTGCCAGCACCATATCTGCAATGACCGAATAGGTTTTAATCGACAATGACACGGCGGGGTTCAGTTTCTTATCGCGCAGCGCACGGTGAAGTACGCGTCCAAGCGGATCCTGCGCCTGCATCATCAGTAAATTATTGTTGCACAACCACTCCAGCGTAACGGGTTCATGCCAGTGATGAGTGAGCGGTAGCAGCGCCACCATGGAGGACTGAAACAGAGGCTCGGCCAGAAGATCCGCATCGACCTGCTGACCAAAGACCAGCGCGAAATCGAGCTGATTATCCAGAATCATCTGGCATAAGGTACTGAAGTGCTCGGTGACCAGTTCCACACTGACCGAGGCCATCTGTTGCCGCCAGGTGACCAGCGCGGGAGCCATCACCATCTGACCAAACGCGTGAGCGGCGCCAACGCGAACGAGTTGCCCTTCGCCACGCCTTAGCTGTTCGGTGAGCTGGGTAATGGATTGCAGGCGCTGGCAGAGATCCTCTATTTCAGGCAGCAGACGTCGCCCTTCTGCCGTCACACTCATTCCCTGTAGCCGTCGCTCAAACAGCGCAAATCCCAGCTGCTGTTCAGCGTGATTCAGCACACGGCTGATATTCGGCTGCGACACATTCAGCAGGCGCGCCGCTGCGCTGATGCTGCCGGTCTGTACGATGGCCTGAAAGACTTCTATATGGCGGAGCCGCATGATGATTTACCCTGGATGGAATACCGGACACGGAGGCCTCTTCAACCAGCTGTACCGGCGGAGAGTGAGAGCAATCATTATCCTGCTGCAAAAACTGTACCGCAAAACCAGTGCAGCCCCGGCATAAAGTTGCTACGACTGCGTACTCGCCAGATAGGAGAATGCACTGAGTAAGCTGATCAACGTTTCCATTTTCTCCGCCTGATACGCCACGGTAACGGCATCAAGGCGCGTGACGCCGGGGATAAGACTGAACAGATCGGCCAGTACAGGTTTAGTGGCCTGAAGCCGCATCGTGTAAGGTGCCGTCAGGCGGGTTGTGCTCACCTGATGGAGATGTTGCAGTGCGGCACTTGCCGCGGCAGCGATCGCATGCTGTGCCGCCTGCGGACTGACCGATTCCGCGCAGGTATGCGAAATGGCGCGCTTTACACAGACGTAATCGACCGCTGGGTAATATTCCGCTATCCAGCTCTGTAACTGATCGTCACCCGTGACCAGCAGCAATGGCGTGCCCTGTTCAGCAGCGGCAGCCGCATAAATATCGGTTTCGCCCATCACCAGATCATTAATATGGATACGCCAGAATGCCCGACCGTTAATGGTATGCGCCAGTACGCCAGATTCACCTGCTGCGCTGTGAAATCCCACCAGAAACAGCCCGTCGAACGTCTGCTGTTCTATCCCCTCCACCATCGACAGGCAGCGGGGTTTGCCCTGCACCAGTCGGGCGCGGGGATCGATATTTTCCGCACGCAAATTGGTCATCTGAGCATGGCTGTCTGCAACCACCACTTCGGTTGCCCCACCCGCAAACGCACCCGCAATCGCGGCATTCACTTCCTGCTCCATCAGACCACGGGCGATCTGATGCTCCGGGTGGCCGGGTGAACATTGCTCCGGGCGCATGACCCCCGCGATACCTTCAATGTCGGCCGAGATAAAAATTTTCATGAGGTTAATTTATCCAGAATCTGCGTCAGTGAGGGACGATGATGACCGCGAAAGCCAGTAACAGCCTCTGCGCTCAACAAGGCATCGAGTACAGCCTGTTCCGTTGCATCCGCTGCGGCAGCAAACAGCGGCTCCAGCGTGTCGTCCTGTGGCGGCAGTGGCAGCGGTTGCGTGGAAAACGCCACGGCAATATCGCCCGAGCCGTGTCCCCAGTAACTGCCCAGCCGTCCCAGACCGGCACCGGCTCGCTTCGCGATGCGCTTTAGCTGCCGTGTGTCCAGCGGGGCATCTGTTGCCATGATGATGATGACAGAGCCGGCATCACGCTGCGGCGCCTCTCCGGCGAGCAGCGGCGCAATCATCTCGCCCGCCCGGACGCCATCCAGTGTGAGTGCCTCCA
>Ga0213822_1000087_pt1 | contig 101031 bp, 144 predicted proteins | sample MC6MC0908MG_FD_179872 | JGI IMG/M metagenome (GOLD analysis project Ga0213822, IMG submission 179872) | Enriched soil aggregate microbial communities from Iowa State University, Ames, United States - MC6-MC0908-MG | ecosystem: Environmental > Terrestrial > Soil > Unclassified | place: USA... | reverse complement strand
ACTACAAGACTATATTCACTATTACAATCACAAACGAATGAAGGCAAAATTAAAAGACCTAAGCCCGGTGGAGTACCGAACTCAGATCTTAGAAGTTGCTTAACTAAATATGTCTAACTTTTTTGGGGCAGTTCACCCCTGGTGCAGATGCTTTTTGTATATAGGGCCTATAAGCAATATCGTTCTTAGGATCCTAGTTGAAGAATTGGATTGATTCGATCAAGTCCTCAGACTAATTTCATTCTTTTTAGTTCATTTAAAAAGACTCAAAGATACGTACTAAAAATACAGTGAATTGTTGGCAAGAAACAGGATCGTTCGGAAGGAACCTTTGGTAATACCATTACTCACTAAAATTTGAATATATTTATATGACCAATCTGAAGGTGAAACATCTTTAAACCCTTTAACTTCTCCCTTCATTTTTAAGTCAAAAGCGTTTACTAATAACTTTGCTAGTAAACTTCGTTTTGTGGTTTTTAAGTGTGTTTTCATACTTTCATTTGGGAACGTTATTTTGATTTAATTTGTATAATTAATTCATTTCTTCAGTTAAAAATCTCTCTCCAAAAGTTGTCAGTCTGACTTTAGTTAGATCAACAGAGTGAACTCTTTCATCGTTATATGTATCATCATCACCAAACCAATAAATTGTAACATCTGAAATATATGTTCTATCATGCATATATTCAATAAGATCTGCCCACATGTCTAAGTTTAAATTGTAATCTGTATGAACGGGTATATTTCCGTTATTGATTTCATTTAAGATATTAAGTATTATTTCTTTGTTTTCCAATTAACAACACCACCTTTTGAAATACTTAATGAATTCCATTCTATAGTATTTATAACTTTTCCAAAGCGGCGTTTGGGGACTTTTCTTTGCTTACCGTTGGTTGTAAATCCGCATAAATCTGACTAGACCCTTTATTCCACAATCTGGCCCGATTGTTACATTGTCACACTCTAGCTTTCTACGTAATTAACTTTATTTCAAAGCCACACTTATCGCTTTCTATTTGAAACCCTACTTTATAGTACTTCTTTTTTCCATAATAACTGTATCATGCCATTCACCGTATAACTGAGCAATTTTTTCTCTCGTTCCAACAATTCTAAAGCCTATCTTTTTATGTAAGTGAATACTTGAGGTATTAATTGCAAAGATAGATGATTGGAGTGTCCAAAAACCTGCCTTTTCACTCTCTTCAATTAGTTTTTTAAATAGCTTTGTGGCAATACCTTTCCCTTTACAATCACTTGATATATAAACACTAACTTCTCCCACTCCAGAATAAACGGAGCGTGTAGAGACAGGAGAAATGCTAATCCAACCAACTACTCTATCGCGTTCCTCTGCTACAAAGCGCAAAGTGGCATGATACCCATCATCCCATATCTGTTCACTTGGCACAATTGTTTCAAAGGTTGCCATCCCTGTTTCGATTCCCTCTTTATAAATTTGTAATACCTCTTTTAAATCATTCTTTTCCATTTTACGAGTAATTAGTGTGTCCATCCATTTCCCCCCTGATTATTTTAAAAGGACTGCTAGCTTTCGCTAACAGTCAAATTTTTAACAACATGAATTTGATGGATCGGCAAGGTTTATACCGCATACACCTGTTTCAGGTAATTCCAATTCCACACGTTTTGAAGCTTCTTCATCATCTGATAAATAAGCTGTTATTGAACGAACTTGTTCGTAGCCAGTTGCCATTAAAAATGTTGGTGCGCGTCCATAACTTTTAGCTCCGACTATATAGAAGTCCTTTTCTGGTTGGCGTAGAATTTCTTCTCCATGTGCTCTTACTGTGCCACAACTATGCACATTTGGATCAATTAATGGAGCTAATGCATGCACACTTTCTGTTGCTGAATCAATGGAAAGGCGTAATTCGCTGTTAATTGAAAGGGCTGGTCTATTTCCCGCATTGACAATAAGCTCTTCAAATCCTGTTAATACTTTTTGTACTCCGTTTATAGTACCAACAATATGGATGTTCTTATCTTTTTTCATCTGTGATATATAGAAAGGTGTTATTACTTCAACCTTACCTGAATCTACTAATTCGTGAATGCGAACACCGAGTGCACCACGTGCTGCCAAAGCATCTTTTGCTTCGCCACCATAGGCTTCTTCAACAGATTTTTTACGCATAATCCACACTAGCTTTGTTGCAGGATTCTCTTCTTGTAATTCCGCAAGTGCCAATAAAGTATTGGTAGCTGAATGGCCACCACCAATAACTGCAATCTTCTTATTGACATATCGCTTTGCATTGGTATTTATGTCTGGGATACCATACTCAATATGATTTGCTAATGCTTTTTCATTTTGTAGCCATACCCCTGTAGAATTTGCTGGGTTTGGATTTCCCCATGTACCTGTCGCATCAATAACAGCTCTCGCTTCAATAATACAGATATCATTCTCTTGTTCAATATAAATAATAAAGGACTGTTCTACTCGATTTTTTGTCTTCATCTTATCATTAAATTGTCGTGAAATCCCTACTACTTTTGCGTTCAATTGAATGTTAGGCTTTATTTGTACTAGCTCAGACAAGGGCTTTAAATAAAGATCAATTAGTTCATGTCCTGTCGGTAGCGTATCTAAATTAGGTTCTATCCAACCGGAGGCATCTAATAAAGCTTTAGCAGCTTTATTGATGTTATATCGCCATGGTGAAAATAGTGTAACATGCCCCCAGGTACGAATATTGTGTGCTATTTCACGCCCAGTCTCTAGTAAAATAAACGCTTGCTTTTTTTCCACCAAATGAGCAGCTGCAGCTAATCCAATTGGACCTGCGCCAATTATTACAATCGGTAAATTCTTATTGGAGTTATTAACACTCTCCTTTACTACAATATCCTTAGTAGTAGTACAACAAGATCCATTTTGGTTGATTACATTTAGTGTTTTCATCATTAACTTCTCCTCTTTTTCTTTATATAAGCATCTCCTTATATAAAATATATTTTTTTACGTCTAGCAGTTAGCTAGACGTTTAATCTTTGCATGTGTAATTAACACAATTAAATTCCACACATTGTTTTATCAATTTCTTTTATAGTCTTTTCAAATTGCAACCATGTAGATTTTTCGTAACAGTCCATATCTCCTTTAAAAAAGAATTCAAAAGCAAACTCTTTAGCCTGTATTAATGTGTATTCTCTACTATTCATAATTAACTTTAAATAAGCGATAAAATAGTCTTGAGTTAATACGCTAGCATGATTTACTGTCATTATTGAATCCTCCATTCAACTGATTGAATAATTGCTAACAGACAGTATTAGCTACAAAATGCTCAATTCGTTTGCCAATTGCATCACGTATATTTTGGAATACAGTCCATTTTTCCCTATCTGTACCTGTTGCTTTCGCCGGATCTTCAAATCCCCAATGCTCACGACGAACGTGAGGAGGCGTCATTGGGCATTTATCAGCTGCATCCCCACATAACTTAACCACTAGTGTGGCACTGTTTAATGTCTCAAAATCAATTAAATCAGATGTATGATTTGAAATATCCATTCCTACCTCTGCCATCGCTTTAATGGCATTCGGATTTACCCCGTGTGCTTCAATACCAGCACTTTTAACTGTCCAATTGGTTGGTAGTAGCTTTTTTGCCCATCCTTCAGCCATCTGACTGCGGCATGAGTTCCCTGTACACAAGAAATAAAGTGTATTTGTCATAATATTGCTCCCTATTTAATAGTTTTAAAGTATTTTTTCTGCCAACGTAAGGCAACCCATACAAGTCCTATGAGTACAGGTACTTCTACAAGTGGACCAATAACAGCGGCGAATGCCACTCCACTATGCAAGCCAAACACACCAACTGCAACCGCAATCGCTAACTCAAAGTTGTTACTTGCAGCCGTAAAAGAAAGTGCTGCTGTGACAGGATAAGATGCGCCAGCTTTACGTGAAGAGAAGAATGAAACAACAAACATGATTACAAAGTAAATAAATAATGGAATAGCAATTCGCACGACATCAAGTGGCAGCTCTACTAATTGCTCACCTTTTAAAGCAAACATCATCACAATCGTGAACAACAGTGCGATTAGAGTCAGTGGTGAAATCTTCGGTAAGAACTTTTCCTCATACCACTGTTTCCCTTTTGCTTTAATTCCTATCCAACGTGTGAGGAATCCTGCAGCAAATGGGATGCCTAAGTAAATAAGTACGCTCTTTGTAATTTCCCACATAGAAATGGATACATTATAATTCTCTAAACCAAACCAACCAGGTAATACATTTAAGAAAAAGTAAGCAAAGATCGAATATGTCAAGATTTGAAAGATGGAGTTAAAGGCAACTAACCCAGCTACATATTCCCGGTCTCCACGCGCTAAATCATTCCACACAATAACCATTGCAATACATCGAGCTAAACCAATCATAATGAGCCCAGCCATGTATTCAGGATAATCGTGCAGGAAGATGATAGCTAAAAAGAACATTAAGAACGGTCCGAGTAACCAGTTTTGAAAAAGGGATAGTAAAAGCACTTTCCAATCCTTAAACACTCGCCACATTTCTTCATACTTTACTTTCGCTAATGGCGGGTACATCATAACAATTAACCCTATAGCAATCGGTATGGACGTTGTGCCAATAGACATGGACTCTAACGCTTCACCTACATTAGGCATGGTGATACTTAATACAACACCTATTCCCATCGCAACAAATATCCAAAGGGTAAGGTAACGATCTAAAAAAGAAAGCTGTTTGGTTAAAGACTCATTACTCATGTACATTTCCCCCTACATGGCAACAATCTGTGCCACAGTTGCACCCGTTTAAAGGCTGAATTTGTTCTAAAATCCCCTTCATCAGTGGCGTTTGATCCTCTACTAAACGGTAATGTTTCCAAGTCCCTACTTTTCGTTCCGTAATAATGCCTGCCTCCTTTAATTTTCGTAGATGTTGACTAACGGCTGGTTGTGATATTCCTAGAACATCCACAAAATCACATACACATACCTCCCCATTTTTCATGCATGCAAGTAATTTAATCCGATTTAAATCTGCTGATGCTTTTAATTGTTTTTCAATTAGTGTGTTTTCCATTTATCTACACTCCTTATATAATCATTTTCTTATATATAATTTTAAATAAAATCACCCATCCAATTACAGGTGAATAAATTAATATATAACTATACACTTATGTTATGCTCGCTAAATGAAAAATGCAATAATAATTTTTTTAAACAATTTAATTAAGTGGACCTGTACTTTCCAAATCAAGTATTTGGACGGTTATTTGGTATACACAAATTTAGTAACATAATATTTTTATTATTTTCAATGAAAATTATTGACAACAATTAGCTGGTTTTGTGGAAGATCACAAGCATATTTCTTCTTAAATAAAGCACCTGATAGTTTAACAATACATTAATAAGAATTAATTTAATTGATTTTGCTTGAAACATTTTATCCTTATACATATACGTAATTTGAATATCCCTTGTACTCCCACCTCTCGCTTTTGCGCTGTTTATATAGTTTAGCTATTTACAAGATTCTTAACCATAAATATTCCTGCTAGCATTTTCCTTACGCAGTTTTAAATCAATATTTCTGGAACATAATAAGTTGTGTTGAAATAAAAATTTAAAAATTAAGGAGTGTACAATATGAAAAAAATTGTATATACATCACTTGTCTTTATTTCATTGATTTCCATTTTTTTGAACAGTTCAATTTCTGCAAAATCTCAGACTTCAGAAAACGTTGAAAATTCTTCGCATATAGAAAATAACGATGAAGGAAAAGTTGTTTTTAGTTACAAAAGAGATTTTAAATCTTTAGCTAATTTTTTCAACCTTACTGAGAATGAATATTTTCAAATGCGGGAAAATAAAAATATGATAGAAATTGCAGAAATTCAAGGCATAAACAAAGATGACCTATTTTATTATTTGGTAGCTAAAAATTATGAAGCTCTGGAATCGGCGTACAATAAAGGGCAAGTAGATTTACATTTTGTTATGGATTATGTTTTATATTTAAAACAAGATGTGGAGCAAGAAATGCAAGCTAAAAGACATATAGATCTTCAATACAAAGATTAAATTTATTTAATCGATTTCAATTTTTTACTTAACAATTATTCAACTCTACTTTAAACACTAAATAGTAGCCATCTGTTGAGAAATTCAGCTAGATGGCTATTTCGTTTTATAAGGTCCTAATGATTTTCATCTAAATTAGAATTAGTTATTAAATTGAGTTAGCTATTAGAACAAAAGTTTCAGGTGTTACTTTGTTGGCTACTTTATTATAAATTCCAAGCATATACTGCAAATTATTTTTTCAAAGACAAAAAAGTTAAATAATTGATGCTCAAAATAAATGGCTTTTGCACCATCTTGAAGTGTATACTCTTTTCCATTTAAGTTCAGTTTATTTGTGAAGTCCAATTTGTTTTTTAAAGGACGAATATCAATTTTATAAATATTATTAGTTAAATCTTTGTGAACTGTGTCTTCGATCGGCTGAAAATAGCATCTTATCATGAAACCCACAAAATCCAGTAAAAGTAGTCGCTACTTTTCGCCCGAAACACTTTACTTTCATTCTATAGGATTGTGGGGTCATGGCAGGTTTAACCATGTACACTTTAAATGCTCCTCGAAATCTAACGCATCGCACATTGCTACGTAGTTAAAGCAGTCATTTACAAACTGTTTTGTTCACTCTCGCTTTTAAAATTATTAAAAATGCTTACCATAAATGTTAAACCTGCAATAATTTCAATTAAATTAGAACTTAGGGCTTTATTAAACCATATACCACCTACGGGAAGAGATAATGAAAAAATAGTTGTTAATGGTCCAAATAAGGAAAAGAGAAAACAAGGTAGGTATACGCAAATAAGTAAAGGTAAATTTATTTTAATGGTCCATTTTTTTATAAAAATGAGTGATAAATAGACACCCCACATAAAGAGAGTAATAAAATTAGTCCAAATAACAGGAACAATACTATATGTTGAAGCTGAAATAACATTAATTTTATATTTAATATTAAAACTAATAATAGTTAATAAAAATAATCCAATAACCCAAATTAATTTCCAAAGATAAGATGACCATTTTTTCATGAACAACACCCCCATTAGAAGTTTAAATAATAATTATTAATACGTAATAATATTCAAAAAATTACAAATTATCCGTATATAACAAATTAATTATGTATAAGATCACTACTTTTAGATACTTATTTCATCCTGTAAACTACAATGAAGATGTTACCTACGCTACTTGAAGCCCAGTTTTAAACTGTTTAATTTGGTGCCGTCTGTTATTGCTGTGTTGACAACACTAAATTTCTTTTAATTTTTTTGGAATATTTATGGCAAAGTTAAAAGTTTCATATAAACAAGAAATAAATACACAAACATTCGCTTATGCACTAGATTTTAGCCTCAATGAAATCGAGGTTTCCTTTGATTTATTTAAAGTACATTTAAATTGGCTTTAAAAATACCCCCCATTAAATAAACAGATAGTATTTTTTCATCCGTCTACTTAATAGGGAGATTTCATAATCTAGGGAAATGCTGTGTGATTTGATATGCATGGTTTGATTACGAGTTTACTTTTAATTTATTAGTAAACAATATAATACGTTTGTCTTACTAAGTGAAGAACTATTCGACGCAGTGGGACATCTTTCTGAGCATTACCCAATCATTCGACTATTGATAACCCCCATAAATTACCATCAATAAACCATCTGACCTTGATAGTGATTGTGTTCACCTAAACTCATTTGAGTTGGGAACGTGCCTCACATACTAAGGACTCAATTGCTTTAATAAAGGAACGATAAACTTCATTCTTTTATAGAATCACCGTTTTAAGAATTATTATATCGTTCACTAGTTTTCAGTAGCAACTCGTCCATCTCCATTGGAAGATACAGGGATTTCCGTGTTGCAGCCTATAATTGTTGCTAACAAAATGAGCAAGGCAAGTAACATCTTTGTTTTGTTTAAAGATATGTTCACAGATTTTCTATTCCTCCAACTTTTACTGAACTTAGAACTGAGAATGTTTCATACTGTCCATCAAATAGTTTGACGTACTGTGTAAAACGACTTCCTGTTGACGAAACAACTCTTTAGAGACATTGGTTATATAAGGATCTATCTCTGCAATCATGACAGGCGTCTTTTATTCTTCAATTATATAAACATAAGCGCTACGTTCATCATCATGAACTGCTTTATTTAGCACGGTAATCCAATTAATTAATTATTTACCATTATAGTATCCAAGGTAGTAGGTGGAAGCAAGGCACAAGATCAAGAAGTCTTTGATTTTGAAAAAAATATTTGTGGGATTGTAACAAAAATGATAAACATGGTGAAATACCTATTTTTAGCTATTCCATTAAAGGGCGCATTTCTTTTGTAAGGAATGTGTCTTTCTTCGGAGTTTAAGTGACTATGTTAAGTGATTAAGACTAATGCACTTAAAATGAAAGTTATCAATGATATTATTTGCAAAACATTATGTTGAAGGTCTGGAATAATGTGGTCTTTTATTGGAGGTAATAATTTAAGTGTATTTTTAAAATGAGTTTCATATAGAGTTTTTGGAAATTGCTTTAAATACTTCCCAGTAAGATAAGGCATCCACCAATTTAGAAGTTGCATAAATAAAAATATAAACCAAAAGACCACCGAAATAATCATTAGCCATTCTATCTGTGTAATAAACAATCCTATACAAAGAATGATAATAATTCCGTTTACAGTAGCCTCAATGATTTTTTCCTTTGTTGAATATTTTGATAAATCATTCCACGGATAAAGATTAACAAGGGTTGTTACTTCAAAATAAAGAAACAACAGAATTTGGAACGCTATCGCAAAATTAAATAAATCCATTAACTCCCCCCCTTTTAACCCTATATTATTAATATATTTACAATATATACACAGTGAACATTAGCTTTTCTAATTAATCTTTTCGACAACAGAAGCAAAAATTGCTAATTCAACTAACCTGTGCCGTTAGTTGAGTTCCTTTGTCCTCTAATTGTGAAAGTATTTTTGGGTCTTCATGCTTCTGATTACCGTTGAAAAATACTATGAAGCCAACACCTATTATAAGTAGCCCTATTATTATTAAAAATGTCTTTTTCTTCAAGCCCACACCCCCTACAACTAAAATTAGCACGCTTCCTCCATTAAATGGCCCTATAATGAGATCGAGCGCTGATCCTTTTTACAGAATCGCGCCCGATTATGGAACATTGCAAATGCCGAATGGATGAAAAATCTTTTCTCAGTAATTTACATAAGCCCACGAACTTAAATTAGGTTTAAGCCGAATTAAATATTTAAACCAAGCCATGACCTAAACCGTTTTGCAGCTTCTCCATCTGCAATGATTCCACTATTAGAACTAGTTGTGAAAGGGAGCCATTGCCAGTCCTCACACCCTACAAAACCTACTTTTGACCAATTATCGATTAATTCAATAAAGTTATTTGCAATTTTATAACCGTGTCCTTCTCCATCATCGTGACTAAGATAGACAATTGGAGCATCGTCACTGTTACTCATATCAAAGGCTAGGTAATCACCATTACCTACTTCACAAAAAGCCAATTTATTATGCCAAACCACATCATATACATCATCAGGATTAGGAAAAACCTTTTCAACCCAACTCATACGATCTTCTTCTAATTGAATAAGAAGATCTATCCCCCAATGTGGTGTACCGCAAAAGATTTCTCTAAATTCATTAGGCTGTTCCAAATTGTCGGGGAAAAACCAACGCAAACTGAAATTCCCTGAAAACTCATTGAGAACTTTCTTGAAACTTTCGGGTAGTTTTACCCCAAGTTGTTTTTCTATTTTGATTATTTTTTCAAGCAATACAGGTTCATCCATAACAATTACTTGAACTTCTCCACCAATTTCTTTAATTCTAGAAGAAATAGCTTCCACTCTATCTCTTATTAATTTGTAATCCATCTAATCACCTCGCTATTATCTTGCATATCATACATCATTGTTTAACTAATGTGCTTCGCTACATTAAGTGCATTCCTCCACATCCCACCTAAATTTTAACATAAATATCCAAGTTCTATATTAAATGTTATTCCATTAAATGGCCTTTTAAGGGGAAAAGACGCATTATTAAAGAATTGGGTCCGTGTGTTGAAGATTTCTATTAGCTAATTTTACGAAGATAACAAGTCACTTCCATCAGTGGTTGCCAAAATTGCTTCATACATCGTCTTATTACACCTTTTCATAAAGGACTTAACAGCCTTGTATCCTACTGTTTAACCAGAAAGGAAGCCCTACAGGTTGATTTCCTTCTAGATAAAGAAAAAGTTATTTTAATATCTTTTTTAGTAGTATTATGAAATAGTATAAATAAATGTATTTTAAGAGGATAAAAAACTTTATTCAAAAAAGGAGTTATTCTAAAAGGAGTGTAATTTAAAAATGTTAGGTTTATTTATAGGTATAGTACTTATCATAATAGGTTTTTTTATAATTCCTATTGGCTTTGTTCAATTAAAAGATGAATTAGGGAATTATAGTGATAAGCCATTATATAAAAGAATATTTGTTTATACTATTGAAATTTTTAGTTGCTTAAGTCTTAGTAACATCATTGGTTGGTTATTAGGTATAGGGCTTATACTAGTCATTTCAGGTTTCTATTTTGTAATTTCATTTTTTTCAAAATTATAATATTTTAATGGTAATATTACATATAACTATTATATTAGTGAAAAATAGTTGGATTTTTTTAATTTCATTCGAGGCATCCAATTAAGTTTCACATTATTTCTACCACAGTCGACAAAAATGGTCTGCATATATCTATCCCATCTCCCTGTTTAATGCAATTTATCACCTAATATTAACTTTCTACACCCTTTCAAAAACCCCTCTTATTCAACTAAACTGCACGTTAGTTCAATAAAGAAAAAGGAGCTGCATTATGGAACTCAATGATCTTCAAGTAAAGCACCCGATACTAGATGTACATTTCTTCACAATCTAACAGACGAACGAGATGTACTTATAGATATATTTTTTGTCATTAGAAGACGTATGGTGCTATATTCCAAATGAGATAAATGGCAATCATCATATGGAATATAATCCCAAAACTTAGCTTAAGATGTATGTTAAAGCCTTTGATAATTTGGAGATATAAGTAATATAACCCAAAAAGAATAAAGGCATAGCCGACAGGCATTCCTACACTGTACAGTAATTTACCCGTATTTGTAATATCTCCTGGTGGTGCGTCGGCTGCATAGAATAAAATGCCACTTATCATAAAAGATAAAAAAATTTCAACAAAATAGGTGACTGTGGCTACGATTAGAAAATACACACCGTAAGCAATCGTCTTTTTCATGTAACTCCCCCTACGAACACTCTATCATTTTGACGATTTGTACAACTAAACTGCTCTTATAGTACAATAAGAAATAAGAGCTGTCTAAGCAGCTCAATATTCTTCAAGTAAAGCCCCCAAAAGTTGCATTTAATTTAATGATTGAGAAACTGGTGAAGTTTGATTTTCCCAATCAGTTGGTCCCTCATTTGTTTCAATATACTTCCGCCAATACTCCCCACTTTGCTTATCAAATATAATGATATTACTATCGTTTGGCGAGATTAACTCATACCTGAATTGTTCTTTTTTTGTTTTATTGACTTGTTCGGATGTTAAAGACTGCGATATAAACCATGAACTTAAAAGAATACAAAATCCTAAGAAAATAATAGAAAAAGACATAAAATTTTTGTTCATTTACTAAACCCCCATAAGGTAATACATATATTATATCATTTAACAAAATATAACATTACACCTATTTTATTGAACAAATTATAACATTCCACTTATTTTATTGGACAAACCTGCTCCGTTAGCTTAAGTACATTTGTTAACAATATATTTGGTATACAGTCTAATAGGTTATTCAAGAATCAGACCCTTTAATGAAAAAAGCTCTTTCCTTATTCCAGGAAAGCTCCCAATTGTGGAATAAGCTATTCAGCCCAAAATTTTTCCTTCTTAAAATAACTCCAGATACGAGTAAAGATAAAATACACTATGAGGCTGACAATCAAATTTATACCTTTATTAAGTATCCATATATTTGTTAGTTGTATACTGTTCATTATGTTATAAGTTCCAGATATCAAGAAAACTGTGAAGAAACCTATTAAGAAGGCCTTTTTATCCATAGTGAAAATTTACTCCTTATTGCATCATAATATACTCATTAATTCTTAGCTTCCCTGCTTTTCATTTAAGTATATTTAAAATAAGCTTGCTACTCAAACATAAATATCGATAAGTACCTCTTAAGAATCTTGCCCTTAAAAAAGATGTATTCTTTATTAAAGAAGCACGCCCGATTGTTGAATATGAGGGTTTTCCATAATCTGATTACTATATTTTATTTTTTTCCGGTTCACCATAACATATCAAAATGAGGTTTTATAAAAATGAAAATAAGGATTGTATTTGATTGTGTTATAATGGTCTGAAGGTTGTTATTTCCAAATCTTTATGATACTAGTAAATTCACGGACATCTAACCTGAAAATAGTTTGAATTTTCGAGGGTGATAATTTGAAAATTTCAATAGAAGAAATAAGTAGAGAACTGGAAGAAGAAATCCTCATTAGGTGTCATGAGGTAGATGAAGAAATACATGAAATTGTAAGTAAACTACAAACTGAAACTCTCATAATACTCGGGTATCAAAATGATAGAGTTCATCGTATTAATCTTAGAGATATCTATTATTTTGAGGCAGTTGACGGAAAAGTTTTTCTTTACTGCGAGGATAATGTTTTTGAGGTAAAACATAAGCTTTATGAGTTAGAGGAAGTATGCAAAGATAAGAAATGCTTTCGTGCCACCAAATCAACTATTCTAAACATAGCTAAAATTTCATCCGTTCATCCTTCCTTTAGTGGTCGATTCGAGGCAGTGCTTGATAATGGGGAACGTGCAGTTATATCAAGGCAGTATGTGCCTGTCCTAAAAAAAATGCTGGGATTGTAAAAGGTGGGATACATATATGAAACTTTCTGAATTTGTACAAGACATCATTAGGGATTTCTTGATGATCTTCGCATCTATAATTATTATTATTACTATTTTAAGACAAATTTATTATCCCGATATGGCCTTTGATTTAAAGTCAATTTATATCATTATTGCATTTTCATTTTTAAGTGCACTAATGGGATTTATTTTATATTCTCCTAATGAAATAAGTGAAAAGAAAATGCGGATAAAAACTGTTATTCATTTTTTAACCTTGGAGATTCTATTGATTACCCTTGGTTCCATTTTGGGTATTCTGAAAAACGGATTAGATGTACTTACTATGGCACTTCAAATTGCTGTTATCTATATGATAGTTCGTCTGTTGTCATGGAAAAATGATATAAAAGAAGCCAAAAAAATTAACGAAAAACTAAAAGCATTTAAAAAAAACGTTAATTAGTAGTCAAGAAAATCATACTGCAGTTTTTTCTGCAACAGATTATTTTACGGTAAACTTTATAGTTTATCGTTTTTTTTGCATCTTATTTGCCTGTAGAAGCAACTTACCGTTTTTCTATATACTTCTTTTCGGCTGCTTATTATGATGAATTAAGAAAAATTCATTGGAAAAGGAGTAATAAAAATGGGAATTTTATTATTAATTATCATTTTGATTTTCGAAATAGCTTCTGCAGTTTACTGTATCGTCACAAAGCAAAACCATAGAAAAATAAAGAATTATATTAGGATTGCTACATTTATTGCATTTGTAATACTCATAATTTCTTCTGTGATTGTGTGGAGTTTAAGTTGGGTAATGCTTGGTTTACTGTTTCTCCTATTAGCAATAAAGGCAACAGTTTCTCTTATCCGTAACAAGGAAAACAAAAAATATAAAACTTCTAAAATCGTGTGGAAATCCATTGTAATGATAGTTGTCATAGTATTTGCCCTTGCACCTGCAATTGTTTTTCCGCAGTATAAATCACCAAAAGTAACTGGTGAATATAAAGTTGCAACCGCTACTTACACATATACGGATAAAAACCGTATGGAAGAATTTACGGATAAAGAGCAACACAGATTTGTGAACGTAGGGTTTTGGTACCCAAAGAATGGCAATGGTACTTACCCACTTTTGGTGTTCTCACATGGAGCATATGGCATTAAGGATAGCAATAGCTCTACCTATACGGAACTTGCAAGCCACGGCTATGTAGTCGTTTCCATCGATCACCCCTATCATTCCTTCTATACTCGTTCAGAGGATGGAATAGTAACTATGATCAATTCAGATTTTAGAAAAGAATTCGAAAATAAGAATAAGGGTGTTTATTCGAATGAAGAACAGTACAATCTCATTCAAAAATGGATGAAACTGCGAACAGACGATATGAATTTTGTCATTGATACAATACTTACAAAAGTCAAAAGTGACAATGACCCTATTTTTCAATATATCAATACAGAGAAAATTGGTGTGTTTGGGCACTCAATGGGAGGTGCTGCAAGTGTGTGGCTAGGCAGAACGCGCGATGATGTAAGTGCAGTAGTAAATATCGATGCCCCTTTCTTTAGTGAACTTGTTTATAACAAAGCAGATGATAATTTTGTGGCAAGCAGCAAAGATTACACAACTCCACTTTTAAACATTTATTCTGATGATGTTTGGCGACAACTGGATAGTACTCCTGTTTATGTAGCGAACAAACTCAACAATAAACAGTTCGAAGGAGCATATACTTCTCATTTTAAAGGGGCAAAACATTTAAGCTTGACCGATTTACAGCTTTTCTCTCCAATACTTGCAAATACGCTGCAAGGTGGAAAAGCCAACATCGATTCCTATTACTGTATTGAAATGGAAAATGAATTAATTCTTGAATTTTTTGACTATGAATTAAAAGGCATTGGTCATTTCAATCCCAAGAAGACATATTAATTTTATATCTAAATAGACTTAGGTTTTGTACAAAATTTCTCCTTAACTGGCTACACAAAGAGGCTGCAATATAACTAATTATCTCTTTGCGAAAGCCGAATCACTTTCAAATAAATTAAGCACTATATTTAAAAAACCCGAACAATGGCAAAACACCATATAAGTGTCTTGCCATTGTTCGGGTTTTACTTAAGCTAAAATGTTTTGTCCCAGCCTCTCTTATATTTAATATAAATTATTATTTTTAAAAAGTCCCCTTAATACTGTTACTTTACACTTGAATGATGTACTTTTCATACTCATTTTTAGGATATCATCTAATCTTTCATTTATTCATTGAAAAATGTTGACAACTATTTGCTGGTTTTGCTGAATTACATATCTGCAATGTTGGGGTTCAGCCGAGATACATGTAAAAATAGGTCATCAGGTTACTTTTTTTCTAAATAAATGGTGGTGAGGAAACTTTTTTAGCAACGATATATTTTTATTTATAAGTGTCTAGATAAAGAAAGAGAACATAAAATATGTTCTACTCCCCTCTGATTCATATCGTAAAAATTTAATTGAATTTAACTTAGCTACTTTGTTGACTTAAAGAAAGCCAACTATATTAATAATAATAATATTCCTATTGAAATATTACCCATCTACAGTTAAATGTCACATTCTCATTACTTTTTTTCATGAAGAACAATTCTTTTATATAATTGAACTGTAATAAAGTAATAGATTGAATAGATAACTACGAAAATCAAGATTGGTAACCAAAGGGTCAATTAAGATGAAACTAAAAATTTCCTACCCAATAACACGTGAATCATACCTACTATCCCTGGGAATAAAAACACTAAAAATAACTCTTTATAAATAGATTTTGCTAATCGTTCATGACGAACCCCAATTTTACGGAGCATTTCATAGCGTACAATATCTTTTGATGCTCCAGAAAGAATCTTAAACATTAAGCAGCTTGCCATCATCGCAAGGAAAGCAACACCTAAGAAAAAGCCCATAAATACTGTTCCGCTCGCATTGGCGTAAAACAAATTATATATTTGATATTTACTGAGGATATCTTCAACTGTGACATTTTTATATTTACCTAACTGCAACTCGTCAATTTTTTTCCATTTGTCTAAATATGTTTTAAAATCGTCAGTTTTTCCAATTACAATTGTATTTTCTTTTTCTTGTATTCCATCGAACATTTTTTGATCTACTATTTTTTTGATTTTTCAATGTAATTTAAATAGGTAGGTTGAAGAGAGCGTAAAGCGTCATCCCACTCTTCTGGGATAATATTTGTATTCTCCATATTCTCCTCACCATATTTTGAAATTGCTCCTACAGGTAGATTTTCAGAAACTCGTTTTACTTTCCCTCTATTCTTTTTTTCTATTCCATCTTGCACAAGTGGAGGGTTTTTCTCTAGATCCTCCTTCAAGTAGTAAACAAATTTATCGTCTACTTTATAGTGATATTCATTCTTTTCTTTAAATGTAATTCCCTCTAAAATATTCTTTTCTCGAATTTCTTTTTCCCATTTAACTAAATGTAATCTCATTCATTCTTTGTAATTTCAATAAGAATGAATATACTCTTTAACACATTGCTAAGTATAAAGAGTGTTTCTTAATTAACATGAAGGTATTTCCTTAAATTTTTCTAAACAAATAAAGGATATGACCAAATCCTTCGTGAATAAAAAAAGAACCCTTGCTAATAATGGTCCTTTAAAAAAACATGATTTATTTTGAAATGACCATACTAAGTCCGTCCATTCATAAACTTCGAACTGTGAATCAAAAATCCGCTCATCTTCTTGATATTGTCCGTTTACCCAGTATATTTCCATAACAATGCCTCCTCCTAATGAATGCAGCGTTCAATAACACCGTGTCTAAATAAAGACAAAGGCCCTTTCCTAGTTTTCCAGGAAAGCGCCCGTTTGTTTAAGAGAATGTTATTTTATATTTTTTCCTTTCCTAACGCAAAACCTTCAAATAGTCGACCGCCAAATGGTTCTAAAATAATTTCAGTTAGTTGAATAACCTTTCCTTTCTCACCAGTTTTATAAAAGTCATCGAAGGCCTCTATGAATTCTTCCGTAAATTTTACATCATAATGCTTCAGCGCACGTATAATCCATTTCGAAGAACCTATCCAATATCCATTAGTTCTTAAAACGAACTCATGAACAAGATCAGCTAATGAGTTGGCTATAAATATTTCCTCAGCACGATTATTACAACCTATAAAATCATCCAGAGCATCAGTTATAAAATACCGTTTTATCATAACCTCTTCTTCCGTCCATTCTTCAGGACCCTTTTTTAAAATCTCTTTGGCCTCTTTTTTTATAGAATCTATTATTCCTTCATCTTTTAATATAATCCCTTCAGATATCATTCTTTGCATAGAAGGTTTGGCATCTTTATAATCCATTTCGAAAAAATGTTTATAGGAAGTTAAATTGTGAACGAAAATCTCTATTGGCCATCCGAATTCAATGAATGACTCCCTATAAGATGCCATTATATTTTTTTCAAAAATAACAATATCAAGATCTGAGGTATCAGTTTCTTCACCTCTAACAACACTTCCAGCCAATACAGCTCCCTGACAATCAGGAAAGTGCTGATTAATAAATCGTTCTGCTGCTTTAATAGGCTTTAACTTCACTATAACCACCCCTGTTTTCATATCATTAAACTCTATCTCCCATTGTACCATCTACTTCAATAATCTGGCCCTTTTCATGAAGAAAGACGCTTTCCTTATTTCAGAAAAGCGACCGTTTGTTAAATATTTTAAAATTTATCCACTCCAAAAATTTCTGTTAAAGGTTGTTGTCTCCCTTTTTTATGCCATTCATGATATTGGTTAAAGACCTTCATTACGTTGCCTTCATAGCAGTCTTCTACTAAATAATGAATTGCAGCGGCGCTTCTCCAATAATTAAGCATAATTGAAGCTAACGATGTCTGATTATAACTACCTGATCCAAAATCATCTAACGGAAAGGCCCCATACTTCGGCTTAAACATCTCAATCATTAGGTTATGGATTTTTCTAAATTCATTATATTGATCTTCCGTTAATGTCATTCTTTGAGAGAGGTATTCACACATGCCCTCTTCAAACCAAATACTATTATTGCGTTCATCTTCAAATTCATCTGGGAAGAGTTCAATATGATGTGTTAGTTCATGTGCTAAAATACAAAAAACATCATTAATCGTTATTGATTGAAAATATTCTTTTATGTACTCAATGGCATCATTATTCTCTAGTTCTTCCCCTTCCAACTGTGAAAGATAAAACTTTCTCCATTCCCTAACACTTGGCGACATATAAATCGTCTCACGATTCGTAAAGGCTGGCACAGGGACTTGTGAAAAAACGGTTGTCGCATTCTCACTACTCGTCCACACGATTGTTTTAGGTAACACCTTTAGCCCGAATTGGTTGATTAACAGTTCTTTATATGTATTCAATTTATTGTTTAATAATTGGATTTCGTCTTCATAGTTTTCATATTCCGTTATACTTTCAAATGCAAAAATTTGTTTAATCATTAATCTTCACCTCCAACAAAATCATATCACTATAACCAAAATTTGTATTTAAATACTTTAAAAGTGTTATTCAACAATATGGCCCGATTGTTGAATAAACAACTTTAATACTTTAAGAATTTCTTGTTTGTTACGGCCTAACCGACTTAAATCATGTACCACTAACACATCACCAAAACGCATTTTTGATCTCATTTCACGATAAACGGAACAAAAATCTTTCCCTGACTTTTTTCAGTGTATATTTTTCATATCCAAAAGCTTCAAGCTCCTTTAGTTGACGATCAAAATTTTAATCAACAGAACCAACACTCGCATAGCCAAAGATCATTATGTATCGGCTCTTTTAATTGAACAACTTCTAACGAACAAATTCATACATTGCTATTACTACATTTCATTTTTTTCAAATAGCGTCTCTACTTATAATGAACATTTTCTGAATTGATAATAATTTTATCAAACAATTATCTATTTTGTAAATTAGTGTTAAATACTCTGTTTTTTGCACGATGATAATAATGTGTTACAAATAATGTAAAAGGAGAAGTTATATATGAAGATCCATTTACTAGCTGTTGGACAAGTAGTTTGTTGGGGCTAAATACAGCTGGAACTTCAGAGATAGAAAAAGATATAATTTAGGAATATATTGAAGAGAGGTGTATATAAAAATGGTTTCTATGGAAGATATGAGTATAAGGTTAACTATCCTTCAAGGAGCTTACGGATATAAAGGTTTTACTGAACAAGTTAGCGAGAATATGTATAAAACTGATTTGAAAGCTTTTCAAGAAACAATAGAAAATGCAAAAGAACCGATTGATCCAAGTAAAGTTTCAAAGTTATCATCCGATCAAATGAAAGTGTTACAAGGTGCTCCAAGTGGTAGTTGGTTGATTCCTTTACTGAATAGAATGGGACAATTAGGGATGATGGATTTACGTGAGGGACTAGTCAACCCTAAAATATTCCAATATACTTCGACAATGAATGCATATAATAGATCCATTTAAGCTAAGTGAAAATAAAAGGCATTAACATAAGGATTTTTCCTTACTTGTTAATGCTTTTTTCAACCATTAATATTATTGAAACTCACCTAAGGTCTTTCGGAAAAATGCCCCAAGCACTAGAATATTACCAGTTTGGCGTTCAAGCGTGAAAACTCCTTATAAAGACCATTTATAAGGTCAAGTAACCCTAATAAACTATGTACATCTTTAATGAAATCTCTTAAATTATTTTTGCCAAAAACAACACGGTATCTTAAGATTTTTTGCAGCTAGAAATACTATTTAAAGATGATGGTGACCCAAAAATTACTTATCATGGTTTACGACATACCCATGCAACGATTTTATTAAATAGCGGGCAGAGCATAAAAGCTATCGCTCAGCGTTTTAGATTAAAAGTCCGTGTAAACATTGATAAATCAATACTTTCATCATTTATTTAATGTTACACAGACTAATTTTATTTAATTTATCATAAACCTGCGAACTACTTCATGTTCACGGGTTTTCTATCGTTATTGCCAAGCTCGCCTTTCACAGTTCCATTGTTTAAAAAACTCTTCCTCAGCCAAAATGACTTCATATACTGGGCTAAGAAATTGCTTTAGAAGCCCTTTTTCAAGTGGAGGATTTGCCTCGAATGTCAGGCGATGACGATCAAACAATTCTTCAAGATATGCCTGCAAATCCCGTCCCTCTAAGTTTTGTGTTTGTAATAGCATTTCTACATCCAATAATTCCTTTGAAGTATTCGCTGGATATTGGTACATGTCAAGTAATGAAAGGGCAACCACGTATTCGGTTGGATATGTATAGAGCATCGCTGATTTCATGTCTAGCAAAGTTGGGAAAGTAATGGTTTTTGGCGACACTCGATTTTCTTCAAAGGTTATTTTGATTTCTATGTATGTAGTGATTTCAGCCAATGCAGCTGGTATTTTCAAGATAATATTCGCATTGGTTATGGTACTTTCTATTCCATCTTCCAAAAATCTAACACCATCCTCTGGAACTGCTATCGAACAAATTTCTGTAAATGCCTGTTTGACAATGTCGTTTTGATAAGCGCTTTGTTGTGCCGTAAGTGTCATTTCTTTTGGTGGCTTCTCTGCTTCCTTTGTTAATATAAAGGATAAAAGATCCCCTTCTATGTAAAATTGTTCGTTATAAGGTGATATTGATAAACGATAAAGAAACCTTTCCTGACAATAAAGCGATACTAATTGCTCAATACTTTCTTGCTGTATTTCTGCCATTTTTGCTAATTGCGTGATTACATCTGTTGGTATTGTGTTGATTTTCTCCATAAACTTCCCTCACCTTTTTGACTTTTCTGATTTCTAACGCCAGAATTTAGACTTTTACTAAAATTCTTGCTTTTATTATTACTTAATTATTTGCGAGAGTAAACGGTAATGTATACCAGCATAATATTGGCAATAAAAAAACCTGTCCGCAGATAATGCGACAGGGTCTTACAATTAGACAAGGGGCAGCCTCGCTACTGCGAAACTACCCCTTTAGTATTTATAGGTAACATTTTTCGTAAATTGTAAAAGTCTCAACCCAATCTTCTGGGGAATATTATCGTGAAACAAAATTTGTTTCATCGCCGCGGTAAAATTCCACTGTGTGCTCTCTAACCTAAGCAACGCAAACCCTACCATCTTTTGCGTCCTTGCAGCCCCAAAGCATGCGCCAGTGTGAATAAGTATCTTCAAAAACAAAAAGCAGAATGCCAGATTACGGAAATATGCCACCTAAAATAGCACGTTTCCTATTATAGCACCATACATTTTAAATGTAAAGGGCACATTTATTTTTTATGCATTTTAATAACCAATAAAACCGATATGGTAGGCTTCGTGATGAACATGCCGAATATGTCCTTCATAGTGCTCATGTATTATATGCGACTAATAGTTCATTCCCTATTTTAGCTATAAACTGGTCTTTCAATTGCTGGGAATAGGAGAAATCTTCATGGATTAATTGCCCAGGTTATTAGTTGAGGTTTCATTATGTAATGCTTCACTGAAATCTTCATCAAAAAAACATAATCATACTCAAATTGATTAAAAAATTGCCTACCCAAATAGAAACAAAGCCTTTCTCTTCGGATTGCATGATCTTATTCCTTTCTCGAATAGATCAAGGCACCACCTGACCCCATCATCATTAAATGTTTGCCAGAAGGTGAAAATCCACATTTTACAGTTCCATCCAATCGCTGTAAATCAATGGCCGTAGCGTTTTTTAAATAGCTATAATGGGGTGTAAAAAGATAATCGAGAACCACTGTTGCACGTGGCCACCAAGGGTAAATAACTTCAACTTGCCAGCCATCCGATGTCACATGTATTCCGTCCCCCGCTTCCAAACCAAAAATGGGAATCGGTTGCTTTGCTAAAGGCGGGTGAAACGTTAAGCGGTCAACACTGACACATTCCTCGGTTACATACGCATCACGATTTCTTTGAAGTCGACGACCCGTTATGGGCTCAGTGACACTATAGCCTGATCCACTGATGAGGACAATATTTTCATCCTGATCCCAGCCACAGGCTAGTACACCATTGGCTGGTATCACCGTTTCATATTCCCATGGACGAGGTGGTTTTGTACATGCTATTGATTGTGCTTTGGCAAGTAAATCTAATTCAAAAAGGCTTCTGATTTCTTTGTTGGCCATTTTGTGCGGTGCCTCCTTTTATTCCAATATACTAAAATAGAGGCCTGTCTCAAAAACAAGCCTCTACACTTCTAAAACACCATAATGAAATTTCGCTGTTCCTCGTTCATATTGCCGAAAATGATACTTCGCAAACCATTCTGAACGAAAATGAGCTTTTAACACCACACGCTTTCTTGCGACCCGCTTAGCTTCATGAACCCATTCATCGGTTAAACCAACATGTTCTCCGGCTAAGCGCAAAGCTTGGAAATTATTTGCTTCCTCAATAATTTCCTCAAACATTGGATCCATATAGACCACATCAAACGAATTGTCTGGCAATGTTTTTAGATAATGAACTGCCTCCGACTGAACGACCTCAATTTGTCGCATACAGACAGTTAACGGTAGCTCAGTTGTATCATATGATTGCGTACCCTGCTCTACAATAAAGGCCACATTAGGATTTGCTTCCAATCCTATGATGCGCCCTGTTTCCCCAACAATATAAGCCGCCAACATAGCATCTGCCGCTAGTCCAAGCGTACAATCAAGCACTGCATCGCCTGGTTGGAGCTGTGCCGCTTGTAAAAATGGTTCGGCCTCTCCACGTGCTACACGTTTTAAGCGAAATGCTGCAGAATTAGGATGAAAAAAAAACGGTTCCTGTACCCCGAAGGCGTAATATTCGTAGCGATTTTTCCCCGCTACTACGACATTTGCCTGTAACTCCTGTGAGATCTTACGAACAGAGCGCTTTTTTCTCGGCTCGAACGGAGCATTTAATTTTTGACACGCAAAAGCAGCGAGCACCATCGATTCATCGTCTGGTCTGCCCGCTGTTGTTACGATCGTATTTATTGCTCGCATGTTTGTTCTAACACGCCAGTTAAATGGGAAACAATTTGTTCCACAGGGAAACCTTCAATTTGTTCACGTGGAATAAAGTAAGCCAATTCCCCATCCTTTAGAATTGCCATTGAAGGTGAGCTTGGTGGTACATCTTCAAAGTAACCACGCATCGCCGCAGTCGCCTCTGGGTCCTGCCCTGCAAACACCGTCACTAGATGATCCGGCTTCACTGCCGAAACCGCCTCACGTGCTGCCGGACGAGCAAGCCCAGCCGCACAACCACATACTGAGTTAATCACTACTAACGAAGTCCCCTTCGTCCCTGCCATAAATTCATTCACCGCATCAGCCGTCGTTAACTCCGCAAAACCAGCCTCCACTAGCTCCTCACGCATCGGTTTCACAACCTGCTTCATATATTCATCATAAGCGTTCATGCTTTTACCCTCTTTCATATGTATTCGCAAAGCTTATTATAGCAAGGATTTGTATGAATGTACAAAGACATGCTTTTCGCCTGATTTCGTGGGTTTTCGGGGGGAATGTGACTTTGTTGTGTATAGGGTGATCCTTGATTTACGGTAGTTACACACCTAAATAAAAGAATTTGTACAATCTTAGCAACTTATGTCATGGAAATAAAAAAAGCCTAGGCTCAAATTAATTGAGTACCTGGGATTTTTTAACTTTATAAGGAACATAAAAAATCTCTTTGTTTTTTATTTCTTAAGAAAACTATAAACTAGAGTAATTATGCCTAAAACAAAAAAAAGAGGAACAAATAAATTGTCGGTAAACGCACTTATTTTAACCTCTGGAACTTCTCCGGACATTCTGCCTGCAAAAAATCCTGCTTGAGCAATGCTAGTTGATAGCATGGTGAATCCACGTTCTAATGTATAAATCAATCCAGACACAATTAAAAGCACAACTCCAACTATTCTCAAAACGCACACTTCCTATCTCAAAATTAATTGAGTACCTGGGCTTTTCAGTTGATGTTAAAAATGGTGCTTCCTAACCCTTTGTGCAGAAGGGAAAAGTTGCACCTAAATTATTATATCAATTTAAGTATTTCGACAAAATCCAACAAATGGATTAAAAAGAAATATAATTCTTTATACTTGGATAATATACATTTTTAACCTTATTTATCCAAATTATAAATTCCTTTATTATACTTTCCCGTGAATTACCGAAGTAGAGAATCCTTTTTATAGAGCGTGAATAAATGAACGAAGTTTTCCGTTGAACCCCCACCACTTTTCCTCTTGTGGTAAAACTCAAATTCTTTAGCATCAATATTCAACATCTGAAACGCTTAATATATCAAGAAAAATTATTCTATGAATGCCCGTATATCTATCTTTTATGTAAATTAGCTAGTGCATTTGCATCCTTTTTCATTTCTGTACCTGTTAGGTGTTCTTCCCATTTCAAACGGTGAATGTTTTACCACTAAGCTTCTAACTTTGAAATTAGTCTTGGTTTAAATGTAACAAAAGCTTCAAAGGGATTTTTTCAAGTTCTAAATTATATGTTTCTTTTAAAATATTCTCTAATACAACATCAATATTACCAGTAAAAAATGTAAGAATTACTTGGCAATGAGCCAATGCAACATGATCAGTTATTTGTTTTGAAAACTGGTCTATTAACTCTATATGTTCTGTTTTCACTTGCTTTTCGGAGTATACCTTAACAGTGATTAAATTTTCTTTTAAGTCTTCTTCATATACCTTTGCATTAGGAGGCAAGTTCAGATCCTTTATTTCACAAACTCGGTTTTCATCTACAATAAACAACCGATATATTTCCTTCCCAAATCGGATATCCCATACTTCCATATCTTTAAATCTTAATTTCCGTTCAAAATAATCCATCATTTCGTCACTCCCTATTGATAATTTTTTTCAATCACAAATACTTACCTTGAGGTATTTCCATCCTTTCATTACCAAAATCTTAATATTCAACAGTGTTTTCGTGCCAAATCGCGCAACATACAATTTCCAACAAAGAACTATAATCCTATTTACATAATAATAAAATTTTATTAAATAAAAAAACCTAAACTACTAAACAAATACAAACTATTGACCATACAACTTATGAATTCGTGATATGACGTGCTGCAGTACTTCATCCACACCAACTATTCCATAGCTCTCATAATACATAACAAAAGCCCTCCATATTTACGGAAGGCAAAATATATAACTTTTTATTAATAAAAAATGTAACGCTAAACAATGTGATTATTAAAAGGATATACTTCCTACTTCCACGATGCATCAAGACATATTCTTTATTACTTAATCTCATTAAGTATTCTTGCTACCTTATATTCTCCTTCAATTTCTATAGCAATTACGCTATCAATATTATTCGTAATTTCTTTATCTTTTATCTTGTATAGATTAGTACCTTCATTAAGCCTATAACCTTCTTCATGATTATTAGGTAATTCTTTTGTCTTTAAAGTGATTTCACCAATCTTTTCTTCCAATTCATCCTTCGATATTGGTTCATTAGTGACAATATAATTATATCCATCCCAGTTGAATACTGGTTCTGACAAATTTTTATTATCATTGCAACCACTCAAAAATACAAAAACAATAAATAAAGAAAATACCATTAATTTTCTCATAGATGACTCCCTTCAGAAAAAAGATGAAGGGTTCCCCCATCATCTTTTTATTTATTTGTATAAAATTTTCACATAGGTATCCTGTGCGCTAGGGAAGTTTTCATAATAGGTTTTTAGATAAATCCCAGCAGGATTATATTCGTCTACTTTATATTTTGTAACAAGATACTTCCCATATACTGCTGGCCTACTCCATCTATTGTAGTCTGCATTTACGTAATAACCATTACCTCCGGCAGAACTAATCGATACTGACAGGAATCCATATGATACAGATACTCCAAATGATGTAGTAGACGTGCTGAACCAATAACCACTTGCACGATTATAATCCTTGAATCCTGGATGCCATCCAAAATTGTAATCTGATGATTCAGTCCATGTATTTATCTTTGTATAGACTTTTTGATTACAGCTAGCACACAATGGAGATATACCTTGTTCACCTGTTTCTTGGTCTACGCTTAAAGTAAATTCATCTGGTAAATTTTCATAGGTTGTTAATACTTTCCCATCAATTTCTTTAGTCTCCAATACTGTGTTTGCTTTAAATGGAGAAGTGGTGTTTAAATTCAGTTCAACATCCTCTTGTGCTCCCAAAGCAACAGTTTGGCTTAAAAAAAACAGTGGTAATACTAAGATAGTACATAAAATAGATAAATAAATCTTCTTCATTCCACATACCCCTCTCAATTATATTATGCACCGGTACAATAATATGATTCTACTTATTTTGTAAATACCCTTCTTTTTTCCATATTTATTATATAAATTCCATAAAACATTGAAATATACATATAAAATCGTTAACAAATAAGAAAAATGTGCATATATTATCACAAATATAATTTTTCTACCATTCTATCTATCATGTTATTTTTATTTCTAAAATTGTTGTACAAGATAAATTCATGCGCTTACGGATTGGTCTCATACTGTCCTCATTTAATAGCTTGTGAAGTATTTCTAATTCTCTCTCCCTTGTACGTACGGAATGCATTTTTGCACCTTTGTAACACTGCATCACTTGTACCTCCGCTGACAGTGAATATATTCTGAACCGGAACCTTAAATTCATTTTCCCGAACGCCAAAGAGCCCAGGTTCAAATTTAACTGCATACCTGGGCTTGGAAGTTAAATAAAATATATGGGTTTATATATTTTTATAGAATAATTACTTTCTATATTATAGTTCTACATGGGGCATTGTTATTCTCACAGCTAATTCTACAATTGGCTTTGAAAAAGTACTTGGAATCATCTGGCTTGGTAAATCTCCATTATGGTTTGCAAGACCAAAAGATGCTTCCCCTATTTGAATCCAGTCTAAGTCATCTGTACCTTGTATAGCGCCTACAAAATGGTAATCTGCACTATATGTATCAAAGCCGTCTTTATTAGGAATAGCTCTCCAAACTTCTGCCTCTTTTGTAGGATCAACTCCAAATTGGTTAAAGAATTTCAAAACTTCTGTGCTTGCATGTTGAATTTGCTTAGTGAAATGTTGACAATCCTCGCAACCACAATGAGCTTTTTCGGAAACTTTTGGAAGTGCTTTATACAATTCCAGCGTTTTATCCTTATCTATTTTTACAATAAAATTATTTAATACAATTTCTTCCATAACAACACCTCCATTACAAATTTTTATTGTGAATCAAATTACATTTCCAGCTTCGTTCTTTGAATGATCAGGAAGCATTGAAAGAAAGGAACTCCCATCTTCTAAAGAAACAAAATTTATTTTCTTTCCCATAAACCGTATTAATTGAATTCCGACCATCTTTTATCAATCCACTTGAGACAAAGCCATTATATATGCTATATTTTTTAATCTCCTTCCATCTATAATTTTGTAAATATTTTTTATTTACTTTATCATTTGACTCCAATAAAATGTAAATAAATACATATAAAAGAGGTAACAAAATGAATCCATGGATAAAAACCATTCTAAGTGTAGTCATATTTCTCGGCTTCAGTTTAACGGTGAATCAATTGATGGAACCTGGTATTTTAAGTACAATTTTGAAAAGCATAGTTCTTCTAATGGTAATACTTGTGAATAATTTCACTAACAATAACAATAAAAATACAGAAGAACACAAGTAAAACAAGATAGCCATTAAACTATCTTGATCTTAGAGTTGCATCGTTCCTTCCCTAACATCTACCATGATTACTAGTTATAAATATAAAATCCCAGGTACTATTAAATGAGTACCTGGGCTTTTTTTGGTATAACAAAATTATTTACTTTGAGACTTACTAATAAATAAAATCATTGCATTACACATGACGTTTCCACTCTCTGTCGCTAAGACTTGTTGGACAGCTGTAATTACCATTAAAACCATGGCTAGTTTTTGAATAGCCCTTTAAAAACTTTTTTTGCTACCACCGTTCTTTACTACGAAAGCAACCATGATTCCCCAAACAAGATGAATTTTTCAAACTAAAATATTGAACAAAAACTAAATTTATATGGATAATTATTGCATTAATTCAAAATAACAGTTATTATTACGTTATACGTTATATCGTCAAACGTAATATTTTCAAAGGAGGTATTGTATGAAGAAGGATAGATTTTCAGAGCCTTCATTGTTTATTTTAATTAGCCTAGCTGAAAAAGATTGTCATGGCTATGCAATTATGGAGGATATCGAGAAAAACTATGGTATTAAGTTAGGCGCTGGAACTTTGTATGGAGCAATCTCCCGTTTAGAGAAAGCAGGTTATATTCAAGTACTTGAATCAGATGATCGTAAAAAACCATATAGGCTAACGGATACAGGACGTGAATATTTAAGCAATCAAATTAAAGAAATCCAAGCAATAACTACACTCGGAGCAAAAAGGCTAGGGCTTATATGAAGTGGTTAATATATTTGTACCCAAGAAGTTGGAGAAAACGCTATGGAGATGAAATTATTGTTCTATTAGAACAAAAAGAATGGTCATTCTTTCTTATCATCGATTTATTATGGGGAATAATTGATGCCTGGCTTTCTGAAATAAATGAACGACAAGTTTTTGGTATTCGTTTGAGCTATGTATTATTGCTTTTAGGTTTAATTAATATCCTAGTTATTTTACAATACAGAACAACACAGGGGGTTTTTCTATTGGAACAAATTGCTTTAATATTTGCTATGGCATCGTTTTTATTAGCAGTATCTATTTTCGCTGTAAATCTTTTTAAAGAAGGTTTTCAAAATGCTTTTTCAATCAAAACTAAATTATCAAAAATGGGTCTTGGATTTATGGGCTTGTATGTATTGAATTTTATCGTATTTTTAGTAATAGCTAATTAATTCCAATAAGTAATTAATTAATGTAAAAATCCAGGCTCAATTTTATTGGAGTGCCTATGCAGAAACATGAAAACTTTCTAATTAATTGAACAATAATGGATGAAAATGTGTAGTTAACACACCACTTTTGTCACTAAATATAAACTTCTTTTAATCAAACAGCAGCTCAACATGGTTTAGACGCTGCGTCGTTTTATGCTTACCCACTAATTTGAATAATATTATTGTTAACACATTTTAATGCTTTACTCACCGCTCCTAACATATACCAATAAATACAAAAAAACCAGGTACTCATAAATGAGCGCCTGGTTATTTCTTACCCTATAAAGGTATTGAAGTCTGCAAATATTAAAGTTTTACGATGTTTGCAGCTTGTGGTCCACGTTGACCATCTTCAATAGTGAATTCTACTTTTTGGCCTTCTTCAAGTGATTTGAAACCTTCACCTTGGATAGCTGAGAAGTGAGCGAAAACGTCTTGTCCGCCTTCTACTTCGATGAAACCAAAACCTTTTTCTGAGTTAAACCATTTTACTGTACCTTGTGTCATTTGAATGACCTCCATTAATTGTATTAAATAAAACCTTACATCTCTAAAGAAAAAATTCACATATTACAAAAAGTATCAAAAAAACACGATTACTCTTTGTAATATGTGAATTCATTGCTTCTTTACGACTGATTTTATTAACTTAATTATATTATACAAAACCATATTTGTCTAGTACAAAGTGAAATTTTTTACTATCAACATTTTTTCTAGTTAACATGTCTTAAATTCCAATTTCATTTTTCTGTTCTTTTTCATTAGTGAAAGCCCGTTTATAGGTTTAAATCTTTGCAGCTGGCCCAGTACCTATATATAAAAAACCAGGCACCAAAGAATTGATTACCTGGGTAAATTTTAAAAATCCAATAACTATAAATAATTTTCTTTTCCATCCTATTCATAAAAAAAACAACGCTAAACCCTTAGCGATCCACGAAAACCTCTAGCAGCATAGTAAGAGTCTGCCCCATTGTGATACACGAAGATTGTGTCGTAGCGACGGTCACAGAAGATGGCACCGCCAAGTTTTCGGATTTTTTCAGGGGTTTGGATCCAGCTTGATGTTTTTAAATCGAAATTCCCTAGTTCCTGCAATTCTCGATATTGTGTTTCCGTTAAAAGCTCAATGCCCATGTTTGTGGCCATGTCCATCGCTGTAGTTTCTGGTTTGTGATTTTTTCTTGCTTCCCATGCTTCTCGGTCGAAACATACACTCCTGCGACCTTTTGGACTTTCTGCTGAACAATCATAGAACATATATTCATCTGTCTTTGAATCATAATGAACCACGTCTGGTTCTCCCCCTGTTGTTTCCATTTCATGGAGCGACCACAGTTTTTCCGTATTAGCTTCCAGTTTAGCTTGTACTTTCGTCCACTCAAGGTCTTGGTGGCGATTCATATTTTTCTCAAAGCGCGCTTGCAATGTCTGTAATAGTTCCTCGCGTTGTTCTACGGATAATTCTTTATTTGTCATATATGTTTTCTCCCTCACTATAAAATCTTTTATTCTTTAAATGATAACCCGACTTCTTCCAATGAAGATCTCATACTTGGTATGGAGGCTGGTCCAATTCCATGAATTTTTAATATGTCTTTTTCGGTATAGTTGGCTAGTTCTTGCAAGGTATCAATCCCCTCACGAACTAAGGCATTTCTTGCGGGGGAGCTGAGTGTTGAAAGGAAACCACTAGTCGGTTTATTTTCCTTATCACAGGTAGGGCAATTTGGACAGTCCGTGCTTTTGTAAAATTTATGTCCTTTTTCACAAAACCTTAAACTTTTTTCTGCTTTCAATATCATCCCTCCAACATAAATGCTAATGCTAATATTTTATCATATTTCATTCCTCACTCTTTGTACTTCCATTCATAATTTTTCATAGTGCCTGAAGAATCGCTCACTATTAATGAAAGTAAATCCATAGCCCATTAATAGACCTAGGCTATTTCCTATTGTAATAAAGTAAAATGCGAATCCCCGTATCACTTCCATGAATCGTTTAATAATCGAAGATCAGCAAGGATGAAGTAATCATCATTGGTTCTTCTTGAGAAATATCAACACATAGAATATTACCCAATACCTTACATCGTTCACAATCTACATAATAATCTGGACGTAAAACTGTTTCCGTTTTTTGTATAATAATTAATTAGGACCCTGTTTGATCACATCAATCAATTTTCCAAGTACTTCCCCATCGTCGACTCGATTGTCGTTACTAGTTCTTTCCCAGATGTTTGACTTAAAATTCTTTGCGTGACTTTTTCCTGTTTCATAAAAACCCTCTTTTCCCTCTTAGACATTCGACAAATAATGGAATTTCCCTCTATTTATGATATTCTTAAAAATAAATCGACTAGTATAGGGTAAATAACATTTCTCTCTCTGCCATTCCAACATATTATAGGGTGTAGAAAGGAGGGATTTTCAATGGGATACGGATACGGAAATGTAGGAAATGTAGGTAATATGAACAACGGCTGTTATTATGGCGGCGACTATGGGAATAACAATAACTATAACGGTTCAACTTTTGTGTTAATCGTTGTTCTTTTCATTCTTTTGATTATCGTTGGCGCTACTTTTATGAGTAAAGGATACTAATTTATCCCATTAGCACCTTGATAAAAAATATCCCTTCAAAATAAAATAATGAAAGGGTCACTTATACCAGCCTGGTGACCCTTTTGCTCTTCTGAAAGGAGCGATTCGGCTTTGCGACGTTTTAAATCCAATTTCTTAATGAGAATTATAAAGGGAGTCATTGGAGCCGCTTTACTAACAATTGGTCTCATATTGATCGTTATTACTGTTGACGATACGCTATTCCTCAAAAATGTTTTATTAAGAATCATAGGTGTCAGCAGCATTTTTATGGGTACCCACTTATTACATAGACAATTTCATCCTCGTTCATACAAAAAACTAGGTACTCATAAATAATGAGTACCTAGTTTATTGATTGTTCATTAACATTCTAGCTACTTTATATTCTCCGGCTATTTCTACAGCCGTAACACTATCAATATCATTTGTTATGTCCTTGTTTTTTATTTTGTATATAGACGTTCCCCGTTGAAGTTTATAGCCTTCTTGGTGGTTAGAAGGTAGCTCATTTTTTTGGACCTCAATTTTCCCAATTTCTTCGGCAATGTCAGACAGATTTAACGGTTCATTTGTCACAATGTAATTGTATCCTTCCCAGTTCAGCACAGGCTCAGCTATACTATTTTTTCCTGATTTTGACAAGCTGCTAATAGAATCAGCACCATTACTATCAACCTTTTTTTCAAAGATACCCCTCCTTTTAAAAAGATCCAAGTTTTTATTGTGAAACCATTACGATGGTCTATAAAACCAAGTTACCCTATCATATAAATAATAATGTTAAGCGAAATTCGTTTAACAAGGCATCTCCTGATTTGTTACTGTGGGGCACTTTCAACGAGTGCCTCTTCCATTTTCGGACATTGAATCACCCACCCCTTTTAATTAGTATAGGAGTATTCAAATAAAAGGTGTGAGTCCATGTTAGACTTTATTTTAGAAATTTTATCAGAAGCATTTAATGGTCGAACCACTTTACATTCAAGCAAAATCGATCACAATATTGAAAGACTGCGGCAGTATGATTGGTTTGAGCAGATCTACCAACATAATCGGTACCGCAGGTTATTTTTTGCAAACCGCCACGTCAGAAAATATCTTCAAAGTAATTGGCGTGTACAGCGAATTGTGAAGAAAAAACAAGCACAAGCAAAGTTTATCGATTTTTTAACTAAACAATTGAAAAATCGTCCTCTGAATTAGTAGAAATAACTTCTGACCGAACATAAAACTAGCCAATTGAGGAAGAATGATGAACGCAATTGATTTACTTGTATTAAATTTCAACGAAGTTTGTAGACGTAGGAGTAAGCTTTGGACGTCTATCCCCCGAGAAACATTATTTTTGAAACCAGATAAAGAGGCTATGTCTTGCTTTGAGATGATAAGACATGTTCTTGAGAGTGAACATTATTACCATTTGACGATTAAAAATAAAGGGAGTCTCCCTGATTATGAATCATCATTTGAAAATCAGCCATACACCACAGTAGAAGTAGAATTATTATTAGCAGTGCTTTTTAGATAAGAATTTATCGAAACAATTCAATCCTTCGCTAATGAGGATTTAACAAATATACAAATTGATCGCTCAGATGTAGGATACATAAGGAATTTAGGTGATATGTTGCTGAGGATTGCCTATCATGAGTCCGTTCATACTGGCCAATTACTCGATTATTTACGATCTGCGAAAGTAACGATATCGAATATTTGGGATTAATGATTGAAGGTGTGTCACTTAGGTGATACACCTTTTTTCATATTTGCGATTTGGAAGGAGCATAATAAGGTGATCAAATTGAGTCCATTTAATTTAGTCAATCACTAATTCAGTAAATTTATGTTTTTTAAGCAATATAAATTGGGGATATAATAACAATTTCATGACTCTTAATAATATAATTTTTATTCCCAACAAAAATAATATTTGACAATATTTACTTTTTATTTTATTTTTATATTGACTGGTTATTCAATCAAAAAGGAGTTGTAAGTATGCCTAGAACTGAATCTCAAAATCAAGAATTACGTGAGCAAAGAAGTGAAGAAATTCTAAATGCCGCATTAGGGGTGTTTTCCAGAAGAGGAATGGTTGCAACTAAGATTAGTGATATAGCTTCAGAAGCTAATTTAAGTCACGGACTTGTGTACCATTATTTTAAATCGAAAGAGGAAATCTTTACTCTCTTAGTTAAACGAGCTGCAGAAAGTTCAGGTCAAATTATTGAAAAAGCTCATCTACAAGATGGCTCCGCAATTGAAAAAATTAAATGGATGACAGAGCAGATTTTACATAGTTTAACAGATGGAAATCACATCTTATTATTTTTAATCATGATTCAAGCAAGTACATCTGATGCCGTTCCTGAAGAAGTAAAGCAGTTTTTAACTTCTGAGGAATTCAAATCTCCCATTAGTTGCTTGATACCTTTAATCTTAGAGGGACAACAATGCAATGAAATTATTGGAGAAAACCCAATTAAATTAGCAGTTAGTTACTACTCATTCATTCAAGGCTTTGCCATTAATAAACTACAATGGTCGCAATGTCCTGTCCCTGAAGCAGATTTAATCATTAAAATTTTTAGATAACACATGGGAAATGAGGTCTAAATATGGTATTACATAACAATGTTAAATTTTGGTTATTATTTGCATCGCCATTTATCATTATACTATTTGGATTTTTGACTGCCACTTTTTTTAACCATTTAATTGATGGATGGGCTTGGATTCCACTAGCAATTGTTTATTGGAGCTTGTTAGGTTTTAGTATTTACTTTTTTAAAGATAACAAAAAACTAGGTGATTGGTTTCAAAAGTCAAAAAAAGCTCCCTTTTGGATAACAATTACACTACTAGTAGGTATGTTTCCATTAACTATTTTAATAATGAATTACCATTTATTTAATTCTGTGTGGTTAATCATCTATTGGGTATTATTTGCAATAATTAATCCTTGGTTCGAAGAATTCTATTGGCGAGGTGTCTTGTTAAGTAGTTTATTAACTAAATTCCCAAAATGGTTCGTCATATTATATACAACTATCCTTTTTGTAATAAGTCATCCTTTAATGTGGGGAGTATTTTCCTATGCAAGTAAGTCCTATCACTTGTATATTTATTTATCAATTGTAGGTGTCTTATGGGCAATTACTTATTTAAAAACTAAAAGTTTACGTTATGTTATTTTATCACATTTTATAGTAGATATAGGAAACTTGACTGTTTTAACATTCTTAAACATCTATTTACCACCTACACTATAATAAAATTTTCTTCTAATAAAAAGATGGTATGAACTATTTTCACACCATCTTTTCTTGCAACATTTCTAAACCCTAAAACATAATTCTCAAAAAGATTTAATTCACTATGTTTCTAAACTATTGTCAAAATATCCATCGGTTCCTGTAAAACATAATCCGCCTCTTCAAAGCCCTTAGTCGTTTTGGCGCCCCATAGGGCAAGGGCAAATTTCGCTCCTGCTTGTTTTGCACATTGCAGATCATATATAGAATCTCCAATATAAATCGCATCTTCTGGGGCAACCTGCAATAATTCCAGACATGTTAACAGAGGCTCTGGGTGAGGTTTATGTTTCTTAGTATCACTGGCACTAATAATCTGCTTGAAATAATTACTGATCCCAAAAGGATCAAACTCATCTGTAACTTCTTGTCTTGTTTTCGATGTGACAATGCCCAGCTTTAATGGTTTTCTTGCTAATGATTGAATAACCGCTTCTAGATTGGCAAAGACCGAAACTTCGTGTGAAAAATTAAGAACGGCTGCAGACCATTTTTGATGAACAGTCTCAATATCATCGATGTTTAGTCGCTGTAATGTGTCTTTCCCTGGAATTCCGAGGGCAAATCGCAATTCCTCAAATGGATAGTCTTTTTGGGTTTCTTCACGTAAGGTCTTTTGCAGTGACTGTAAAATCGCCTGTTCTGTATCCAAAATCGTCCCGTCTACATCAAAAATAATCGCCTGTGGCATGAAAATTCCACCCTCCCTATCTTATTAATGATTACTGTTCACAAACATACATAATTGATGATACAGACCTTCCTCATAATCTTTCTGACCACGTATATATTTCTCCTTCAGATTATAAAAACAAATGTCAAGATATTCGCCGTTATGATGATGTTTGAAGGGTGACCTTTCTTGGACTGGCCCTAAATCTTCAAAGTATTTATTCATTTTTTCATATGCTCTAATTTGATAGCCACGCTTCTTCATTTCCCCAATGACCTTTTCCGTATAAATAAACAAGTCGTCTTTAGGATACTCGTATATATAATTAATGAGTATATGCTTATCTTCCTTGGCAAATATGCTGTTTAACTCTCGCCATTGTGAAAGTAGCTGCCCTTTTGGCAGGAAGGCTATTAAATCTACATGCCATAATCTCATGCTCTCTCCCCTTTCTATTATCCGCCCAATCATGTAAAATATTCCATATTAGTAAAACATAAATGGAGGAGTATTACTATGGAAATTAAAATTGCCACCCTTGATGCCATTCCACAAATCGAGGTGTTATACCAGGAACTCTTTTTAGAAATGTCCATTCTACAACCTAAATATATCAGACCTACTAAACAAGATGTCAATTTTATTCGTTTTACAATTATCGAGGATGATTCCGATATTTTAATCGCTGAAAAAGATCATGAAATTGTAGGGTTTTTATTACTAAAGGAAATGACGACCCCTCGTTATACATGCATGGTCGAATACAAATACGCTTTTATTATTGATGTCATTGTTGGAAAGCGATATCAAAGTAAAGGAATCGGAACGGCCCTACTATTAGAAGCGAAGAAATGGGCTGATACTCGCAAATTGGACTATTTGGAGTTAAACGTTCTGTCTGGAAATAAAGGAGCTATAGCTTTATATGAAAAACTTGGGTTTCAGGATATGAACCATACGATGCGCTTTGAATTGTAAAGAACTCTCAAGCAATGAAAAACTTGCGCTCACCCCTCAGATGCATATAATCAAAAAGTCGCCTATATGATAGGGCGACTTTTTTGATGTTTATTTCGTTTTATGGCATCGGCTCATAAATATCTTCGCTGAAAGAACCTATTACCCATTGATTATTTCTCTTCGTTATTAAAATCTGCTGAGAAATGTAATTAGATTGATCAGCTATACGCTCGCTACGATAGATATACATATTTGTCTCTTTTGGATAAGAATAATTATAACTTGTTGTATATTGAGACAAATCCGTATAGGTTACGTTTCTCATAATAATTAAATTAATCATTTCATCAGTAAAGTACGGCTTTAAGTATTGTCTTTTTTGAGCAACATTGGATAAATTTTTTACTTTATTAATCGCTTCATCTAGCAGCTTATAGCCATCCCGATAAAACAGAGGTTGTGCATAAACAACGAACCGATTTTGCTCTGAATAGGAACTAGCCATCCGAGCATTTTTATTCCAATAAGTACTATGCCCTAATGCATCACGATAAATCTAATTGGTAAAAAAATGCTTCCATTTTCTAAAAGTAACGAGACATCCATTTGAATTTGATCATTATTGACCTTTAATACCTTTGAGCCAAGTGTCATTTTCATCACAGTCTTGTCCGTGATCACAGTAGCAGTTTTTGTAGCGTTATCCCAATTTACCTGGGCCCTTATCTTGTCACCTACAGCTCGTATAGGTGCATAAAGTCTAGCATTCACGACTTTACCATTGTAGATTTCATAATCTTTTTCACTGGCATAGGCAGTACTATTGACAGAACCTACCTGTAATACTACTACCAGCGCTAGTAAACAAATAACTAGTTTTTTCATATTTCCCACTCTTCCACCTAATAATTTATTAAAACTAATAGTTTTATTTAATTCCGTTAATTCTTTCTAGGATTGAGATATTTGTGCGTTCATAAAAAATAGACAAAGTCCAATTCAAGACTTTGTCTATTGAGTGAGCTGATTTCAACCATTATCACATGTCTATATTAATTTACTTTCTTTCAGTAAATCATAAATGACCGTATCTTTTGTTTTGTGAATACCTAATTTACCAATTTGTTTTAAGATAAATGGCGCATCGATATCTGTTAACTTTTTGCCATCTAGTAAGCGAGCAGTTGAAGCCAATAAAGTGCGAACATCAAAGGCAGATGCAAATACTTCTGGCACTCCTCGGTCAATATTTAATAATTGATACACGGCCTCCATCGCAGTTCTCACGGAATATTCCGTAGTAAAAACTGTATCTCTTGCTGTTTCACTAAAGTTTCCAATGAAGGCTAAATTAGTAGATCCATTTGGCACAACTAATGGACGATCCCCCATTGCTCTTGGCATGAAGTAAGAAGTGATATAAGGCATATAACATGGAATGGTATTACAAGAATTTTGCGCGATCTCTGGAATTTCATCAACCGGTACACCCATATGGTACAACCACTCTTGTGCTATCTCAATACCCGTGCATTCTGTGATACTTTTTTTAATAAAATCACCTGGTTTATTTGATAGTAAGCCATAAATCCAAACAACTAATTGGTCTTTTGGCTGATTTTTAAAGTGAGGTTGTCGATTTAACGTATAGCTTAGCATCCAATTAGAATCTTTAGCTGTGACAATCCCTCCTGTCACGACCTTGCCGGCATATGGATCCCTTTTACTAATATTTTCAATATAAGGAGCCACACGATCGTCTAATGTCGTAAGAGTTGCTGAAACAAACCAGCTTTCTTCTGGAAGATTATCACAGAATTTTTCTGGTCGTCCAAAGTCAGTATCTTGGGCAGCGATGTTTTTCCACAGTGACCAGCTTCCTCCTAAATCATTGCTAATAGGAGCTGGCGTATTATTATCACCGTATGTTGTACTCTCCGTGATACTACCATTTGTCACAAACACTAATTCATTTTCTGTTAGCTCAATATTCTTTTTCATACCATTTTTTCTTAAAACTAACGTATGAGCTACTTTTTTGTCTCCCACATTATCCACCAAAACATTCTCTACAACCGTATTAAATTGAAAATCAACTTGATGACTTTCTAAATATTTAATCATAGGTAGCACTAACGATTCATACTGGTTATACTTTGTAAATTTCAATGCAGATAGATCTGGTAACCCACCAATATGGTGAATGAAACGCATAATATAACGACGCATTTCCATAGCAGAATGCCATTTTTCAAATGCAAACATAGTGGACCAATAGAGCCAAAAATTCGATTCAAAAAATTCTTCCGAGAAAACATCTGTGATTTTTTTATCCCCTAATTTTTCCTCAGGCGTAAAGAATAATTTAATCATTTCTTCTGATGATTGATCCGATAATGTGAATTGCCCATCATCTTCAAGTCTTTGACCTCTATCTTTTATTAATCGACATTTTGAATAATTAGGGTCCTCTTTATTTAACCAATAAAATTCATCTAAAACAGAAGCATCTTCTTTTTCTAATGAAGGAATGGAACGGAATAAATCCCATAAGCATTCAAAATGATCTTCCATTTCTCGACCACCACGAATAATAAATCCTCTTGTCGGATTAAGTATGCCATCAAGACTACCTCCTGAAATATCTAACTCTTCAAGAATATGAATGTTCTCACCTTTCATTTGGCCATCACGAATTAAAAAACATGCCGCTGAAAGCGAGGCTAGACCCGAACCAATAAGATAAGCAGATTTTCCATCTACTCCTTCAGGTTTTTTAGGACGTGCGAAAGCTTCATAGTTACCATTGCTGTAATACATAATACCGCCTCCATATTTATTATTCCAATATAGAATAACACGAATTGCCACGCAAATGGTAAAATGAGCTAATAATTAACAAAAAATTCAAATTCTGAAATTCGCTTTCAATTTAAAGTCCCTTATAATTGGACATAACAACTGATTGTATTTTTATAAATGGATGTCTTAGTATGAAAAATCCTGATTACCCTCTTCGTTTCTACCTTAAAAAGGGAAAAACAATATAAATTTTCGATACTAGATTTGTATAATTATTATATCGAAAAATCTTTTACATCATTCATTTATCTTAATGCCATGTAATATGTTTACCCATTTTTTCGTTACCTCGTTTAAAATCACCCGTAATTTTCGTTAACAAAACAGGACTTCCATTATGTGATCCATGACTTTTATAACGACAGTCCACTTTTATCTGCTTCTTCGCTTAGTCTATTTCGTTTATCCCTTCCGCTCATTACACCAACTCCCGGCTCCATTAGTTTCAACCTTGATTAGTTATTCTATCCCCAATTATGTTAGGTATTGTTAAATTCAGAACCCTATTAAGAAAACTCGTATTGCATTTAGAAAATCTTTAATCATAACACCCATTATCGTGAAACTTTATTATTTTTTTCCCTCAGGCTAATCAGTATAACTTACAGCGTTTAAAAATAAAGATTATGTAGATATTAATTAATAAAATGAAAGGGAAAGTAATGATTTTACATCTACTTTTAGGTTTTTTTATTCCATGGATGATCTGTATCATGCATCTTTATAAAAAAGATAAAATGTTATTTTTTTTGTTCGCTCCTTTTTTTAGCGTCGTTGCCTCTCTCATAAATAAACTCGGATTTTATTTTGACTTTTGGGAGGTGCTACCTTTTCCTACTCAAAGAAGTTTCGCTTCAATACCTTTTGATGTAGGAATTTATCCTGTACTAGCTTGTTACTGTGTTTTTTTCATAAAAAAAACGAACAAACCTTATTTCGTTCTAGTTTTAACGACCTTGCTCACCACTTTTTTAGAATTAGTATTTGTTTTTTTTGAAAGAGTAACGTACCGAAACGGGTGGAATATTTATCTTACCTTTTTCTCCTATTTACTTCCTTATTCATTTTTGTATTGGTATTACAGATTTTTACTGAAAATAAGTATCCTAAAATAACCTTCAACTTTCCTTTATGCTATAAATAAGATTTTATTAAATAAATCCTAATAAACTCTCATAACGCTTCTGCTCAGGGTTACTTCCACCTCCTTGCTTTTACCATATAGTTTTTTAAAATTTCTAATGAAGAGGCAATCAACTAGATATACTAAGTGAACTCAACATATATATAGTAGTGTTAAGCTAAACTAGTTTAACAACCTCCTGATTTGTTACTTAGGGTCACTCCTCACCAAAGTGACCCTTCATATGTTTTACATGACTTACATAAGTTATTTGGAAGGTTCAGTAAAATACAATTCACAATTTATTGAAACATTTCCCACGACTTTCGTTCTTAAGTTAAAAAGGGAGAGATGTTCAATGATTGGTATGGTTTGTTTATATGTAGGATTCCATCTAGCATAGAAATAATGAAGGAGGTATATGCATGTCAAAAATTCCGATATATTTAAAGTTGCTGATTGGGATTGGAATGATTATTATCCTTACTTCGCTGTTCTTTTTAAAAGACCATCCCTATTATCTATTGATAAGATGGACGGGCAATTTGTTGTTTATTGTGGGAATTGTATGGATTCCATTTACTAAGGAAACTGATAAAAGACATGTAAATACTCGATAAATTCCCTGGCTCTTTCTCCTTTAGAAAATCGGCTTGCACGGAAATTTCACCAAAATTCTTCCAATAAAAAATCCTTTTATTTTTTATTCATTTCCTTTAATATCAATAAGGGCACCCCAAAAAGAGATAGAGGTGCTTAAATGTTTGGTATTATTAATTATGAAATGTTTTTATTAACTGGGATTTTACTGAATCTAATTCCAGGTGCTGACACCATGTATATTGTTGGTAGAAGCATTGCTCAAGGAAAAAGAGCTGGTGTATATTCTGTGTTTGGTATTATTACTGGTTCTTTAGTGCATACGTTATTGGTTTCTTTTGGATTATCACTAATCCTGACAAAATCTATTCTATTATTTACGGCAATTAAGATAATCGGTGTGATTTACCTTGCTTATCTAGGAATAAAAATGATACTTGATCAGTCAAATGTCGATTTAGAGGCATCTTCGGGGCCATTAAACTTAAGAAAAATTTATATACAGGGACTTTTCACAAGTTTGACGAACCCAAAGGTTTCTTTATTTTTTATTGCGTTTCTTCCGCAATTCATAGATGTTCACGTATCAGGACCCATTCCGTTCCTCATTTTAGGCCTTACTTTTACAGCAACAGGACTGGTATGGTGTTTATTTGTTGCTTACTTCTCCTCGTATGTGACGTCAAAATTACGGAGCAAGCAAAAGTTTGGACGCCTTCTGAATAAGGTAACAGGAATGCTATTTATTTATATGGGGCTGAAATTGCTTCAAACAAAAGCCCCACATTAATACGAAATTTTACAACAATGCCCCCACTAGCAGCCCTTTCAATTTTGAAGGGCTGTTTTCTTTAATAATCTGCTATAATCTAGAAAAAAGTATTATTGAAATGAAGTGAAAACATGTTACTGTATATGTCCTGGAGCTATGTCATGAAGATCATAAAATAAGACAAGGAAAGGAGCGTGATAAAAAATAAAGGAGCTATGATAATTATGCAAATGAGACAAGCCACTAGTCATGACTATGAAGATATTTTAAACCTTTGGGAACAATCCGTATTAGCAACACATGATTTTTTAAAGTTAGAAGATTTACAGGCCATAAAAAAGGAAATCCCTGCGTATTTTCCCCATCTGGATGTACAACTTTGGTATTTGGATACAGCTTTTATTGGGTTCTCAGCTTTCCATAATCATCACTTAGAAATGTTATTTTTAGATCCTCGTGAAATTGGAAAAGGATATGGCAAGCAAATTATTCAACTACTAATCCAAAATTTTGATATCCAATCTGTTGATGTCAATAAAGACAATGAACAGGCAAAAATATTTTACTTAAAAAATGGATTCTCCATTGTCAGTGAATCTCCAACAGATGGTCAAGGTCGCCCCTATCCCATTCTCCATTTACAACGTTAGTCACTAAGCAGAAGTGAACCTTCTGCTTTTTTGTTGTAAATACTCCTATTATGCGGCAGCTACTATTATAATAAAGTTATAAAATCAGATAAAAAAGAAGGTCTTTTCATGTTAGAAAAATTAAATGTATTTCTCCAAAAATACATTGCGATCTTGACACCATTAAGTTTAGTTTTAGGTGTATTATTAGAAAGAATTGGACAAAATTTATTATTCCTCGTATCATGGTTATTTGCATTCATGACATTTTCAGGAAGCTTAAATATGAAATTTAAAGATGTAAAAATCTTTGTGAAGCATCCAGGGCTTATTATCTTCTCCATTATTTTTCTTCACCTATTGATGCCTTTATGGGCTTACTTCTTATCCACTATTATTTTTGACGACCATTTGTTAACTGTTGGCTTTGTTCTAGCGGTGGCACTTCCAACAGGCGTTACAAGTGTTATTTGGATAAATATTTGCAAAGGAAACTTACCGTTAGGCTTGTCGATTATTTTAATTGATACGCTACTATCTCCATTCATCTTACCTTTAATACTCTTCATCGTATCAGGTGAAAAAATTGAATTAGATATTGCATCACTTATACTTAATTTAATCTTAATGATTGTCTTACCTACTATTTTAGGTATATTGGTGAATGAACTTTCAAAAGGTGAAGTACCCAAGAAAATCGGCAAGAAGCTTACGCCATTTTCAAAGCTGTGTTTATTTGCAGTTATTATGATTAATAGTAGTGCAATCTCTCCATACTTAATAGATTTCAATTTACATCTACTGTTCGTTATACTGTTAGTGTTTCTGATTGCTGTATCAGGCTATGTTTTCGCCTTTTTCATAGGACGCTATTTGCTAAAAGATTATTCATATATGGCTACCTTTGTCTATACTGGAGGCATGAGAAATATTGCCGTTGGCGTTATTGTTGCCACAACATATTTCCCAGGCAAAGTAGCGATGCCTGTCGTTTTCGGTATGTTGTTTCAACAAGTTCTAGCTTCTATTTTTAGTAAAATGGTATTGAAAAGGGCGCCTTTGATTGATTAAAATCAGTCAAACAAAATTCATTTTCTAAGCATATGGAAAGTTTACTTAAGGTGGTGTTTTCTTGAAAAATGACATGATCAAAGTAATTTCTGTTTTTGGCGTAGGCTCCATTTTCGTTTTATTGGTTCCCTTACTCTTTTATTATTTTTTATAGGTTGTCTATCCCCTATCAGAACAAACAAGAAGCCTTTTTTCCAAAGGCTTCTATTTTTATAAATGAGTCACAAAAAGCGGAATCTATTTAGCATGAAGACCCACTTTTCCGAGTATTAAGTTGCCAACAATTCATAGTATGTTACCATTTAAATAATCCATATTTCAGGGGTGATTTTTACGACTGTTAGAACATTGATTAGCTTAGTTAGTGCTTTGGTATTATTTTTATTTGGAGCTTATAGAATCTTTACCAACAACCTAGAATCTATATCCCTACTAGTAACCTATATTTTCTTCATTTGCGGATTGACAGGTTTTATTTTTAGTGTTGTAGCATTGTTTAGAACGGCTCGAATTTAGCGTTGCTATTGCATACGGATTTTTACCTATAGATCACTTGAATAGCCTCTATGAAAGCAATGACTTTTCTTTTATACTGATAAAAAATATCAATAGGATGGTGTGATAAAAATGATGTTTGCTCCATTATTTGAACAGGACGTTCCAACACTTCTTCTTCCTTAACGGTAGAAGCGCTTTTCTCCGTTAAGGACATAGGTGACTATGAAAACGGAGGAAAAAATATGAGAAATAAAGTATTCGGCGCCATCTTTTTATCGCTTGCTGCGAGTATTTGGGGCGCTATGTATGTAGTTGTCAAAGTAGTGGTGGAGGTCGTTCCACCATTGGAGCTTGTTTGGATTCGTTATATGATTGCAGTCTTAGCACTTGGCTTGATTGGCATCGCCATGAAGCAATCTTGGAAAATTGCCAAAAAAGATTGGCTGTTTATTTTTTTTATTGGACTCATTGGGAATACCCTTTCGATTGTTACACAGGAAATGGGCACAATGCTTTCCACTGCTCAGATGGGGGCGATTATTACAGCCACGACACCTGCATTTATGGTTGTCTTTGCCCGTTTGATATTGAAAGAAAACATTACGATGAAAAAATGCTTGTCCATTGTTCTTGCAACGATTGGCGTTGGTGTCATAGTAGGCAATGGTCGAATCGATGTGACCCAACAATTAGGCGGCATCTACTTATTGGTTGCTGCCTTAACATGGGCATTAATGTCTGTGTTCGTGAAAAAAGTACCAAGTCATTACTCACAAATTGTTGTGACAACCTATTCATCTATGATTGCCGTTATACTATTGACACCTTTCGTCATTCCAAGGTTAAAAGATTTGGATCTAACAAGTATTTTACAGCCAACTATTTCGGGTGGCTTGCTATATTTAGGAATTATTTCAACAGCTGGTGGGTTTCTATTGTGGAATAAAGGGCTTCAACTAATGAACGCTTCCAGCGGGGGCTTATTCTTCTTTTTTCAGCCCATTGTTGGCACATTTTTAGGCTGGCTGCTTTTAGATGAGACAATTGGTCTTTCGTTTTGGCTAGGCTCCCTATTCATTTTTAGTGGTGTATTTATGGTCATTCGAGAAGACTAAAAGTAAGTGCGTTTCTATCTTGTATAGAGGCGCACTTTTCTTGCTTCAGACTCTGGCGAATGTCACGAATTTTTCTTGTCATGTCAATACAGCTTGGCTCATATATTGCTACAGCCTGAAGGAGCTGATGATTTGATAACCTTTTTAGTGTCCTTAAAGGAACTATCATTTTTATTGATTCTTATTTCTGCTATGGTGTATCGGAGACAGCTTAAATTAACGAGGTGGAAAAGAAAACTAACGATTGGGGAATGGACTATGTATATCGTTACTTCCATCGCACTTACTATTTATTGCGTACTTTATTTTGTTTTTCTTTTGGGAACATAATTTATAAAATAATAATCCTATAAGCATAAAAATGTATATAATTGGATGAAAGACTTTATTTTTGGGAGGGTTTTTATGTTTCAAACAGTAGAGCATTTTTTACAATCTTGGACATTTGAAGCTACTGCTACGCAGAAATTACTCAATCAACTTACGGATGAATCGCTTCATCAGGCAATAACTACTGAAAATTGGACTTTAGGACGCATAGCTTGGCATACTGTCACGGCCATTCGAATTATTTCGGCTAATACCAACTTAACGTTCGAAGCGCCAGCAGAAGATTTTCCTGTTCCCACTTCTGCCCAATTTATCGCAGATAGCTATCGTCAAACGAGCCAGACATTTGTGGAAGCGTTAAAAACCCAATGGACCGACCAGACTTTGCATGAAACGATTGAATTTATTGGTCAATCCATCCCAAATGGCTCCCTCTTATTATTTTTATTGCAGCACCAAAGCCATCATCGTGGACAAATGACTGTTCTAATGCGTCAAGCTGGGTTAACTGTTCCAGGCATTTACGGTCCAGCCAAAGAAGAGTGGGCACAGTTTGGGTTGAAAGCCCCGCAAATGTAAACAAATCTATAAGGCACTATTTATTGACTTTTTTGATAAAATTTGAGGGAAACCTAATTTTTGCGGGTTTCCTTATTCATATTAAGTAACAAATCTTACAATTTAACCCCATTACTTATAGACTGGATTAAATAGTTGCTATTTGATTCCCACTTATAGTGTCCTACATGAAATTCGTTCAGGTTTATTAAATCCTTGAAATACTCTGGGACACTACTATCCCAGTTTATATTTTCTATTTTCAGTGAAAAGTTGTCCTCATTAGGATTGGGCGTATGAATATAAACGGAATCGAAACTAGCGTCTTCATCAACTAACTCAATCCACAATTGATATGGTTTTCCGATTGTTCTGAGCTTCTCTAAGAAACTGTTATATAAAGCTATATGTGCTTTTATATGCTCTCTTCGTATTTTCAAACTATTATTCCCATGACCGTAAAAATCAAGATGGGTGTGCCACATATCAAACCAACCTTCTTTGCCAAAGTCTAAATCATATTGCTCTGCTGTTACTTCTCCCCATAAGTTACGGAAATAACGCTTTTTCCCACGAAACTTTTTCAAAATTATTGTTCCCCATTTATACAAGTTTTTTGTTCTCTAATCGTCTGTTACAAGAGGATTGTTTAGGAGCCAATGATTTTTTTCAACTCTGGTTTTCACAATAAAACTTGTTCACATCGAGGTCACTAAAAATCATCTTAAAACTGGTTTCTTGCAATTCATTAATTAGTTGATCACTATCAGAAGATGATGTGTCAGCATAGCGTCAACCTATTTGTAGACTTGGTTTTTTTTTGTGGCAATTTACCTTCAACAAAAATCACCAAATAATCTGCCTGTCCGAACATCTCCACCGAATGATTGTTCTTATATTAACTATATCAAGAATTAGGGCAAGCACCAAATATCAACATTTACCTTTAACAACAAATAAATAGAGGTTATCCCTTGTGAGACAACCTCTTTTCTGAAGTATTAAATTATAATGTGGCTAACCAGTTATTAGTATCAGCAATCGTTGGATTTGCCAAATAATGCCCACCTTCAATTTGCAGTGTTTGACCAGTCATAAATTTCGCTTCATCAGAGGCTAAAAATACTACGGCGTAACCAATATCATCTGCTTCTCCATGGTATGGTAGGGCATTAAATTTAGAATAGATTGCAAGCATTTCATCTGGCATATTATTTTTCGCTGCAGGCGTTAAAATGAGACCTGGTGCGACAGCATTACAGCGAATGTTATCTTTCCCATATTGTGTGGCGATGTTTTTAGTCATATTCACCACACCTGCTTTTGTGGCACCATAAGCTGTACGAATTTGATCACTAGCGAATGCAGCCATGGAAGCTGTGTTAATGATGGAGCCCCCACCTGCTTTTTGCATGTGTGGAATCGCAAAACGACTTCCAAGTAATATTGATTTTAAGTTCACATTGACTAAACGATCCCATTCATCTAAGTCAATATTCACTACATCCAAATCCTTCTGCAAGTTAGTTAGACCAACATTGTTAAACAATACAGTTAATGTGCGGTATTGTTCCACCGTGAAGTTTACCGCTGCTTCAATAGAAGAAGCATCTCCTGCATCCAGGAAAATCGCTGCAGCCTCGTACCCTTCTTGGACCAAAGTGTCTGCTGCTTCTTTAGCACCCTCTATATTGAAATCAGCAATAACCACTTTTGCGCCTTCTTTTGCTAATAATGTTGCTGCTGATAAACCAATCCCTGATGCGCCACCAGTTACTAACGCTACTTTATTTTTTACTCGATTCATTTTCAATTCCTCCTCATTACAAAAAAGAACAACTAACTCTTTCTTTTCCGTAGAATAGTTTAACATTAAACTATTTATTTTTAAACTAAAAAGACTAGTGAATTGAATGCAAAATATAGCTTTTCTATGTTACCATTTACATATATTACATAACGAGGTGATTATATGGAAAATAATAAATTGATTTGCCAAGCTTGTGGAAATGATACTTTTTCTTCCGGACAAATTGGTAGCCTAACGAGTGAAGGAAATGTACGTCCTATCGGTTCAATCATGGCTACTGGATCTCCGCTTATTTTAACGTTTTGTAAAAAATGTGGTGAAGCTACATCCATCAAAGTAGCCAAGCCAGAGAAATTTAAATAAGTATTAGAGGATATTTTAAAGAGAAGATAAAGATTTGAGTGGATTTGGTAGTATGATTTCATCCTTTTTGTCTGTTCAACCTTAAACAGTGGAGGTTTTTGTATGATGATTTTTGATACAGTCACACATTTTGTTAAACATTATCAACCAACAGTAGACTTCTTGAAAAATTATTATGCTAACCATGAACAACATTATTAGGAGTACTTCGATATCACTGCCATCATGTTGAGGAAAAAATGCAGGCTGCAATATCAAGAGATCATGAAGAAGCAGTTACAAAGATTGATTTAATTGTTGCAAAGAACATGTCATCCTTCCCCATCTATACAAAGAATAAGTAGTTATGTTATAATACTTAGGAAAACCTCAAAGGGTCAACCAATTCCAGGCTGTAGCGAATCTTCGCTTCAGCTTTTTTTATGCTTTAAATTACAGAGAAAAAGGATGCTGAGAAAGACCATTTTCTAATATTGGATCACCTTAACAATAAAAATGACACAAATTTCTGTGTCATTTTTATTCGTAAAACAACTATTTAAGAAAGGTTTTCATTTCATTAAAAGCCAAGTCACGATGACCAGCCTGACAGTGTTGTTCACCACCAGTTTCTTTGGTAAAGACTTTCGTAGTGATTGAAGCTGCATTGCACAGTTCATGCTGGATTTGCGGTAGACGACTGATTGGAACATACTGATCATCCTCACCAGCCAGAAGTAATACATCCTGATTAATAAACTGACCGATTCCAGACATCGTATGTTTCTCAAAATTTTTAATTAATGTAAACGGTGTTTTTTCACCTGTATTTTCCATTCCCTTCATAACCTTCCACTTTAAATCGATATTTGAGACCATCATATTTTCAATTATTGTATTGACATCATCTGATTTATTAGCATCCAAAAGGCTAGTCAGTCTATCCCAGACATCCTCTGGCATCCGAATCTTTAATGCATCAAGACCGCTATAAAAAATATTAAATGCAATCACTTTGTCAATCCTTTTTTCAAATGCAGCTGCACGCATCGCTAAATAGCCTCCCCAGGAAGCCCCCAAAATGCTGACACGATCTAATTTAAAGTAGTCAATTATTGCAGCAACTGGTTTTTCCCAGTTATGAATGAATTTCAAACCATTTTTTAACGCTGACCCCTGCCCAGGACCGTCAAAAACGATAATATTATAGTCAATCCCTCTAATAAAATTCATCATCTTAACCATTTCTTCCATATAGGAATCATAGCCGCCAAATACCAGTAACGTTTTATTGGCACCAGGTTTCATTAATTTAATCGTTGGAAGTACGGAATTCTCATATGGAACTTGATAGGGTTCATAGTCAAAATCACTAAAACCTTTATAGAAGGTCTCGCGATATTTTTGATACATTGTATTTTTGTTAGGATCCGATGGAGCTAGATAAAATTCAGCAGCTTGATAGTAGACAGATGCAAGATCAAAATGGCCCTGTTCTTCTCGCTTTATCGCATATTCTAGCCAAGTTTCATACCAGCTTTCTATATCTGTTAGTCTTGGAATAATACCTTTTAAGTCACTGTTTGCCCTTTCATCCTCCTGATAATAGTCATTTAAGAAACGATTGATTTGCAAGTTAAATTGTTCATTGTTAACATAATTTTTAAACATTGTATCCCTCCTCTTATTCATTACAAAGCCCATGATAAAGGTATCTAGATGGTCTAACAATAAACAAATGCGTTCAATAAGTAGGAAATCGGACAATGTTTAACGAATGGTTCGAAAAGCTTCTTTTTAAGGGGGATTGATTTAATGGAAGAGGACGTTCGAGTATACAAGACTAAAAAAAGTATTTCAGAAGCACTAATTATTCTGTTGAATGAAAAAGATTTCAATCAAATTACGATAAAGGATATTTGTAGCCGTTCGTTAATTAGCAAATCCACTTTTTATAGTCACTTTTTAGATAAATATGATTTGCTAGAAAAAGTAGTGAAAAAACATGCCGTTTTTTTAAAAAATGAAATAACATTACGCTTTAAGTCCGGGGATCAAGATAATGTTGCTCAAGTAATTGAAATGATCCTGGACAAAACTGCTGCAAATAAGACAGAGATTGCTACACTGTTAAATGTTCATGTTCCTTTAGCAGATTTGCGTGTTGAATTAGAGACGATTTTATACCAAGCCTGTTTTTCTTATTTGAACGAAAAACTAAGCGAGCCTAATGTCTCTATTGACTATCTGGCTCAACTGTATACTGCAAATGCGATGGTACATATTAACTGGACTTTAAAAAACGATAAGGATAAAAGTGCGATTGAACTTGCTCATAAAATACAACAGTATATTTTTGAACAGGTGCAAAAATAAATGAGTAATCGCACAAACTGCTATTTGTAAATTAAAAAGAGAGCATAATTCCAATTGAATAGGAATTTTGCTCTCTTTTTTATACACTCTTATTTTTCTTCTTCCCCCATTGATATGGTTTTTTTGCCCAATTCCTCATTAAAATAAAGAGATAGATAATGACGATCGTTATCATCATCATCGTTGCATTTTCTCCCCATGTGATAGTTTCTTGTTTTCTCCATTGATTAATCGTTCTTACAATGAAATAGACAAAAGGATAAATAAAAAACCTAATTGATTTCGCTTCATCTCAGCACCTCATGAATCAATCATTGTCGCAAACTTCATCATTGTTTTCCAATTGCGAACTGTTGCTGGCACCTCAAGCTTGGGTAATTGTTGGCTGAGCTTGGCATTACGGATGCTATCGGAGAATAAAAGATAAACTTCTCTGCCAATAATGACACAACGCTCTTTATCATTTGCATAGGATAATAACTTATCCCCATTTTCTTCAGTAGGAGCGGCTGATAGGAATGCCACATGGAGGCTTTCCCCTATTGCAGTGGCACTTGCATCAGCAATGTCTTGCTGAGAAAATGGACAGTTGTTCACGAGATGCTGAAGGTCTTCAGCGGATCTCATCATCACTGTACTCGTTATATCAAATACGGTTTGGATCGTTTCTTGAATTTGCTTGTGCAAGATTTCTTCTGATTCACTCGATTCAAACAGAATATTTCCACTTTGTATATATGTGCGAATGTTTTGTAGTCCTAGTGGTATAAGAGCTTCCCTTAAGTCAGCCATTTTTATTTTATTATGTCCACCTACATTAATGCCTCTGAGTAGTGCTACATATTTGATCATACAATCCCACCTTTCTTCTCAATCTCATTATAACCATTTAAAGGGATAATAAGAAAAAACTGCACCTATTAAGCCCAAGTGCAGTTTTATTACTATGCTAATTGATGGATATCCTGTATTAAACGCTCAACATTTTCTTTTTTTGTAGCCCAGCTTGTGCAAAAACGAACAACCGTATGCGTATCATCAAATGATTCCCAAACGGAAAATGAGTATTTTTCGCCCAAAGTAGTGAGTAAATCATTCGGCAAAATTGGAAATTGCTGATTCGTTTTTGAATCGTAGCGTAATGCAAAGCCTTTATCGATAAATGCCTGCTGAATCAGCATAGCCATGTCTACGGCATGATGAGCAATGTCCAGATAAAGGTTATTTTCAAATAATGTTTCAAATTGAAGGCCTAGTAATCTACCTTTGGCAAGTAGCCCTCCTCTTTGTTTGATCATATAGCGGAAATCCCGTTGGTATGCAGGATTCACGATCACAACCGCTTCACCAAAAAGTGCACCCATTTTTGTACCACCAATATAAAATACATCGCATAGTTGAGCGATATCTGCTAAGGATAAATCGTTATCTTGGGCCACTAGACCATAGCCTAAACGTGCACCATCTAGAAACAACGGCAAACCACAGTCCCGACAAACTTTACTTAATGCAGTTAATTCTGCTTTACTATAGGTTGTTCCATTTTCAGTTGGATGAGATATGTACACTAAACCTGGCTGTACCATATGTTCATGTGTGCTATCTTGCCAGTGACCATCATAGCAGGCTTTAACCTGTGCAGCTGTTATTTTACCATCATCACTAGGCAAAGTAAGTACCTTATGACCAGTCGCTTCAATTGCCCCTGTTTCATGGACGGCAATATGACCAGTAGTCGCAGCAATGACTCCCTGATGTGGACGCAAGATGGAGGCAATAACGGTTGTATTCGTTTGTGTACCTCCAACTAAAAAATGAACATCTGCATGCTCAGCCGCTATAGCCTTTTTGATATGGGCTCTAGCACTTTCTGAATGCTCATCCATACCATAACCTGGTGATTGCTCCTCATTCGTTGCTACTAATTTTTGCAAAATTTGCGGATGAGCGCCTTCCGCATAATCATTTTCAAATCGTATCATATCTTTTCCCTCCAAATTCTCTCTTTATCTACTACTTATTTTACAACCTTTTGCAGGTAATAATCTATGATTTGTTTGTCGGGTGGGCTCATTCTCTTTGGCAGCTGATCTAAGGAAAAGAAACTTATAGCTGTTGCCTCCTCTTGATCATAGTTTAATTCACCAGTAAAGCTGCGACATTCATAGGCTGCCATAACATTATAAACTTCATCTCCATGCTTTGCTTTGAAATAAAGTTTGATCAAAAAAATCCCACAAACCCGCATTTTACAATAAATATAAAGAATCCAGTTTGAAAAAAATTGATCAAATTGGATTCTCTATCAGCAGATATTATTTCGTTTTTAAAAAATTTGATCATTTAGTAATGGTGTTGCTCAACAATCACTCCCTTTAACGGAATAACACATGAGCTTCTATTTGCTAGTTTTTTAATAAGAGGCTCTACTACTTGGTAGAAGGTGACTGACAGCCATAAGAGTATGCAAGACATAAAAAACCACACTTTTCTAGGATAGGTCTACTCATTGGACTGGCGTCAACAGTAAGGAAAGGATGCCCATTTTCATATGCTTTTTTTGCTCGAGTAGCTAAAAGTGCTGTATAATAACCTTTTCCTCGGAACAACGGTAGCGTTGAACCTCCCCATAAGCTAGCAAAGGAGGAGTTTTTCTCTAAGTACATCCAAGCAGCACTTACAAGCTGACCATCTTCATAAATTCCATAAAGGTATAGGGATTCAGGATTATTCTGTTTATCTCTCCAAAGTCTTTCTCCAAGCTCAGCATGCGGTACATTCCAGATGGCATCTTCTAGAACAATAATGTCTTGAATGCCTTGTTCATCAGTTATTTCCTTTAAATTGAAGTGTTGGTCATTATTAAGCAAGGGGTGCTGATTATCTAACTTCATGACCATTAGTGCTTCAGGATCATCTATTGTGAATCCTTCTTGTTTAAGAATATCTTTCAAACTATCAGGCTTGTCGTAGTTATACACCTTCCACTCAAAATCCTGCTCAAGGTTACTAAAATAGTTTAACTCGTTCTTAATAATTTCTCTTACATCGCCTTCGTTTACATTAGATGAGACAATGAACCCTTTTTCACCAAACTGTGAAATATGGCGCACCACATGCTCTGTTTCCTCTCTTATGTAACCTTTTACTTGAGCCTCTTGTCGAAGTTCTTTGTGGAATAGTGAGATTAATTCATTTTTATACATGGGCGACCCTCCTATATTTTTTAATTTTTTCTATTGAAAATTATTCCATTAATTAACCTATTGATTAGTACCCATTATTTCAAAAGCAGACGTTCAACTCAATCTTTTTTTCCGTAAAAAAGACGCTTTTCATTGTTCCAGAATCTCGCCCGATTGTTGAATATATTATTCAAAGGAAAACCCAAGAAATGTCACAGCATTTTTTGGGCATTTGTAACTTCCCAAACTTTTTGTATACTTTATAAATCTATTTCGAACTACACTCAAAAGAATAACTACTTGTGAAATTATTATGGATTTCTAATATGACTTCTCCATCATTTTCATAACAGCCAGTGATGAGTAAATTTATTTCTTCAGTATTGAAATAACTATAGGTATGCGTTATAAAAGACACTCCAAATAAAGCGATAATGAAAGGCCATAAAAAGACTTTTAATTCCTTTTTTTTAAAGATACTCATTTTCATCCCTCCTTATTTCAATTGAAATAATTTATTCCGTTACTTTATTACTCTTAAAAGTAACTGAAGTTCCAATTTTTCCGAAAAATAGAGCTACCCTTATTCATCTAATCTGTTTCGTTAGTTGAAGTATAACCTGCCCAAAGCGTCGTTTGGAACCTTTTTGTTAAAGAATGTTATTCAAAATCTGGCCATTTAAAAGAAAAAGACGCGTTCCTAAATAAAAGCACCCTTTAATGGAATAACTAAAATATGGGCTTATTCCTAAAATCACTTATAGCCTGAATACGCTATGCAAGGTACTCATTGGTATGTTTTGTATGGAAATAATGTTGTACGTCTTGTTGGTAATAAAGCTATTATGATAAATACAGGAACTACTCAAGTTAAAGCTTTTAAATCTAACGGAGCACAACCTGGTACTTATTATTTTGAGGTAAAAAGATAGTTTGAAGTACTAGAAAGTAAAGAAAGTGAGCTTTGCCTCACTTTCTTTACTTTTTTATTCTTTTGAGTTAATTGGTATTGTTATTTCTAGCTCTGGAATGTATTGAATGATCGGGTCTCCGTTTTTATCCAGTTGGTATGATCCCTCATCGTCATAAAGATGAATATACGGTTTGATTGTAATAGCTTTTGGTAAGGTTTCAAATGGATGAACCCGTAAATCCATGATGAAATCGCTATTTCCTTTATTTGTCTCACGTCTACCATTGCCATGAATTAGTTTTAGTTCACGTCCTTGTTCATCATAAACTTCGATTCTTATTCCTTCCCGGAAATCTACAGAAGTTGATTTATCAAGCAAGGCTATTCTTGTTGTAATACTAGTTGTTATGGGAGTTAGTGTAATTTGTTCAATAGTAAACTGATTATTTTTGTATTTTCTACTTATATTAGGTTGTAGGTTTACATAGTTACCAATATCACTCACTGGAATATCCATTTTAAAAGGTTCAGAAATCCCAGTTATTGTAGTGGAAAATGTCAAATTAAACTGCTTTGGGAAATGATTTCCACCTTGATTTTTCAAATCTGCAAATTCAAATATTGCTGAATTATTATCCTTACTTGGTTGTCCAAAAACACCACTAAAATTGGTGTGATTCAGTGGTTCACCATTTAGTAAAAATTCAATATTACTCATTTGATCTGATAAACTTTCTTTTGAATTTTCGCCTTCTTTATGATGGCGTTCAATCCCAATTGCGACACGTGTACCGTCATACACTACTTCTGTTACGTTTAATGTAAAGCCTTCATGCGTAACGCTTGTATTCAATTTTGTTGAGAGTCCCTTTTCATCTGCGGCGTGTAGACCAAGATCCCTTGTAAATTTAAAAACAGATGATAATAAAGGCACTTCTTTCATCGTCGCAGCCATCGTTGGCGAAATTAAACCCGTAACAATAATCAAACTAAAAATCATTGCTACAGCTGCTGTAACTCCTAAATATTTCTTTACGTGAGATGACTTTTCTTTACTTATTTTTTTTAATATACGCTTTTCCCATTTCTTTTGCTCGAAGTTTGTAAGGTTTTGTTCTTCATACTGTTCCAAATCAATATTCATATCATTTAAATCTTTATAAATAGACATATTCTCACTCCTCACACTTCATTTTTTTGAACTAGAAAACTTTTAAGCTTTTTACGTCCTCTGGAAAGCTTGTTATAAACCCAAGACTCTTGCGCATCAAATTCTTTTGCTATTTCACTTGAAGGGGTTCCTTCTAAATAGTATTTTTCAAAGATTTTCCGTTCACTAGCTGACAATTGCTCAAGGAGTTCCTCAACGCAGTTTTCTTCTGATGGTTGTTTTGCCTTTACCATGGATTCATCAATTTCTGAAACTGAAAATTGCTGATTTTGTATGGTAATTTGTCTTCTTTGATAATCAATTGCTTTATACTTTGCAATCGCTGCAATCCATTGTTTGAATGAATTTTTATTAGGATCAAAGGAATGAATATTATTCCATATCGATAATAAAACATCATCAAGGCATTCTTCATAATCTTGCTGCTGGTAATTTAAATGACGTTTAATGATCGCTGTAAGTAAACCACCATATTGATTAATAATAAAAGGAATTGCTTTTTCATTTTTTTTCTGTATGTGTTGTACAACATTGTTCTCTGTAATTTTCAATTGTTCACCCCGCTCAATGAATATTGGTACCTACTATGTAATACGAAATGAATACGATAAATCTATCACAAAAAAAAAAGAATAACAGAAATGTTAATCTTTAAAAAATTTCCTTTATATAATTTAAAAACCTTCAATCCTTCACAATCTTATCTATACTCTAACATAAAAATCCAATTTTCTTTAAAGGTGTTGTTCAACAATATGGCCCTTTTCATGAAGAAAGACGCTTTCCTAATTTTGATCTGCACCCCAAATGTTAGACACGACTCTAACATTTGGGGTGCAGATCAATTACGGAAAAGCGCCCGATTGTGGAATATCGTTATTCAAATACCTCCTCGTTAGAGCTTAATAAGTTTTGCAAACTACAAATGACTTCATTATTTTCTTTCTAAAATAATCTCCTCTTCATTATCATTCCAACTAATTGTGAAAACTGGTTTATCCTTTTCGGTTAAAACCCCTTTTTTTATTGTAGAATTAGAGCTTGTATAAAGTCCGTTTTCATCCAACTCAATTATACCTTGACCCCATTTACCAAGTTTCGTTTGTTCAGCAAATTGAAATTCTCCAACACTGCCTACATCTGACCTCTGATATTTTAAGTCAATAGAACTTTATACGTTTTCCTTACCTGCATTATTGAATGTATATTCAACTTTCCAATTATCACTTTCCCCTTCATAAATGAGCTTTTCATCACTCCCACTTTGTCCAAATAGGAAATAAACCCCGATGCCTAAAATTCCAACTATAATTTTTTTCATTTATTTAACCCCCTCCCCCTCACTCCAACCATATACTTATTTTTAATAAGTATAAGCATTTATTTAAGATGAATTCTAATCAAAGTCTCCGCTTGTTTAATGCTTTTCTTTAAATAAATTGGTGAATTTGGGTGGCTTAATACTTCCTCAGTAGTTAACCATAATACCTTTTCTACTTCATCAGTACTTTTAGGAAATGCTTCCCCTGTCATATTCACAAAGAAAAACAATATCCACTACATTTTCCCCTTTATCTGTTACGAACGATGTGCTATGTACATAATTTAGCCTGTCTTTTACATTCACTCCGACTTCTTCTAAAATTTCTCGCTTCACTGTTCTCTCTAATATGTCCGACGAATTTCCTTCTTTCTCTACCTTACCTCCAACTAGAGAAAGTAGACCACCAGCTTGTTCCTCTTTTTTGCTTCTTTCAATAATAAGCCACTTATCATTTTTCCTTACAGCACCTTCAACATTTACGATAAACATTTTGAAATACCCCCAATAAATTATCCTAATTATTTCTTCAAAGTTTGTAATTTTCCCTTCCTTTATATAAATCCTGGTAGGAATCTTATTCCGCAATCTGACCACCTCTTCAAGTGAATCTCCTAATTCTACCGAGCCGCATTGTCGTAAATCCAATAAATAGCCAATGTTGGTTCCCCTTCCTAATTATCATGAATTGTTTTATTGTATATGAAACGATTTTATTCCTTTTGCACTATCTGTAAATAATGTACATACTTTTCCTTTTTATATATAAATTGTATACTGTTAAGAATGGTAAAAGGAGGAGTTGTATGAACGTTAAAAAAAATGGCAAAAATATTCTCGTGACGATAGGCTGGCTTTCGGTAGTGTTGTCAATTGTCTTCCCAATCTATTTAGCCATTATTGCGATTTGTATGGGGGTCGTCCTAAAAAGAGACTACGATGCCCCGAAACACGGGCGTATATTAATCGTCGCTGGCATTATTGGCTTTATCGCAGCATGTGCTGTCAATTATATGCTCCTACAACATGTTGGAGACTTACTATGAAGAAATATCGTTATCTACTAGCTGGTATACTGATGTTGGCGATCATCCTTGGCTTAACGCAAAGTAATCGTTACTTTTTTAGCCGCGATCTAGCCATTAACGACTACATTACTCAACACTTCAATAATGATTCAGCGCAATTAATTGAGGTCGTAGAAACGGATATCAAAGATGTCTATTATTTACTTCTCAGAACGAAAGGTTCCTCTGTGATCAATACAACTTCCTGTGTAAGCTTGAAAAAGTCTATCTTCGGCTGGCAAATTAGCGATAGTCCCGTTGCCCCCAATGTAGATTTTGGAAAATATTTAATTGATGCCGAAACAAAATCTTTAAAATAAATACTATACATATGAAAAATGCACGAATCTGTTCATCAGGTTCGTGCATTTCCTCTACTTTTAAACAATATGGGATGTCTATCTTCAATCTCCAGATGGACCGCATGACGAATCACTAACTGTTGAGCTGTTATCAGCACAATGATTGTTCCCCTGTGAGATAGTGTGTGAATCATTACCATTTAAATCGTTTGTTGAATGCAGATAGTGAATGTGCTCGTTAGATTTGTTAGTTTTGTTGTTCAAATTACTGATAATCCCAACGACTATGATGATGCCAATAAACATAATAAAAAAAGCCATTTTTTCCAACTCCCCTCATTCATTATATAGATTGTAACATTTATTCATTTGATGGTTCTCTGGATACCTTGTTTTTACTAGTGCTTGTGCTATTTTATGTAGAATTGGCGATTGTTTCGATGGCATCCGTTCATCAGGGTGGATGGTCGTTTTGGGAAACGTTTCAAAAGGTTTGGTATCGGTCCATTATATTTTATGTCATAATCTCATCCTTCCTCTTTGGTTTTGGTCTACTTGTAGTGAAATTTCAGACAAAAATAATACCACAACCGAAAATGATTGTGGTGTGTGAATTATGATTGAGATTTACGTGATGCTGATTGGTTCGCACGATTATTTTCGTTCGAATTTTTCTTTTGTTCTTGTGTTAAAGCATTATCTTCACGCACATCTAAATCATCTGGACTTAAATCTGTCGCTAATTCCGCCAACTCTGATTGACGTTTATATTGCTTGCCCTTTGTCAAAATGATCACCTCCAAGTAGTATTACATTGCCCTAATTGGTTAGATCTCATTCTTAGAAAGGTATGAAATAATCATTTCCAGCTATGCTAATTGAGATACATACTGGTTCAAAAGATGGTGATTGGCTTGTAAATCTTGCTCATATAATTTTTTATAAGTCGCTAGGCTATGTTGCTTTATATAGTGAAAGTCCTCTTCAGGTACTAGGTTGTATATACCATTGAGCTCCCATGCATTGTCCCATGCTGTTTGCTCAAATCGAATATTCATTTCATGTTCTTCCAACAACATCGATAAAAGATGTTCTTGAAGATAAATTTCTTTTAAAGGGTGTTGTTTTTTCATCGTAAAAATTTCAATCGTACGCGGAAGAGATGCATGCAATGCTTCACGATCAACCGCATGACCAAGTTCGTGTAAGGTCATTGTTTTCACATATACTTCCAGCGAAGGCGGAAGCGGAAGTTCATGTCTAGCCTCGATTAATCGCTCGGCATCAAAACCTACATAATCCCCAATGAAGTTATAACTCATATTAATCCCTGAATGATCTTGCTTTATAGTTATCGTCATGCCAACAACCTGCATGACGGAGTTGATGATATCATATAGTTCTTTTTCTTTCAGTTGTTTTATCATGAACAATCCTCATTTCCTCTAAAAACAATCTAATGAAACGATAATAGAAGCGGATTAAATATATACTACAACTAGTATAAATTCAATAAATTCATCTTGTAGATTTTGAGGAAATGCTCAACAAAAAAAGGCACTTGTAGTAAAAACCTACAAGCGCCCAGTGTGTGAAGGGTCCTATCTTATTTAAAATTGATTAATTATTATCGTTATTTCGGCGACTTTGGTTACCGTTGGTGTTATTACTACGCTGTTTGCTTCGAGCTTCTCCACCTTTACGGCCTATTTCTTCATAAAATTCTTCGCCGTGGTTGTTAGACGTAGCCTCGCCGCCTTTACGTCCTATTTCTTCATAAAAATCACGATCATGATTTCTGGAGGTAGCTTCTCCGCCTTTACGTCCCGCTTCTTCGACAGTCATGTTTTCATTGTTGTTTCTGTTGCGATTGTTTTGCTTGTTAGCCATTTCTATTCCTCCTAAATTTTTTTTGAGCTTTGACTAGCTCGCTATTTATATTCCCAGCCAAATCATATCTAAACATCATTTTTTCAAAAAACTGATTTTTCTATAGTAGTAGTATCTCTTTTCTTATCCATAACCCCGGCTCTCGTCAGGCTTCTTGCAATCATATAAATTTCCCCATTTCAATATAATACTAATCTATAACAAGTAACTTTTTCGAAAGAAGGGTGATGTAAAAATGACGATTATTACAAAGCCATCTATCGGCTTAACGCAATTTACGGACTTTACAATGAAAGGAAGTACCGCCAAGACGAAGTTTGTGAAAGACATTAAATATCAGGGTGACTATCATCCAATTAAGGATTATTGGAAAGGATTACGAGAAGGTTTAAAAAAATACCATGGATATGAACAGCATTTTAATGATAGCTATCTACTCGACATTGTAGATAATGCCCTTCCTGCACGTCAGAAAAATTACCAAGAAGCCGTAAAAGCCTATTTAAAATTTTTAAAAAATAAAAAGGTACAGTGGTTTGAACCTGGGAAATCTAATTGGTATTGTGATGATTTAACCGTACGTTCAAACCCCGAGCTTGGTTTAATCATCGACGATACCCCCTACCTCATAAAGCTATATTTCAAAGGAAAAAATGAACGAATCGATAAACATAAATGTCGATCTGCCCTGACGTTACTAAAGGATTCTCACTATTCAATTGAACATCCCGATTCTGTAAAACATGCTATTTTAAATGTTCAAAAAGGTCGCTTGATTACAGATGATGAATCGACTGAATATCACCAACTAGCCCTCGAATCGGATGCAGCACAATTTATGTTTATTTGGAATAGACTTTAAACGATTAAAGATAAGTACTTCCTATTTCTTTAGTAGGATAAATGCTAGAGCAAACTATATTTCTCCATACAAAACTAGATCAACCATGACAAAATGGCACCCCTTATAGGATAATAAGAATGACGTATAAATCAGAAAAAAAAGGAAGTGCTTCGATGAATGCAGAATTGGTGATGCAGGAGCTGGAGGCTCTGAGCAAAGAACGAACAAAGAAAATGTATATGTCGAATGGAGCGCATGAGCCACTTTTTGGCGTGGCAACTGGTGCCATGAAACCTATTGCAAAAAAAATAAAAATCGATCAAGCTTTAGCGGAAGAGCTTTATGCTACTGGGAACTATGATGCCATGTACTTTGCGGGAATTATTGCAGATCCAAAGGCAATGACTGTGACTGATTTTGATCGATGGATAGATTCGGCTTATTTTTATATGCTTTCTGATTATGTAGTGGCAGTCACTTTAGCGGAAGCACCTATTGCGCAAGAGGTGGCCGATGCCTGGATTGCAAGCGGTGAAGAGCTGAAAATGTCAGCGGGCTGGAGCTGCTATTGTTGGCTTTTAGGAAATCGCAAAGATAGCGAATTTTCCGAGAGCAAGTTAGCCAACATGCTGGAAGTGGTGAAGAATACGATTCACGCAGCGCCAGAACGAACAAAATCTGCGATGAATAATTTCCTATACACAGTCGCTATTTCCTATGTACCACTGCACGAAAAAGCAGTCGAAATAGCACAGGCAGTTGGTCCAGTGGAAATGAAGCGAGACAACAAAAAAAGCACAACACTGAATGCAGCTGAAAATATTCAAAAGGAAATCGATCGTGGTAAGCTTGGTTTTAAACGCAAATATGTAAGATGTTAAAAGGATTTCAATTATTTCTTGCCCAACTGCTTATTGCCCTCAGATCAGTTGCGTTTACCTTTAACTTTCGGCATTGATTTAATGAATTGTTTATAAAAAAATATAAGAGCCTTTCTACTATAAAATTTAGAAAGGCTCTTTAAAGTTGTAAATTTTTCACTAAAGCTACTACTCATAAATAAATTGTTCATTAAAACGTTGGTTAAACACTCCTGAATCTATACTTGAAGTGATTTTTTTCTTTTGACACTTCAAGTATAGACCATACAAGTTCGGAATTCGGCACTAACCAGTTTCTCTGTTAGTGCCTTTTATATTTCGAGAAGATTTACTGTATACGTTTCTTTTACTACTAATTTACTATAAAAATATATCATATTTCATTTTTAAATAGTATAATAATTACATATTTTGATAATAGGAGGATATACATGAAAAAATTGGTCTTATCTTTAGCGATGCTTACATTATTTTTCGCTACTACTTCTATTGCTGATGCGCATCCAGGGCGTTTAGATAGCAATGGTGGTCATAATTGTTCGGAGAAATCAAAGGCAAAAGGTCTTTGTACAGGCTACCATTATCATAATGGTAATGGCAGCAATCAAGGTGGTGGTTCCACAGGTGGTCAAAGCCACTATACACAGACACCTAAAGCCATACAAGCACCCGCATTGACTAAAGTAGCAGTCTATTTAAATAATATGAAACAAAGTTATACGCCAAGCGCATATATGAAAAATGGCACAACCTTAGTACCGATGAAAGCAATTTTTGAGGCACTTGGTGCAACGGTTTCCTATGATAGTGCCACTAAAAAAGTAACTGCGACGAAGGACAGTAAAAAAATAGTCATTGGCGTTGGCAACAAAACGGCATATGTTGATGCAAATGGGACGACATCTACAATTGCTCTTAGCCACCCTGCTGAAATTTATCAAGGAACGACAATGGTGCCTTTACGTTTTGTTAGTCAGGCACTTGGCGCGGATGTAACATTTGATGAAGCCGCATTAACTGTCTATATTACAATGAAATAATGAACAAGCAAAAAGCAGCTTCCCTTTAAGGATGCTGCTTTTTTAGTGTTGTTTTAACTCGAACTGATATCTTTTATTAATTTTATTAGCAATTTTCTCTAAAAATGTAGCAACTGTCATATTTTCAACTTCATTTGTATACCATGCCAGTTTGGCTCCATAATTTTTCTTATTATAATTTACTTCTAATGGCCAGAAATTTTTAGTCTTATAGGTATAATCAAATTTTACATATAATTGTTTTCCCTCTGGGCACTCCATGACCACGTTATATAATGGATTTTTTCTTTCTTGCTCAAATTTCACTTTTCTTATTTTAGTTAAAATCTTGACCCCCGCCCCTCTTCTATTCGTTTCGACAAAGTTCTTTAAGATCTTGATTAAAAGAAAAAGGATAAAGCACGCTATTCCAACGAACTTTATCCTTCTACTATTATAGCATAATTAATTTTTTTCGACAAATTTATCGTAATAACGTTTGAGCATTGTAGCCATTTGCTCTCGTGTGAGAACACCTGACGGATTCATATTCTTACTGCCATCTCCTCGGATAATACCTTCCTTAACGGCCCATGCCCATGCTTCTTTATGAGATGCGCCTACTTCTTTGTCGGATTGTAAATTAGCTTTAGCAGCTAATAAGGTTTTTAAAGCTTCTATTTCCTGTTTCAGCTCATTATATTGTGACATTGTTAATTCCTCCTCAAGGCCATTTTTTATGTCTTGTTGGAACTGTGCTTCGGTAATGCCCATACTCAATAAATAGGCAAAAGGATCTTTGTGTGTGGTGCCGCCCAAATTATCGGCTATCCACCGATGGGATTTGATGCCGTTGCCGATACCATCTAAAACAGTAGAAATACCTGCTTCTATGGCCATTTTACGCAATAACCAAATATAAGCCGCATAATCCTTTTTAAATTGTTCCTTATCGGAAGTCCGTGCTAACTCTACTTGGGCATAGCTATACGGATTCCCATTTGGACCACAACCATATTGGACACGATTAACAGGTGCTATTTGTACAATCCGTCCACCTCCTCCTACCCAGTGAGAAACGAAGGCATTGGCTTTATTTTTATTCATATAGGCAATTTCATTTTCTAATGCGTTTGGACCTGTGTTGGTGCTGTTACCTGATTCATGTGCGACCACGTATTTTATGGCAATGAGTGGCTGATTAGGTAAACCTGACATCATCTGTTTTTCAATAACATAACTCATTATGCACCATCCTTTCCTATCATTTTTTTGCGAATGACAGCCATGTTATTCATGATTAGTTGTGTCAATTGTAAGGGAGAATCAACTTTCTATCTGGGGCATTTTATCTTGCTGACATGGTTGTACTGACGGGGCTGAATGGATTATTGCTCTATGTCACCTCTCTTTCCGTTAAACAAGTAAAGCTACTGATAGTGAATGTTTTTGAGAGTATGACATTCACTTATACTTAGTAAATGCAAGTTAACAAGTGATTGCTAGTTAGTTGTGCTCACATTTGCTATTTTTATAGATGAAGGAATGACCACTTCTCTCCAATTCAGGTACATTGACAAAGCATGGCTCCTTATAGTATTTTTGTATCTTCTAAACGATTGAAAGTGAGGGAAAAAAGTGATTGGAGAAGACGTCATCAGCCGATTAGCTTGTTTACACGGTTATACTGCTATCCAAAAAGTCGACAAAGGTTTTTCACCTGATGCCAAATATATCGTAACAGTTGATGACACACCCTATTTTGTACGACTATCAGATCTAGCACATCAAGACAAAAGACTGCAAGAATTTACTTTACTGCAAGAGTTAAGCCTACAGGGTGTTCAAACACATCAAGCTATTGATTATAGGGTCCTCCGTGACGATAATCTTTCAGCGATGGTAGTAAGCTTTTTAATAGGCACCCCCGCTGACGAGGTCATCCAGCAACTTTCGGACACTGAACAATTTCATCTCGGATTGGCTGCTGGAAATGAATTAAGAAAAATTCATCAAGTGATACCACCACATACAGTACATTGGGAAGCGTTTCAAAAAAGGAAATTCACTAATTATTTACAAGCCTACCAACAGGATTCTTATCAAATTCCGCAAGAAGGTAAGTTATTGAGCTTTATTGAGGAACAATGGCAGCTATTAAAGCAACGCCCTATCACTCTTCTTCACGATGATTACCACCTTGGTCACATCATTTGCCACCATAAAACTTTCAATGGGGTTATAGATTTCAATGGCTATGATGTGGGTGATCCCTATCATGACTTTTATAACTTGGCCTTGTTTAGTAGACGGCATAGTATCCCCTATTGTATCGGGCAAATAGATGGGTATTTCGCGCATCCTCCTGACGATCTATTTTGGCGTCTTTATGCCTTGTATGCCGCGATGAATGTCATTTCAACCATTGCTTGGACACGCCAATATGATCCCCAATCCTTTGACGATGCTTTAGCAAGAATTCATTTGATTTTACAGGATCATGACTACTTTTCATTGACGAAGCCTTTATGGTATTCCGACAAATAGGCTTTAAATACTTTCAAGCAGTGCTAATATTTTTTGGCGTTCCTCTTCAAAATTAATGGTTGGCTGCTGTTCAAAGGGCCGTTCCTCTTCATGACGATGATGAAACCACTTTGGAATAATCTCTTGACGTCTACTTGCTAGACTTTGCGTCACTTTTTGCTTCTGAGCTTTAAAATGCAATTGATCTGACGCAATATCTGCCATGTTCTTTAGCTTTTTACGGTGCCAATTGTGCAAAATTTTTTCGACATACCGCCAGCGTAGTACATTGTGTTCCACAGCTAGCTTCATCGCATGGATCACCATTTCCTCCGAAAAGATGCCGAGCCAGGAACGGATTTTTGCAGTAATATAGGCTGATTGTGAGCCAAAGCCTTGTTGTTCGTAAAAGTGATAGGCCGTAAGTGGCTTATTATCATCATCTCTATTTTTTAGTAATTGGTTATTTAGTAATTGATTATTTAGTAGTGTGGGCTTTTCCGTTTGTGGTGTTGCCGTTGACGGAAAACCCGTTGACGGCAGGACAGCACGTTTTGAGGCTTCAAATACGAAAAACTCTACCTTACCGAATTTTCCATCCTTCGTTCTCTCCTGTACCTTTTGAAGATAGCCTGCCTGAATCAGCTCATCCACAACTTTTGAAGTCGCTTCTCGTCCACATTTACTACGTGTCGCTAAATCTGCGAGACAAAAATCCCAATCATCTGGTAAAGACAACATATAGGCAAGTAGCCCCTTCGCTTTCCAGCTTAATTGATCATCATTTAAAAAGGCCTTGTCCAACACAACAAAATTTTCATGCTTCGTTACTCTATAGATCATTGCTACCCCTCTTTCCGTTAACCTCTATACTATTTATATACAAGTTAATGTGGTAAAAAGGGACAATTCTTTCTTCTTTTTTTAAAAAAATTTACTAAGATGTTCTGTAATCTAGAAAGAAGGACCCTCTGAATAAACTTTTAATACCTTTCCCTTTGCACATAATTGCGATAGCTGGTGTATTAAAACGTTCATTTTTATGCAGAAAATCCTAGCGATATTTTTAGCATGTTAGAAAAAGGAACGAAAAAAGACACCTACCATTTAGTAAGTGCCTCTGGTATAAGACAAACAATTTCAAGTTTGCCTAGTTTATTCATATAGTTCTTTATAAATAATAACTTTTAATGCAGCTATTTCTTCATCTGATAATTTTCCTTCTACCGTTTGTAAGGCCTCTTCCTTTGTCATCGAGCCGTCTTGTAATTTCACACGAATATCGTTTAGCTCTGTAATGCCTACTTTTTGAATGACTACCTTGGTAGCGTCTTCTTTCGTTGTAAACGGTAATGTACTGCTATCCACTGTTTTCGCTTCTTCCATATAGGCTTTTAACTCGGGGTCGTTTTCAATCGTATTTTTTATTTCTTCCATTTGTCCACTATTCTCTAATTCTGTCGATAGCGTATCTACAATTTTTTCGGAAGCAAATTTCGTGCCAAAATGTAATACACCATATCCAACGATACCAATGAAAATAATAAAAACAACGAGCCATTTAATGAATCTCAAATAGTTTCACTCCTTTATCCACGTTCATCATACTATAAGTAGTGGGTCATTGAGAAACAATTCTCCCTAGAAATTATGTAAAAAAACCCCATCCATTGATGAGGTTTATTTGACGTATTTCAAATGCTTGTGAACAAATTCTACAATATACAGGACTTCTTCATCAGTCATACTTAAAAGATTACAAACACGCTGCAGTCTTGCTGGTGAAGTTAATTGTTGGCGCACTTGATGGATATACATGTATTTGCATTTACGGGGATTGACCTTATCCCGTATTTGCTTGTATCGAAGGTATGCATAGCGAGCAAAGGCATTGAGCATCTCCCGCTCCTGCTGATCCCGTTCTTTCTTTTGGGCAGCTTCATCAATTATGTCCGTTTCAAATGTCCGTGTGCCATCTGTTAATTGCATAGTACCACCTCTCTATTGCAAATGTACTCATAACTATTAAATGCAACAAAAAAAGCCACACCTAGGGTAGATGTGACACGTTTTTTGATTATATATGTAACGATTATTGAGAGCGCTTTCTTCTTTGATCTCTTTTCTTCAACATGTAGCGAGTAATCCCAAGTGTGATAACAATTTCATTTATTAATATGAATTGAAATCCGCTGCTATTTGTATTTCGCCAATCATAGATGCCCCAAATAATTAGTGTTAAGAGCACAACAGCAAGTGTATATCTAGAAGCTTCTGGATAATAATCTTTTTCTTCATCCATGGTAGGCAACATCCTTTCGATTGAGTTAGAGTGTACCCAAAATGTGACGGATTGAATGGGTAAACTGATAGATAGACTTATTATTGTCACCGAAAGAACGAATCAGGCAGAGTGCTTAACATATAATACGCAAAAATTGCCACAATAATATTTGGTAATGCTAGCAATAAAGCGTTGTTCATTATATGATTGCGTTCGTTTCTATCTTCTTTCGTTTCCGATGCGAAATTGGCACGCATTCTATCCCCACTCGCCATTGCACCAGACATTAACAAAGCAGAGATGATGAATAATCCTCCTAGCATTCCAGAAAGCAAATGTGCTTTTTCCGTACCCCATATTAGGATTGAAAGGACAACACCAAAAATTGACAAAATGGTTCCATAGCCTACATATTTCATTTTATCCCCCCTTACTCTAGTATACGGTTAACAGCTCCATTTCGTTTCAATAATACCAAAATTTTCATATACATTTTTCTAAAGATTAACTAAAATAAGTAGAGGAAAACTACGTGAATGGAATATCATTTGTAAATTGGAATGAACATTTCGTAACATTCATTATGGTTATTTACTAAATAAGTTTTGCAAAAAACAAGAAAGGTGCAGATCAAGATTGAAAAAAGAAATTGGTGCGATGCTATTGTTGAGTGCGGTTATAATCACAGGCTGCAACCCAGATCCTAGTGAGGATCACACACAAGAACAAGTTTCGAATGAAACCTCCCATCCAACACAAGAGGATGCAACTTTAATTGGCACTTCAGAAAATAAAGAAATAAAACTATATAAGGTAGCAAATGGCGTGAAACTGGATTTTAATGGTAAAGACAAAAAATTTAATTGGTACAACCCTGGTGATACTGGAACCGGTCCACAAGTGTTTTATATAGATATTACGGAAGATGGCGATGAGGAAGCTGTCATTATCATTCAAACTGGCAGAGGAACTGAGCTAGATAATTATGATATTCATGTAGTAGATAAGGATTTACAAGAAATAAAGGTTCCTAATTATGAAGACATTGTTGCACACCATATTGAGTCAAAAGTTGTGAAAAAGGATGATGGTACATTAAGTATTTCCGGTAAAGCACTGGGCAAGGAATATCACTTAGACTATGATGTCGATACAGAACTAGAATTACAGCAGAATGAACTAGGCTTTGGTGGGATAACTATTTACTATTTAGAAAATCAAAAGATAAAATTGACGCTTGCGGCTAGCGTATTCCCTATGTATGTAGCTGATTTCCATATTACATATAAATTTGATCCTACCAAGAAAGAATTTATTGTAGCTCAAATAGAAGTACGACCTATTCAAGAATAAATAGTGTACGAATATGTTCACCCTACTATTTATTCGTATAAGATGAGCTCCAAAGGTTCATAGTAAGTATGGTGTGAAACTCATACCGAATCATACGACGGAGGGATCAATTTTATGAATAATATTCGTGAAGGTTTAATCCCAACTATTCTCGGGTCGGCTGTCACAGCGGCAGGATATGCCATGAAGCAAAAGCATGGTTCAAATAAAATGGTAGCCAATACCATTTTTGGCTTTGGTTTAGCTCACATTGTGTTAGGAGCTATTGACCTGGTAGAGCATCGTCGTTAAGAAGAGAAGGGCACTAAATAGTGCTCTTCTTTTTAATTTTCCACACAATGATAACATCGTCATAGAAATGGAATGAAGGAGAGTTATAGAATGGGCCCGTAGAGGGAGATGTAATCCTATTAATGCCAGATCAGCAGGTGCCAAATGGAACGAAAATACATGAATGAGCCTCGCATTATGCTAGAGGCTCATTTTTTTGAATAGGTATCCATATTTCACTTGTAAAGGTTGGTGAGGAGAAATCGGTGCTAGCATGGTGCACAATTTCAGGACCAGCTACTTGTTCATAGCCAGTTGACGGGAACCATTCAGCATAAATACGCCCCCATATTTCCTGAAGTGTTTGTGGGAATGGGCCTACCACTTTAAAGACAGCCCACGTATTGGCAGGAACAGCGAGCAGCGAAAAATGCCCAGGATTGGTTCCTGTAGTAGCCACACCAATGTAATGATCAAGTTCCCCCTTCTGCTCCATTCTCCCCTCCGAAAAGTTGGTAGATGCTTGGATGATGCCCTTTGGTTCTACATTGGACAGCTTTTTAAGTTGCTCAATGTCTGCCCTTGTTAAGGATTGTGCCATTTCCACAATGTCCGGATTTTCTCCCTGAAAAACAATCGGTACTCTTTTCATCATACCTACGATGTGAAATGCTTCTTTTTGCTCGAGTCGGTAATTCATCTCATTTCCTCCTTGGATGGTAAGTTGGAAGGTCATCCGTGGGAAGGCTTTGAAAGTTTGACCACTTAGCCTCGCCTCAGAAGGTGTAATCCCATGCATGTGCTGAAAGGCTCTTGTAAAAGCGTCTGCTGAGCTATAGCCATACATTACTGCTATATCGAGAATTCGCATGGAGGCATTTGACAATTCAAGAGCAGCCAGTGTCAAACGCCTCTGACGAATGTATTCGGATAGCGAAATTCCTGCTAAAAATGAAAACATTCTTTTAAAATGATATTCAGAACAATAGGCTATTCTTGCCACTTCCTTCAGGTCAATATCGTTTGTCAAATTGGCTTCAATATAGCCAATCGCCTTATTTAATCTTGTTAATGAATCCACTTGAATAACCTCCCTTTCCACAACAATAACAGGAATAGAATCGTGTCATCCGATATTTCGTGCCCTATTTAGTCGCCTTTCAAAAAATAATCTATCGAACAGGCAGAAAACTAACTTTCGAAGCTACTTTCACATACATATACTAGTGTAAAGCTAATTTTAGCCTTACACCTCCTGACTTGATACTTAGGGTCACTGCTCACACAGTGGCCCTCATAGCTTATCATACATTTTTTAGTATTCTAGATTTGCCACCTATCTCATTTTTTTAAAAAGCTCTATTATTGGGACAACCTCTTTGTATGTACTGTGGATTTACAAAATGAAACAGAAATGACCAAGAACCTGGGTTCTCGGTCATTTTTATGTTAGCGGTAGTTATGATGGGTAGGTGCAAATAAGGTTTCGTCTGAACGACGCACAAGCGAGAAATGGTCAACATTATAATGGCCATGTAATAAATCATTATGATGAGCGATCATCGCTTCTGGTGTGAGGTGCTCGGAACCGTTTGTGGAATGTCCATCCCCCACAACTGTGACATCGAAGCCGTGAACAGTGGCAGTTCTCACTGCTGTATCCACACAGTGCTCTGTTTTACAGCCCATCATCACCAAATGCTGCACTTCATGTTCCCTTAAATAGTCAAGCAAACCTGTTTTGTAGAATGCATTGGTAGCGAGTTTATCAAAAAAGACAGCTGACGTTGGAACTTGGATTGTTTTATGTACCTGAAAGCCATCTCCTTCCCCACCAGCCACATCTTGATCACGAACAAAAATAATGGAGGCATTCGCTTCGATTGCCTTATTTATAACCTTATTGATGGTCTCTAGTAATGCATCTTTGCAATAAACTGCTTGCTCCTCCTGATTGCCTTCTATCAGTTCTTGCTGTGCATCAATCACGACTAACGCTTGTTTCAAAAGCATCTCTCCCTTTTTGTTTTCTACCCATACTTTACCATAAAAGAGGACTCGTTTTTATCATTTTTTTACTTTTGAAACAGTTATTCCATCTCCAATTGGTAAAAGGATGGACTCAAGTTGTGGGTGATTCGCCACCAGAACATTAAATTTCTTCATGATGGCCGTGTAACGTTTTGGTGTCGCTTCTGGGTCAGCAACACTGCCCGCTGCTAGCACATTATCCGTGACAATTAGAGCATCAGCATTCGCTAGCTCTATACAATACGCAAGATAATGTTCGTAATTATCCTTGTCTGCATCAATAAAGAAAAAATCAAAACGTTTTCCAGCAGCTACAAGCTTTTCAAGACTCTCTAGGGCAGGGCCAGTGAGATGTGTCACCTGTTCAGTAAAACCTGCTTTGGCAAGATTTTGTGCAGCTAGCTGTGCATATTTTTCCTCTAACTCTAGTGAGGTTAATGTGCCCTCACCTTCGATTCCTCTTGCCAGACAGATGCCACTATACCCACCTAATGCTCCGATTTCTAAAATATCCTTAGCCCCCGCAATCGACACAAGCATCGTCAAGAGCTTTCCTGAGGATGGGGAAACAGAAATAGCTGGCATGCCCTGATCCATAATGGAGGATATGACACCCTCTAGAATCGGATCTTGCTGTGAAAATACCGTATCAATATAGTTATTTATGATTTTCATGTCCGTTGCCTCCCTCTTTCGTCTGTGAATTGTCTTCTGTTTCTATTGTTTCACTTTCATGAATGTCAAAAAGCTGGCTAAATTCTTGAATAACCATATCAATAGCCTTTAATTCACCTACTAAAATTTGCTGAATGGATTGAAATTCGGGCTGCTCTAATTGCTGTTTAATCGTTGCACGCTTAATAGTCAATGATTCTAAAAAGGCAATCGCCTTACCTCTTCGGAACGTTTTCGCTCCACGCGGTGACGCACCCTCCATTCCTCTATGACGCCCGCCATGATGATGTCCTTCTCTCTTATGTTCTCTAAAACCTGAATCTCTCATTAATTAAACACTCCTTCTGTATACAAATGTATACTTAAATTTAAAGTAATTGTATACAAACGTATACAAAATGTCAACGAACATATTATTTTCATCACTCAACATATACTAGTGATAGGGATTATTTTTTGAAATGGAGGTACGTGTATTGAAAAGGGTCGTAAAATATGTTTTGGCGATCGGCACTTTATTCATTCTGTCAGGCATATTTTTAATTGGTGCGCAATCCCACTATAATCAGAAGGAAATTAAAATTGCGAGTAAACTTTGTCTTGAAAATGGTGGACAGCCTAAAATCATACGCGATTATTTGGCTCTCAACTATTCCTTTTCATGTCAAAAAGATTGAAGTTGTACATAAGATAGATAGTCACACCATTTTTATCTAGCATTCGGACAAATGGCTAGCTGACAAATCTATTTCCACATATGTATAGTAATGTGAAGCAAATCTAGCCTTCCCAGAAACGCTCCTTTTTTGAGGCCACTTCCCCATTGAAGTGGCTTTTTTGATAATAAAAAAGACGTCAGATAGACGCCTTTAATGTTTGATCGATATCCTCTATCAACCTATCCACTTGTTCCTTTGTTATCTTTATGACATATAACTCTGTCTTTTCGATTCCATCTTGATTAGTTAGGTGTTTAGGATATTGACAGTTGTTTGATATCTCTTTGTCCATACAATCACCTCTTTAATGATATATATTCGACATAAAGTATAGCAAACCTTCAATAAAAAGGAAAATATCCATATACTTTCTCACCCACAGAAAGATAAGTATCCGCTATTCTTATTAAAACCCTGTTAATAGAGGAAAACATTTAGCTAACATCGCTATTGCTTACCAAATTTCGCAATTTTTTTTAGATAGCCGACCCCAATAAGCATAAGAATGATGCCATAAACCTTTACCATAACGTTTCTTCCAAATGCATCCATTGTTGTACTGATCAAGGCAAGTCCAATCGTTATGATGAGCATGCCCATAATAGTGTGAATGATTTTCATTTTTATCCCCCTTTTAATAGGCGATTCCTACTCGCATCTTCATGAATTCCTCACTAAAGATTTGTTTATAGGCAAAGTCGGCTGTATCGCCTACTGATATTTGAGCGCCTCCCTCTGGCAAAAAGTTACATTCCACTCGATAAGTTCCTGTAATAGCGCCATCCGGTAAATAGGTTGGACAAACAATTGTCCAATCAACGTTGGATACCTGTAATTGTTCAAACAAACGCTGATGCTCCTGTGCGGCAAAAGTAGATTTTTGTTTGGATTCAGTCGATTGATAACGAAGAATCGTTGGTGTCACACGACTTTGTAAAATACCTGCAGTCCCAATTGTAATGATTCTTTTAATATTATGTTGCTCCATAGCCTCAAGTATGAACGAAATACTAGCTGATAGTGTGTCGTTACCATCTGTATTTAACGCACTCACTACTACGTCCACATTGACCATAGCCTGCTCGAGATCTTTTTTGTTTAAGACATTTCCTTGAAAGATATGTAAATGCTTATTGTCTAGCTGTAATTTAAGGGGATCACGGACGAATGTCGTCACTTCGTGATGATCTTTTAACGCCATCTCAACAATTTGACTTCCCACACGACCTGTAGCACCCAAAACTAAAATTTTCATAGATCTCACCTCTCTTTACATTATAACATGCACCATATATGTAAAAGAGACACATAAAATATGTGTCTCTCGCTTACCTTATTTTGCTTCTAGTAGCTCAACATTCACAATAAATGCATCCATTTTATTTTCTTTGGCTAACTCATCGATAATGGTTTGAATCTCACTTTCTGTGCTTTTTTCAATTTCCTTACCATTGTGTAACTGAATGGTGATGACTTGATGGTTTGGAGAATCTACTAAATAGCCAATCGTACTGTCTGGGGAATATCCAGCCTGCCGTATAGCTTGTATGACCTTCTGTGTAAAATTAGTCGCTTGTAATTTTTCACTCAACTCTTCCGCATAGGTTGGCGCATTAGAAAAACTTACTGGTATGGGTGAAGCTTGCTTTTGGACAATCAGCCATGCAATCACCACAATAACGCACATTAGTAGAAAGAAGCCTTGAAGTATTCCCTTCATTCACTCGCTCCATTTCACCATCATATTTACAGCCGGAAATCTAATAGTTCAACCTTAAAAACTGTTATGTATGTATGGCTAAGTTTTCATTTTTCTATTTAAAGGGCAAATTGCCAAGAAGTCTATTTGAATCATTCATAGATTATAAGTGTAAGGGTTGCGCGACCAATACTAAAAAACTAACAATAAGGGAGATTAGAAAATGCAAGATTGTAGATTTAATCATTATATGAACTGGGGTCAACAAAAATACAAGTCGGAAGAATGCTGCGAAAAGAAATGTGAGCATAAATGTGATAAGTGCAAATGCGAACATAAGAAAGAGAAATGCCCTTGCAAAAAAGAAGAAAAATGCTATGAAGAAGACTTCTGTTCCAAAAACAAATGTAAAGGCTGTATCTGCCATCAATTAAGATGCTTACCTGTTGGCACACTTGTAGACGTAGTATTAACGAGTGGTTTTAGCTTAGCTGACGTCTTTTTCATAAGTTTAGATCCTAAAACTTGCTGTGCAACATTCTTGGAAGTAACTCGTGGTGGTGCTTCTCAAATTATCTTAGATTGCCAACAAATTATTGTGATTAGAAGAGCCAATCTTGCCTAAAGATTGCTAGATCCGTTCAATTGACACCAACTAACTTTTTTATCTTCTGCCAGGTTGTAGCCTGGCAGAATTTATATGCTTATTCATTGATAATCACTTTCACAATGGGCTCTAGTTTTCCTCTATAGACATCGCCCAAATAATCGACTTCCACTACGACTGCTCTCGGTTCAAAACGCTGGATACATTCAATTAAGCGCTTTGTGTTCATTTTCTTCATCCGGTGAAAGAGCTTACGAATATCAGATTTAATAGTCCATTCCCGTTGTGGGCAAGGTACCGTAAACGTCGATAAAATAAATGCTACATTTTGCAAAATACCTTCCACCCCTGTAGCTTTCCCATTCACATTACTTAAAGCTGTTACTTGATGTGTCATGCTATCAACCTTTCTTCTACGCTCATACAGATAAGTTTGTTCTCTTGAAAAAGAGCACTTTGTTATTTATGCTTGCTAGGCAATATTTATGAACGTTACTTTGTTTGTACCCCATATTCTTTTGGTTTAAACAAATACTTAGTTGATAGGTATGCTTTAATACTTAACGAGTAACCGCATAATAGAGAACATATAACCAGCTAAAACAGCCGTGGATGATGGCCCATATAATGGACTGATGGACACTCCATGAAATCGTAATCGCTAATACAGAACCAAAGCCAATGCCATTCTTGACGACCGTTTTATGCTCCATTTTTTTCACCTTCTTTGTTCTTTTCACCTCTCCACCTTGCCATCTCATCTTATTCCCCTCCTATGATCTTTGTTTATGCACCAACTAACAAGGGCATCCTAAGAGAAAGGATGTGATTTGATGAAAATAATCATATTGGTTGCCATCATTGTGATACCTAGCCTCATGGTCTATCTTCAGAAAAAAAGTGATAAAATGCGGCTTTTTTTCAATGCTTTGGGTGTCGTGTCCGCCATTCTTTTTGGCTATATTGCCGCTACTTCCATAATGCAGATTATTCTTGAGGATGCGGTCTTTATGACAACGATTCACGCCGTTTTCTTAAGTCCCACTTTTCTAATAACAGGCGCGTATTTAGGTTTATTTTTGATTCAGAACATAATCGATAGCACCATAGGTCAAAGAGCAAAACCATAACGAGTCTTAATAAAAATCACAATAGACGCGCCATGTCTGTTCTGTTGGATTATAGAAGAAATAAAAATTGCCATTATCAACAATATTCAGTTGGGCCTTGGCATCTGAGGTAATTTGGAAGACAAATGGCGTATGTTCCCCAAAATCATAACCACTTTGACAATAGGTTGGGTAGCCACCAATTTTATGAAGCGGATAAAGGTCTTCTAAGATATCGTCAAAATAATCAAGTTCCTCTTCTTGCTCTAACCTTAATATTTCCTCTTCTATTTGTGCAGGAATACCTCCCCCATCCCATACTGGGTAATCATTACTAATAAGCTCTGGTTGCAGTGGGAAGGCTCGTATATGGTCGTGCTGCCATTCCCGCTTGACTAAGTTTCCTAATGCCGTGTAGGTCCTTATTTCGAAAAAGGGGCTCAGATCATCCTCCATTAAATGATCCAATATACTCTCATGGACAAATAGCGTTATCAATTGAAAAGGTTTTAGTGCTGTAGGTACATATGGCAAATTTTTCAAAAACAATGTAGCGAGCGGTTGAAAGCCAGAAGGTCGATGCTCCTCTGGTAAGGACCACCCCACATAGCCAATCCAGCTTTCTAAAAGTTCATGGGTTGGTCGAATGCCGCCAGTCTGAAAAATTGTAGCTTGCTTGGCTAGCTGAGCTTGAATATGTTTAATGGTCATGGGCAAGCTCCTGCTGTCGACAGCAGCAATCCGTTGTATGATCATTTACCATGCCGACTGCCTGCATAAATGAATAACAAATAGTACTGCCGACGAATTTAAAGCCGTCCTTCTTCAATTGCTTGCTCATGCGATCACTAATATCTGTAGTCACTGGTACCTCTGCAATAGATGCCCATTCATTGATCAGTGGTTGATGATCGACAAATCCCCAAATATATTCAGAGAACGAGCCATATTTTTCTTTTATTTGTAAAAAGGCTTTAGCATTTGTCACAACACTTGCTATTTTTAATTTATTGCGCACGATTCGTGTGTCTTGCTGTAATGCCAAAAGCTTGTCCTCTGTATAGTAGATAATCTTTTCAACATCGAAATGATCAAATGCCTCTCGATAGCCCTCACGCTTTTGTAAAATCGTCCACCAGCTAAGTCCTGCCTGTGCCCCCTCCAAACAAAGCATCTCAAATAGATGCTGATCATCATAGACGGGTACCCCCCATTCTTTGTCATGGTAATCTACATACAAAGGTTGGTCTAACTTGACCCAAGCACATCTTTTCATCGTAATACCTCCAAGTTTTATGTATTATTTAATGGCTGTGATACATAGCCATCCTTTACTTGTTTTTTCACTTATATATACAGTTTGAAAACCGGTCTGTTCTAATAACTCCTTCATAGCTGCTGGTGTTTGAAAAGTTTCCATATGATAATTCATTTTGTATAGCTCGGCAATGACAATAAATTTCCCACCGCTTTTCAATACCCTCCACACTTCCCCAACATCATGTTCCAATGAAGGCCAAAAATAATGGGTTTGAAAAGCTGTAATGGCATCAAAAAATTGGTCCTCATAAGGAATATGAGACACACTTGCCTCCCTGACAATAATACTGCCATCAGCGACATGAGCACCATTCATTTTGATAGATTCCTTTATTGCCTGTGCAGATATATCTATCCCATAAATTATACCACTGGGATTCAATTTCGATAAAATTTGGAGTGTTTTTCCCCCGCCACATCCTATGTCTAACACACGATCTCCATCATTGATGGCCCCTTGCCTAATAAACCACCTATTCATGCCACTATGAGCGATATTCATGATACGTAGCATCCATGAGCCAATCCATCCATTTGGTTTTTTTGCCTGTTCAATTAACGATTGTAATAATGACATATAGGTTCCCCTCTCTTCACAGCCGATGTGGATTTTTCACTTTTTTTACATGTATACCCACTATATAATAATAGAAAGCACATCAACTACCGAAGCTCTTATAAGTTTGTACGTGTAAAATAGATTTTTGTTTCATTTTTTACCAAATCAATACGAGGAGGAATCTTTGATGATTCAACAAGCACAGCAACAGGATGCCCTAGCAGCAGCAACATTAGCTTTATTGCTCTGGCCCAATCATACAGTGGAAGAATTTTATGAAAACATGACACAACTACTTCAGGATGAAAGTGCCGCGATTTTCCTTGCCTATGATCGTGACAAAGCGATTGGCTTTGCCCAATGTCAGTTGCGAACAGATTATGTAGAAGGTACACATTCCAGTCCAGTTGGTTATTTAGAAGGCTTATTCGTGATGGAAAGGTATCGACAGCAGGGCTTTGCTAGAGAGCTTGTGGCACATTGTGAACAGTGGGCCAAGACCATGGGCTGCTTAGAATTTGCAAGTGACTGTGAATGGGACAATAACGAAAGTCTACAAGTACATCTACAACTCGGGTTTACAGAAGCAAATCGTATCATTTGTTTTACAAAAAAAATATAAGAACACCAATAAAAAAATCACAAGTGTTTCGAATCGTTCACTTGTGATTTTTTGCATCTATATTTTATTTAATTTAAATATGTATTGTTAGAAATAGTTCGTTCGCGCTCATCGATAATTAAATGGATCAATAATGCCAGCTGTTGTTCTATTCGCATATTGTTCAGATGTAAGATATCAGCAATTACATTTTTTTGCTTCTCTGCTAATTCTATTTCCTCTAACATTAATAGAATTTCTTCTTTTGTCAGCCCAAACATCTTTTATCACCTCCATTCCTTTTTGTTATTGTAAAAAAATTACACACATTTCACAATTAACATATAATCATCTTGTGTTATGAATCATTTTTACTAATTATAGGCTAAATCATGGAAACTAATCAATCTATTATCCATTATTCCTTAATGTTTTTTTTACAACAATTTGAAACTTTATTATTTTCTTAATAACATTTACAAGGGTTAAACTGCTTTTTCACTCAAATATTTCGGAATATTGCAGAAATTGAAGAGAAGATGTCTATACCATTATAAAAATAATCAGTCATTTTGTCGAATTATAGTGTTTTTTTGGCTTATCATCTAAGCATTTTTTTGCGCAAATATATTACTTTACCCGTATAAGAATAGTTGAAACCTACAGGATTCGAATCATAAAAAAAGTAATTTCAAAATTGAAACTACTTATCTTATTTGTATAATCGGTTATTAAATTATTTTTTTAATATCATTTTTTTGCATTTCTATAGGCTTCTCATAATTTGTTTGAACGACCTCTATTTGTGACACTTTAGAAGTCGTGTCCTTATACCATGTTGTTGTCTGAACATGTCTTTGAACAAACAATTGACTGTTTTCCTGTATCACTGCAGGAGCCTTAACTGCACTTAAATCTGTATCACGTATCTCTAATAAAGATTTATTGGACAATGCTAAAAAAGGTCGCGCCGCTTCGTCTACTTTACAATGCTCGATACGTCCCATCGACCGATCTGACCACATAATAGCATATGGACTATCCTGACAATCTTTGAAATAGCTGTTCGCTACCTCAAAAATAGCATCAATACAAGTTATCCCATTCCCTCTCATTTGTTCAAACGTACAATGCTGTGTAAATAAACGAGCATTGTTGATGTAAACATGATGGCTTTCCAGTTCTCGAATGTTTGTATGTTGAAGCATGATCTTGGCATGATCATTGCCATAAATGCCACCTGATTGCCCAAATTGAATCGTAGATTGGCGGAGCTGCAGCCCACTTGCATCCACAATGAAATGAAATTGCTGGTGGTTTTGAATTTGACATTGGGTCATGGAAACATCTGCTTCATCCACTATGGAAATACCAACGGCCATTCCATTACGTACGTGACATTTGCGAAACTCTGCCTTACTATTTTCTATTAACACTTGAGCTTTCACATGACGATTAAACTGACAATCATATAACTTAGCTTCTGTTTTTTCACCAAGATAAAGCCCGTGTCCTTGCCCATCTGAAAAAATAGAATCAGATAACATGCACTCACTACGATGCACGATCATGTTGGTGTCATGATGATTCTTTATTTCACAGCCATCCATTCGTAAAACAGTACCGTCAAATAATTGAACCCCAACCCCTTGCCCTTGATGAATCAGGCAATTGGTCATCGCTAGCTCACTATTCACCGCTACAATTTGTTCTTTATCATGACCATGAATTTCACAATCCTCCATCACCATCTTCACATGACGTATCGCGAAAATACCATGTTTCTTCCCTTCCAGCAGCAGACAATTGCTTAAAGTCACTTCACAGTTTTGCGCAATAATTTGAGCCTTCGCATGGCGCTCCAGCGTTGTATCAACGAGAATAACACTGGAACCATTCGCAACACGTAGACCAAAATGATTCAGTGGAGTAGCAAGGACAGCACAATTTTGCATCAGCAAACTACCATAGCTCACCATAATCTGTGTACGAATCAATTGCTCCTCGATAATACAATTTTCTAACTGTAAATCGCCTTTCACATAGAGTCCCTGCCCTTGGCGAAAACGTAAATTACGCATATCCACATGGGTTTGGTAGCGAATAAAAACGCCACCTTTAATCGTTACATGACCAACCCCATACAATGTCAGTCGCTTTGAAATGTCCAAGCTCTCCTCATAAATGCCATCTCGAATTTCAATCATATCCCCAGGCGCAGCCTCTTCAATTGCCTGCCCAATGCTCTGATAACGATGCATAATACTTCTCTTCACTACAAGTGTTGCCATTTACACACTCCTCAGCCTAAAAATGATCATATCCTATTTATATACCGAACAGGCTTGTGGTTATTCAATTTTGTGTAAAATTACTGGATTATGCTGTGTTTAGAGGATGAAGATTGAAGATTTAATGACGCTTTGCAACCGTAAAGGAAAGCCACTATTTAAAATGCGTGCGGATCGTAAAAAACCAGCAATGATCGTATAACTAGGATCATTGCTGGTTCTTATCATCTCTATTATTTTTTTCGTTTTACAAAAACAAAGGCGAAAATAGCTGCGAGGACAACTAGGATGGCTATGATCCACACTGTGCTTGAGTTAGATGATGTCTTATCATCTGTAGCTGTTTTCTGCTCTTCTCTTGGTGTTGCATTCGATGACTGCACTTCTTTGGTGTCATCTGTAGCCACTTGCGCAGAACTGATTTGCACATATTGGAGTGTGGCCGCATTAGATGCTGGCGCATCATGGCTGTCTCCATGGCCTTCTTCATGCTCACCATGTCCTTCTTCTTGATCGCTATCATGACCATGATGGTGATTGCCTGCTGTCGTAAAAATAGAACGTTCTAGTTGTTGACCTACCCAGCTTTTTGCATCAGTTGAATCGGCAAAGATGCGAGGGTGTCCTGACAGCATATACGTTTCACCGTCAATGATGATTCCAGTTTCGTCACCTGTAACAACATCTTCAATCGTACCAGTTGGACCTTCAGAAAAGCCGCCCATTTGAGGAAGCATGTGGCCGCCCATGTCATAGGACAAGTGTTCCGTTAAGAAGGTAATATACTCTTCTTTCGTCATTGTTGCATCCGGGTTTTCTAATTCGAGTTTCTGATGAAAAAGTGCTGTATTAATTTCCTTGTACGTAATGTCTCCATCTAAGGAAGAAACGTAGTCCTCTTTTTGTGCTGCTTGAGCTAATTCATCTACTGTTGCTCCCTCAAGTCCAAAGAAGCCACCTACCCAGCTTGCAAAATCTTTGCGTGATAAGTTGTCAGTTGGGTTTAGGGCCATATCTTTGCCATTATACCCAAGAAGCCCAATACTATGTAACACCATAATGTCCTGAATATTTGAGGCTGTTTCAGGGACATCCGTAAACAGTGTACTTTTATCCATCGTATGGGCATAGGCAACAGGTGCCATGAATAAAGTACTCATTAGTAATAAAAGTAAATATTTTCTCAAAATGATTCCACCTTCCAATACAGAAGTATACAGGGTAAATGTGATGGAAGTTTGAAATTAATGAGGCAAAATACTACAGTTTAAATCGTCGAATCAAATCATTTAATTGTTCTGCCATTTTCGCTAAATGCTCGGCACTATGTTTAATTTCCTCCATAGAGCTTGCAGCCTGTTCAACAGTTGCGGATGTTTCCTGTATGCCTGCCGCTGACTGTTCAGAGATTGCAGCCATTTCATCTACTGACTGACTAATCGTGACAGTATTGTGAACGACCTCATTTAGCTCGGATGACACGCCTTCAATATTTGCAGCTATGGCATCGATTGCGTCGGCAATATGATGAAATGTTGAATTGGTCGTCGCAATTTGAACAGTCCCTTTTTCTACTTCGCCATATCCCTGTTCAAGAGAAGCTGTTACCCGATTAGAATCATCCTGAATTTTACTTACAATATTCGTAATATCATCAACAGAAAATGCCACTTGCTCGGCTAATTTTCGGACCTCATCGGCCACCACGGCAAATCCTTTCCCTTGTTGTCCGGCTCGGGCTGCTTCAATTGCTGCGTTCAATGCAAGTAAATTCGTTTGCGCTGCAATGTCTTGAATGACAGCGACAAGTTTAGAAATTTCTTGTGTTTGTTTGCTTAATCCATCAACCTGATCAACCGCATCTTTCACAATACGTTGAATAGCTCCCATCTGCTTTGTGGAGGCGGTCATAAAGTTTCGCCCTTCTTCGGTTAAAGCTTTGACATCCTGAGAATAGTGCTGAATGTCTTTATTGCTTTGATGAACAGCAGTTACTTTTCCAGCAAAGTCGTTCATGGAGGTAGCGACATCTGCCGTATGACTGGCCTGCACATCTGTACCACTCGCAATTTCTGTCATAGTAGTTACAATTTGCTCTGTGCCTGTCTTTACTTCTGATGTGGATTGCAATAGTTCCTCACTATGGGCCGCCACGTCATTCGATACCGTTTGAATATGCTTCAATAGGCGATTCAAAATGTCCGCCATTGTATTGGTCGCCTCCATCAGCTGGCCCACCTCATCTTTTGACTGAATCTGTAAAGGTGGATCGCTTAAATCACCGTTAGTCATACGTTGCATTCGCTCAGTCAATGTAATAATGGGTCTCGAAATACCGCGAGCACTTAATAGCTCAACAATTATTGCAATAACAAAAATGAATACACCTACGACAATGGCAATTAGCTGCTTATTTTCCCCTGCAACGATCATGTCAGCGCCTACCTCATTGATGGTTTGCTTGCGTTGCTCTGCTAAACCCTCATAGCCTTCACGAATGGTCGTTGCCGTTGCATCCATTTTCGTTAAGTTTTGGATAGCAAGATACTTATTGCCCTTGTCATAAACGGCAAATACTTGTTGTTCAATATAGCGATTCCATTCCTTCGCCTTATCTGCAAATTTGCCAAATTCCCCTGAGCTTGCTAAGGCTAATCGTTGTTCTTCGTTCTTTGCTGCACGTGCTACATTATCATGAAAAATAGCTTTGTACTTTTCATCGCCAGACAATACATACCCTCTAGCTGCAGCTATTCTTAAATCAATGGTTTGCGCTTGCTCGTAATCTGTGGTTAATAGTTGTAATTCTTGCTGAACAATTTGTTCTGTCGCATTGTTACTTTGCTTAATGGCAAAATAGTTGTACACGATGTATAACCCCATTATCGTAATAACAATGCTAAAGGAAAAAACAATTCTTCTACTAATTGTTTTGAATGACATCTGCAAAAACTCCTTATTTTCCGAATCTATTCCATAAAAAGTAATCTACCATTTTAAAAGAAAGATTGGTGGCTTTAGGAATTTTTGCTATATTTCCAGAAATAACTTGGTCAATTTTGTGTATTTTATAGCATCTTTCACCATGAGCAATTTGTACTAATCAATCCCATGCATGAAACATCACATCTCCAATTGTTTGACTTTTGAAATAAGTAATGTATTTCCATTCCATCGTAGAAAGACTATGTAATGCTTGATCCTTCTTCACTAACGTATTCAGGGTTGCCGCTTCCAAACATTTGCGCATCGGAAAATATTTGTGTAGCTGTGGCCTCGATAAAAAGGCAAAGCTAAGCTCTTCATCCAATTTTGCAAAAGCAATATAGGGCATCCATCGATGGTGAAGAATTGTCACCATCTCCCCGTCTATTTCCACCACTGCTTGCATGTAGACAAAATGCGGTTGATCGATAAATTGCCGTACTTTCGCTCGCTGTTCACTTGTTGCTAAATGATACACCATCGACTGAAACATCCGCATATCCTGCTCGATTAAATGGTCGGCGTCGAAGCCGGTAATTCCTTTTGTTAATCGCAACCAATCACTCCTTTATGTTTGCCTCTATATGGACCTTCTATTTTGAATAACCTTATTCCTTCCAAAATGTTCAAATTTCTAAGATTTATGGCAGATTCTTTGCCAGCTCGAGGAAAAGTATAAAACGGTGCCCTTACTGCGTTTTCATCAGGACTACTCCGTCAAAAATATTGCTGCCTGTGATTTTGCAATGCACTGAAGGCTCTGTGAAAGCACATATTCGACGGGGTTTGCTAGCTTTACGACAACAATCAAAAGAAGGAGCTCGAAATAGATCTCGAAAAAATTAAATTAGAGAAGCAAAAATAAAAACGCACCCCAAAGGATTGGGGTGCGACTGCTTGTTTTAGCCTAACAATTCTTGATATTCAGGATGCTTTTCGAACTCAGCCTTTGCGAAAGGACATAAAGGGATGACTTGTAATTTTTCTTTTTTCGCATATTCGACAGCAGCTTTGACTAATTGCTGTCCGACATTTTGGCCTCTTAGATGCTCGCCTACATGTGTATGGTCGAGAATGATACGAGTTTCCCCTACACGCACGAAGTGTACCTCTGCCTCGCTATTTTCTTCGTTTCCGATATAAAATGATTGGCTACCTTGTTTAATTTCCATGGCATGATGCTCCTTTAAATTTCATATTTTAATGCGCCACTTGGACATCGATTGATAACTTCTTCTACATTTTTCACATCTGCTTGATCTGGTGCGATCCAAGGTTTTGCTTTGACATCGAACACCTCTGGCAGACCTTTCACACATTCAGCTGCATGTTGACACATGTCTTTGTCAAAATAAACTGTTATTTTTTCTCCTTTGTATGCACGGTAACCCATACCAAATGCCCCCTCATTTTTCCTTCTTCATTACCCCAAATGATGGTCCTTTAAACCATCAAATAGTGCATAAGAATCTCGTTTCTCTTTAGCGACATATAAAGCTTGATCTGCTTTTCGCACTAATACTTTTACATTATCACCGTCTTTGGGGAACAGAGAGACACCAAAACTTGTCGTGACAGAAAATACATGCTGATGAATGATGTAAGGTTCTTTCAAATGAAGAAAAACTCGCCGCATAATATTTTCAATTTCCTCTTCGTTCTGGACATCACTTAGAAATACTAGAAACTCGTCCCCGCCGATACGACAAATAATATCATCTTTTCGCAAAGTATGACATAGTTTGTCAGCAAACTGCTTTAATAACTCGTCTCCAACATCATGTCCATACTCATCATTTATACTTTTAAATTTATCCATATCCAGATAGAGGATGGCAAACTGGGTGTGATGATTGGCTACCCTTTTTATTATTTGTTCTACATGTTCTAAAAAGAACCTTCTGTTTACTAATCCTGTTAATGGATCGTGATAAGCCATATATTCGAGTTGATCTTGATAATTTTTCTTAAGGGTAATATCTCTTACTAACCATTGATTCACAAATTTTTCATTAAAGATCGTAGGCATGACAGAAATTTCTGCCCAAAAAACATGACCATCCACTCGTTGTACATTTTCGACTATGGTAACTTTATCTTCTTTTGCCTGATAAACCTTTTCCCGCAAAGATTGTTGATCGGTACTTTTTAGCAAATCCCATAAGTTGTTTTTGACGAACATATTTGGATTATTTCCACCGAGCATGTTGATCCCTGGTTTATTGACATATAAAATAAGCCCATCTTGTTCAACAATTAGCGCATCAGGAATCATTTCCACTAAATTTTGATAGCATTCTTTATTCGCTTGTAGCTTTTGTTGAATGATTATTTGCTCGGTAAAATCCTTATACATTCCTACAGCCAATATATCCTTTGAATGGACTGCTTTGTAGGAAGCTAAAATTTTCAGGATTTGACCATCTTTACGTTTTCTTTCCGTAACATAATACGTAATATTTTTACCTAACCTCAATTTTTCTAACGTTTTTTGAGCATCTAAATACGAACATTTTGTAAAGATAGGCGAGATATGTTGATTTTCTAAATCTTCTTTATCCCAGCCTAAAATCGAAGTAAAGGCCGGATTCGCATTCATAATTTGGCCGTCATAACCAATCGTAAAAATAGCATCATTCGTATTATTCCAAACTAATTCCAACAACTGTCTATCCACATGGACATCATATTTTAAGGGCATATATTTTTCCTCCTACTTAGAATGCTAAAGTAGAAATCTGTAGTATTGTTATTCAATAGGTGTTAATTTTTCTTCAATTTCCTGACGTCGTTCCTCTAAAAATGGTGGCAAATCTAACTGTGTTCCTAAATCCTCCACAGAGGTATCCACAACAAAGCCCGGACCATCTGTAGCAAGTTCAAATATTATGCCATGTGATTCTTTCATGTAAATACTTGAAAAATAATAGCGATCCGCTTTTTTAATGATGGGAAAGCCAAAGTCTTGAATTCTTTGTTCCCACTGCTCAAGCTCTTCCTTATCTTTCACACGGATTGCTAAATGATGGACACTACCTCTTCCAGGTTTTTCTTTAGGACCATCCTGTTCGACTATGACAATTTGCCCTTGTAACTGTCCTTCTTCTGCTTGAAAAATAGCCTCAGCTGCAGATCTTGAACGTTCTTTGTAGCCAAACAATTGCACCAATGTTTTCTCAGCGTCGTCTAAAGAACTAACAGTTAACTCCACAGGTCCCATCCCTAAAATTTGATGGGCCATATCTACAGATGAATCTTGCCACTTTGTCCATTCTTGTGGAATAGGCTTATCTTGGTTATTTAAAAACACTAAGCGTAGTCCATCTGGGTCCTCAAAATGTATAGCATCAGTATCACCATATGTTGTTATATCACTGTGTTCGATATGAAATTCATCTAATCTATTTTTCCAGTACACTAAACTATCGTAAGAAGAAATAAGTAAACCAATTCTTGTTATCGCATCAGTACCGCGGTGTGTACGACCCGCGTGCGATAATTCAAAAAATGTTAGGCCTGTACCAGGACTACCTATCAAATCACCATAAAATAAATGATACATACTTGGATCATCTTGGTTGACTGTTTTTTTCACTCGACGAAGTCCTAAAATATGATTGTAAAACCGATGATTTTCATGAGCATTTTTGGTAATCATTGAAATATGATGGTGTCCTGTGATCTTTAACATCTAAAATTTCTCCTATCTGTTACGCTTTTAGAATTTAGGGTTTGTCAATACTGCGAGATCATTCACATAAAAATATATCTCGAATTAATTTATCTTTAATTCGAGATAATAATAACATGATTTATTATTAGTAGTCAATACTTCAAAATGGTAAGTTTTTCACTATAAAAAATTCATTATTTCCTGAAGGATTTCATTTTGTTCCCTACCTAATGTCATTAAATGTTTGGAGTTTTCAAAGCCTCTTTTGACCTTTTTAGTAGAATGAACATGCTGGTAGATAACTTCAGCACTGTGCGCGTATAAGTCCTCGTCTCTTTCACCGTAGAAAATAGCAATGGGAATCTTGATTTTATCAAGCTGTTGCATCGTTTCTCTAATAAAATGCTGAAATGCAATCATAGAGTCCAATGGCATATCGTTAAAAGGCTGCATTTCATTTGAAATTTCAGACGCTGATTTCCCCTCTATATTTTTATAATTATAGGCATAATCAATGATTCTTTGTTTTAATTGTGCTGGTTCCTTATCAATTGGTACCGACAAAACAATGATTTGCTCTAGCTTTTCTAATTGTGCAAGCCTCAATGTGAAAATACCACCAATGGATAAGCCGATTACGGAGATCTTTTGATAGCCCTCATTCCGCAAAAATTGGTGGGCTTTCACCACATCTTGCCACCAGTCCTCAACATTGTACTGTAATAACGGTTCTGGAATATGACCATGACCTCTGTATAGTGGTACATAACATGTATAACCCTTTTCGTGTAGCTTCGTCGCAACTTTCTTCATATCTCTTGTATGACTTGTAAAGGAGTGTAAAAGTAATATTGCGTGTTCATTTCCTTTGAAGTATATTTCTTTAGCCGGTAGAATAGTAAGCACAAAATCAGAACCTTTCTTCACGTTGATAATAATAGAAGGTAGCCTCTTTTTTATGGCTACCTTCTTGTTGTTATTTATATCATAATCGTAGAACGGACTCCACTAAATCCTTATTAAAGCGTATTGACAATTACACCGATATGAGTGAAAAGTATACCCGTAATTGTCCAAAAAGCACCCACTACTTTCACCACAAATGATTCTCTATTCGCTAATGAGAATGGTAATAAAATAGCGCGTATAGCCCTGAGATAAATGAAGCTTCCAGCATTGGGTAGTCTGCAAAGCGTCCTGAAATCGGTTCTTCAGGTGGCGTTGCAAATAGTTGGAAATAGACACCTGCAATCGCAATCGAAATTAATGCCAGTCCCATCGCTGCAGCGAAATAAGAAACTAGACGTGCCATTTCCACAATTTGATCGAGTATGACTTTTGAATCCACTGTAATATCTTTTGTTGTTTGTTCATTTTTCAATAATCGGTTTGCCATGCGTCAAAGGATAATTGCACCTGCTAGTAACATGACCCCAAATGCGGGTGAAGGTTCACCAAAGATAATATCATCAAATGGAAATCCTACTTTCGATAATGGCCATGTGAGCGTCATAGCGCCACCTAAAAGTGTAAGAATAAAACCAGAAACTGCAAATCCAATCGCCAGCCTTCTAAACTTACTCGTCTTCCTTTGTTTACAAGCCAGCCGAAACGAACTAATTGTAGGAGACCTACTCCTGTTGCAATAGAAAACTGATATCATTTTTACCTTATTCTTTTGTTAAGCTCCCACAAACAACACAGCCTGACCAATCGCAATGAAAAAGGACTCGTGCTGAATAGGACTGTTGTCTTCAATTTCTAGGGTAATGTCAAAATGAGTTTCGCAGAAAGTGGCTTGCCAACGTGCGATTGGCTCCTCATTTAGTGTAAAGATAGACCAGTCTTCCATTTCTTTGTTGAGCTTGATTTGATGTTCACCATTTGTAATCAGTAAATCAGGAATCATAATTTGCCAGCCATCATAGGCAATCATATAATCTTTGCCTGACACAAAATCCTTGCCTCGAAAATGTACGCGCCCACGACGAGATACTTTTTTACACGTAAAAAGCGGTCGACCGTTGCAATCATTGACATCAAAGCGAACAAAATAACGATAGTCCATTGTACGGTCAAATGCTTTTTTTAGTGCATTGGAATAAACACGTTGAACAGTGGACGATACCTCCCCCGCTTCATTGATAATTTGAATGGTCTCTGTTGACTCGATGGCTACTGGTTGCTTGTATGTATAAATTTTCACTACTTTCGCTCCTTCAAAACAATTGCTTTCTTAAAGCTACCATAAAGTAAGCGTCAAATACAAAGGATGTATTTGACGCTCCTATCATGATTATTATTGTACTGGTACTTCTACTGTAAATGGTTGGAACTTCGCCTCTTTATAGGTTGATGGATTGAATGGGAGGTGTGTTTCTTTGCCATCAGCGTCTATTTGAACGCTCCCTCCTCCTGTTGGAATAGAAACATAAGGCGTAATGATTAATTTTTCAACGTGTTGTGCTATTGGATCAAAGGCTTTTGTGCTGCTTAATTTCCACACCCCATCATCAAATTGCGCTTTTCCACCGCCCGAATGGGAAACAATCTCCCTGCCTTGCCCATCTGTTATGAAGAATTCTATAGATGCTGGTGGGTTATCGAGGATTCCGTTCATCGTTGCCTCATAGTCAAGTGAGATCCCCGATGGACTGAAGGAGATGTTGGACACATCAAGCTCAATGCCATCAACCTGTTGCCGATGGTTCACAGGAACATGGACAATCTCTGTAATCTTTTCAATCGGGGTCGAAAACGTCCACTTCTCTCCCATTTCGCCTTCTAATGTTAAGCCCAATTGAAAGGAATCTGGCATTTCCTCAACCTGTTTGACATCAAACGTCGCAATACCAGTCCGAACGGTAGGTCTTAACCTATTTTCAGAATAACCACCTGAGCTGACAGTTGGATGGGCACCATTGATGGTAAATTCCAAGCCTGCTCCAAAATAGAATTCACTCAATTCCCGCTCAGATTCCATCGTTACCCCAACTGTTATACGTGAATCATCATAAAGTACCTCATCTACTGTGACCGCAATCCCATTGATGGTTTGTGTTTCGCCAACAGCTTTGGTTAGCCCCTGTTCACTGGCTTGTTTTAGCCCAGGCAATCCTGAGTCATTGAACACGGAACCGATAAATGGTAGCTTGGACAATGTGCTCGCAAATGTTGGTGATACATAGGCTGTGCCAATGGTTAAACTAAAAACAGCCACAGCACTGGCAATAAATACGAATGGTTTACGCTTGCTTCTTCTTTTCGTTTGAATTGGTTTACCTTGGTCTAGTGCTTGTTGAATACCTTGTGTAATCGCTTCTCGTACCTCTTCTCTTGGAAATTCAGGAAGGGTCAATGGCTTTTTCATTGATTGATGCACTCCTTTCTAATTGTCGCTTTAACTGTTTTTTACCACGATGCAAATAGGTTTTGATGGTGCTCACAGGCTTTTCCATCATGTCTGCAATTTCTTTAATCGGCAAATCGTGATAATAAAATAAAATGATGGCCATCTGCTGTGAATGGTTTAATTGTTGGATGGCCTCTGATAAATCAATAGGATTACCTATGACATATTCTTGATCATGTAACCGATCTAGTAATTCCCTTTCCTCATACGGAATCATTTTCTGCCCCTTTTTCAGCAATCGATAGCATTCATGAATTAATATGCGAAACAGCCATGTAGAAAAAAATGCTGGATTTTTTAGTTGATGAACTTTCAAATAAGCATTACAAACCGCTTCTTGAATAGCATCCAGCGCATCCTCTTTTTTTCCTACATAAGAAAGTGCCGTATAATAAAGTTTTTCTTCCTCAAGAACGAGTAGCTGTTCAAAAGCTTCTTTATGACCAGCAATTGCTTGTTTGACGATCAATAAATCATGTTCCACGCTGTTTCCCCTCCTTTCATTACTTAGAGTCATACACCCAAGTAAAAGGTTTCACTTTTATGTACTTTTTTGGGACGCACAAAAAAGTAGACTACTGCCTCTAGCGTAGCCTACTAAATTTTCTTTATTTATCTAATTTAAACGTAATGTCTCCTACGCCTAATTCTGAATTGATTTCTAGTACAACATCTGCCTTTTCATAGGCTTCGTTGACAAAGACACCTTTGCCTTTTGAAATAAGCCCCTCAATAGTGGATGACCCTATGCCCTTTTCTGTCGTCAGTTTAACACCAACTTTAGATGGAACAATAACGGTAGTTTGGCCGACCCCAGTTTCAATGTTTGCCGTAAAGCTTTTTTGCCAATCACCACCTAAATTGACAGTAAGATCGCCAACACCTGCATCAATATCTAATTTTTCTAGTTGTAGCCCCTGTAAATCAAGATTCGCTAAGGACGCACCTGTTTCTACCGTCAGATCCATAGGGATATCGTCATTTAACTGAATTGCCCAAGTGTTCTTAATATTAGCGAGGGAAAGCTTCGTCGAGCCTTTGTGCTTGATTTCGATATCCCCTGTATCGCCTCTTAAATTATAGTTAACTTGCGGAGCTAGCTTTTTAATATTATAGTTAGCAGTGCCTTCAACCCACTCCTTGGCACCACCTGTTACATTCATTTCACCGACACCTAAATCAATGTCTACCTCTAGTGCCTTTGCTTTATCTTTTTCCACTAAAATAGCTTCTTCTTGCATCTTGCTTGGAATAAACGAAAAGCACCCCGATAATACGAATACTGATGTGCCCATCACGACACCTAAACCAACTAATTTCTTCAATTTTATTTCCTCCCGCTATATATTCTACCAATAATTTCATTATATAGGAGTGGCTAATTTAAAATACGTCCCTGCGTTTGATATTCATCTAAGACCTGAGACGTAGCATTTACGATGGATACGGAATGTCTTTGTCCTCTAGTAATGCTTTCAAATTAGCTAAGGAGGCATCGAAGCCTTGCATATTGAAACTTACTGTTGTGCCATTGTGTTGTTCTGCTAACGTCATAGCTATAACAGTTTCAGGAACTTCCAAGTAAAAAGAAAATATCTCATGCTTTTTGACTTGCTGGATGGTTAACTGCATTGGCAGTGGCTCCGATAGCTGATTATGGACATTAGGCATTAAAGTAAAGGTCATCTTTTCCCCTGTTGCCAGTTTAGGGATGTCCCAAGTAGAGCCCGGCGCATACCATTGAGAGAGGGATGGCTCCTCTGTCATCGCTTGCCATACTTTTTCTACTTCCGCATTAATCCAAATTGAACTGCTCATCCGCAACACCCTCATTTCCTATTTTCCCATTATTTTACCGAACTTTCAGAAGAGAGGCTACCATTGGTTGTTCTAGATAAATAAAACGCTCCCACAATTACCATCATAGCTACCATATCCAAGGCCATCTGATGACTTGAAAAAATGGTAACGAGTAAACCATAAATTGACGGGGCCAATACAATAAAGAATTGATTAATCGTTAAAGCGGCACTAACAGTAAGTCCCACAGATTGAGGTTCGGACTGCTCCGTTACACTGGCTATATATAAGGAATACCAGCCAAGTGCGAAAAAGCCTAAAATACAGCAAAATATCATCATGAAGTTTTTGGCATCTATGACAACAGGCATGCAGGCGACCATCACAAACGTGGCAAGCATGACGATTATTAGTAAATGCTCGCGTTTTTGAGCGAAATATCGATCACTCATCCAAGCAAGTGCAATCCTTCCTATCATCCCTCCAAGCAACACCAAACTTAAATACTTCCCTGCTGCTGTTAATGAATAGCCACCTTCCTGATGTAAGTAACTCATCAAATGGGCAATGAGGATCATTTGTAAAGACATCATCACAATACCTACAAAAAAAATGGGATAGAGTGCTCGATTGTCTTTAATAGCCTTCATCTTTTCTTTAAATGGTATTGGTGTTGCGACAGCCGATGTATGCTGTTTTGGCTCCTGATACATCAACAAAAATAGCAAACCTCCACCAATCGCCACCAAACCTTGTGTCCAATGTACGGCAGTCAGATGGATATGATGATATAAATAAGTAAGAATGATGGAAGCGAGAGCACCACCGATCGGAATACCCGTTTGGCGAATACCGATCGCTAGGCCTCGATGCTTGTCCGGAAACCATTTCACAATGGCTGTACTCCCTCCCGTTTGGGCACTACCATACCAAATACCAACAACTATTAATACGACTAACAATGTCGTATAATGATTCACAGGAATTAGCAGAAAAGTACAGAGGCCAAGTAATATAGAGCCCCATCCAATTATCTGTTTTTCCCCTTTTTTATCCATGAGATAGCCAAAGAGAAGCATCGAGAAAATCGGTCCTATATTCACGGCTGATACAATCAATCCTGTTTGGAATGACGATAATTGCCATTCCATTTGATAAAAGGAAGCAACTGGCCCCATCCCGTATGTGACAAAGGTTGAGGCAGTTTGCGAAAGCGTAGCCACCAGCAAAATGATCCATTTATAATATGTATGCATGTAAACCCTCCGTAAGCTATACCGCTTTATTTGTGCAGTATAATTTTTGTTATCTTGAGTTTACGGTGACAGCAAGCTTTCGTAAAATGGAGGAAAATGATAGCGGCTATCAAAAAATTTAATAGGTGTGTGACAAATAATATGAACATTGAAGAAATTGCCTTAAAAATTGAGCTTTTAGAGAGGCAAAACTTGAGTAAATCCGCTGAAATCACCAACTATACACAATCAGCCTTAACATCGAAAGTCAAGAAAATGGAAAGTGAGATTGGACAGGAAGTCTTTAAACGAACACCCCAAGGCTTAAAGCTGACAGAGGTAGGCGAACACTATTTACTATTTTTAAAGCAAGTTGCCCAACACTATGATGAATTTTTACAAACAGTAGGATCCACGCAAGCACACATTCATTTTGGTACTTCCCATACCACCATTAAAATATATGGTGCGTCCATCATGAATTCACTTCAAACAAGTCATAGTCCTATTGATGTCGATTTCACAGTAGAATCAAGTACATTGTTAAATCACAAAGTACATCATGCTGAGTTAGATTGTGCATTAACTAGTAACCCCATGAAACATTATGCCGATTTAAACTATGATTTAATTGCAACGGAGACGTATGAAGTCATCTCGAGCCCAACGCATGTCATCGATTTTGAACAACGAACACCTGTGACTCTCCTTGTTTTAAGTAAAGGCTGTATGTATTCGCAGGCATTAGCCCAATGGTTTACGACCAAGGAAATCCCTTTTACTATGAAAGAAATTAAATCCGTCAGTAGTATTCTTGATTTTCTAGAAATTGAACATACGTTGGCCGTGTTAAATACGAAATTACTAGCACTTTATCCGTGTCCTGACCTGCACTATTATGACATGGATTCGCTTAATAAGGTCATTGAAACTGTCTTTATTTATAAAAAAGACGACCACAAACAGTCCGCTGTTAGGCAGTTAAAACAGGTGATAGAATCCTTGCTTGAAAAGAATTAACTAGTAACTGTTAGTAAATGGTTGATATTTGTGCTAACATTCTAAAAAAACTGCATTATTCATGTAGACTGCACTATAATAGGTTTGACATTATTAATCTTGTAAATGCATAGGAGTACATCATGTTTTATTACATCTCGTTGTTTTTTGCTGTATTTGCTTTATCTACATCAGCAATTTTTGTCAAGCTTGCTGATGCACCACCAGCCATTACGGCTTTTTATCGACTATTTTTTGCAATGCTCGTGCTCCTTCCCTTTTTATTAGCACAGAAGGGCTTACGACAGGAACTGGCTGGCCTTACTAAAAAACAGTGGGAACTTGGCATTCTATCAGGTTTATTTTTGTCCTGTCATTATGTCTTATGGTTTGAATCATTAAACTACACATCAGTGGCAAGTTCAACGGTTATTGTTACGTTACAGCCTTTATTCTCTTTAGTAGGAAGCTATTTTTTATTTAAAGAGCGTTTTTCAAAAGGCGCCATTGTTGGCTGCTTCGTAGCCATCATCGGCTGTTTCATTATCGGCTGGCAAGATTTCCAAATAAGTGGACAAGCACTTTATGGCGATATCCTGGCTTTTATAGCGGCTGGCATTATTACAGCCTACTTTTTTATTGGGCAATCTGTACGTAAAGATTTATCGCTCATTACCTATTCCATTATTGGTTATGGCAGTAGCTCAATCTTTTTAGCCGTTTACGCCCTCTTCATGCAGGAACCATTTTTCGACTATCCAGCATCCACTTGGTGGTCACTGTTAGGACTAGCTGTTATTGCAACGATTTTTGGGCAAACAATTTTTAATTGGCTATTAAAATGGTTAAGTACAACTGTCATCTCCATGAGTATATTAGGAGAAACCATTGGGACTTGTATTCTAGCATATTTTATTTTAGATGAAATGATTTCCGTCCAACAAGGAATCGGTATCATAGTCATTTTACTGGGCCTTGCGCTCTTTTTACTCCAACAACGAAAATCTGCATAAACGGAAAAACAACGGCTAAGACTGCCGTTGTTTTTTTATTGATGAGTAAAATTGAAGGTAGTTCCATCCTTGTTCGATTGTAAGGATGCTGTGATGCTCAATGTTCTAGCAATATCCTGGATAATTTTGAGTCCAAGCCCATTATGAACAGCGTCAAGGTCAAAGCCAATGCCATCATCGCTCATGAATACCTGTCCGTCTTTAATCGTCACGTCTAGCTTCAATGCCTGGGCATGCTTTAACGTATTTTGGAAAACATTATCGAATAAACGTTGTAGCCATAATTCATTACTAATCCAGATCACCTGTGAATTTTCATGATTAAAATGGAGAGCTATATTTTGCATGCGATATAAATAACCCCACTTCTTTATCATGGTTTCTACTAGCAGAACAAGCTGAACTTCCTCTTGAACGACATAGGCATTTTCGCTTGTATCAAAAGACTGTAATTGAAATTCATTCGTTAAATTCGATATATACTGAATTTGTGCATTTAACGATTCCACCAATTTTGGCTGCTCTTGTAGTTGATCTTCTAAATAAAACAATTGCAAACGAATCGCCGTCAATGGCGTATGGATATCATGTCTCAATTTTTGAAGTAGCTCTTTTTGAAGCTCTTGCTGTTGAGCTAGCTCTAATTCCCGATACGTTGTACGCTCAATTAAGAGATTGACAGACTGAATTAACTGTCCGATCTCATCCTCACTGCTTACTGTTAACGTATCGGGTATCCGTGCATTACTGGCTAATTCCCGTATGGTTTGATTTAGCATTGTGATTTTAGATAATAATGAATGAATGGATGTTGAAAATAGCACTGCGAGTAGCCCTAAAGACAGCACAAACGTAATAAGCATAACAGGATAAGCAAAGGATTCATGGAAGGGAATGCCGTCATTTTTCGTTTTGAAGGCCTTGTCATAAAGTATGGACATGAATACACTAATGCCTAATAATACGATTGGCACACTCCCAATCGCCATAAATAATAAAGTTCTGTATTTGGTTTTTAAGGTCATTTCTTGATATAGGTATTTAAACGATACCCTTCTCCATAAATATTTTGTAGAATGATGCCTGCTGGATCATAAAGCTTTGTTCGAATCTTTTTTATATGGACATTGAGAATATTATGATTGCGATCGTCCAACGGCCATAAATAATCAAAAAAGTGATCCTTTGTTAAGACTTTGTCACGATGATCAAATAAATAAAAGAAGATTTTCCGTTCTATCGCTGTTAATGAAATTTCGTTTTGCAGACTTTGATAAAATACTTTACGATGCTCCCCATCAATGAACAAATGTTGTATTTGCGTAAACGTCCCATATTGTTGAACAAGCATTTTTTGGATCCTTAGCAATAGCTCGCGTGGGTCAAAAGGCTTTGTCAGATAATCCTCCCCAACTGTTAGCCCTTCTAGTTTGCTTTCTATATCACTACGTGCCGATAGAAAAATGATGGGAATGTTTAAGCCTAATTGTTTAATGTTTTTGCTTAATTGATAGCCATCCTCTCCAGGTAGCATGATATCCATAATGACTAAATCGACTTCCTGAATTAGCCGCATCATATCCCTGCCATCCGTTTTCCACACGGCTTCATAGCCTTCACGTTGCATTATTTTTTGAAGTAAATCACCAATCATGGGATCATCTTCTACAATTAAAATCCTAAATCCTTTCATGTTATCGACCTTTCTAATCAGCATTCGTTGTCATAAATTTTATCGCTAGTTGATAGATTTCTTCGGGTTGATAAAGATAAATACTATGCGTACCACTTACCTCTTTCACTTCTGCATGGGTGAATTGCTTCGCAAAATCTGCGTAATCCTGCCGCTGTTGCTTTGTATATTTTGAATTTATATTGTCCTTCGCAATAGCATCAATCATTAAGATGGGCGTTTCTTGCGGCTTTGGAAGCTGTTCTGATTGTAAACTATTTTCATAGACCTGTAACAGCTCATTTTTCATATCCTCATTAAAAAATTGCTTAAATGACAATGCCTTATAGATTTCCTTTTCCTGGTTCGTTAAAAAAGACATTTTCAGAACTTGCGGATTATACACCTGTGATGGTACTAGTCGGTGTAAGCCTACCCTAGTAGCAAGGCTCATCCCCTTTATCATCCATTTATCGAATGTGCCCATCTTATGCTTGACATATTGACTAGGCAAACCAATATCTAGTGCAATGATCCCCTTTACTTCTTCTGGGTATTTTTGTGCCCAGTAAATAGCTTCAAGTCCCGAAATGGAATGAGGGACAAGGATATAGGGCGGCTGAAGACCACTTTGCAGAAGCGCCTCCCTTGTTTGCTTAAGAATGGTATCGATATCTCTTTTGTCATCGGCTCTATCACTATAGCCATAGCCAGCTCGATCCACTACAGCAATTTGATGGTACTGCGAAAATTTACTGTATAACCCTTTTAGCTCGTAAACAGGGGCTGCAATGCCAGAGCCTGCCATAAATACATACGTATCCTTCCCAGCCCCCTCCTGATAGACATTGATGTTTTGACCATCCACGTTCACTATCGTGCCATTATTGTGTAAAATGGCTTCCTCCTTATGTAACAAACTATAGTGATAGATACAGACAATTACTATTCCGAGCGATATAATTGCCCCCAAAAAAACGAATATTTTTTTTACAATTTTTTTCATACGCTGCTCCTTTCCCTTGTTACTTGTAAGGATACACGTGAAAAATAAATATCTAATTAATTTTCCAATAAAAATTTTAAATTATAATCTCCTAGGAGGATCACTAGGAAAATCATCGCCACCAAACCCAATTAATTAGATGAAAAAAGGTGTTGACTTGGAATAAAGATTGATTAAAACGCAGCTATAAATGATAATTCTTATAGAAAATCATAGCCCCTATTTTGAACAAATATTGATCAAAATAGGGGCTATTTATCATTTCTGTATAGGGATTTTTGTAATAAGAATTGATCATTTCGGAAATCGAATATTCAACGAAAGCACCCCATTAGTTCAACAAGGAATTTTTATCTGCTTATTGATTAAAGTATTGCAAAACAATCCCTTTACCTTCTTCTACTTCTACTTCAGCATAAGCACCATTTATGAAAGTGATTTGTGGTGGAAGATGACCGCAATCCACGTCATAAATAATTGGTATTCCAAGCTCATCAGAAAGTTCTTTATAAACATCTTCAACTGTGTAGTTATTTACAGGTGTATTCGCATCACTTCGACCAAACATAATACCTGAACATTGTTCAAACCAACCAGCTAACTTCATCTGTACTAATGACCTTCTTAAATCTGTTGTGTTCAGTTCGCAATTTTCTAAATACCATAATACAGGCTCTCCACTGATATATTGTTTTCTAAAGTTTTGTACATCACCATATGCTGTACCAATCAAATGTCTTATCACGTCTATGCATCCACCAAGTAAACGACCATATATCTTAACTTTTTGATTTGACACAGTTTTCCAATAAGTTTGTTCTGTTAAATTAAAAACACATGGAGACTGAGAATTGTGTTGCCATTCTTTTTGATATTTAGCTGAGGAATGTTGAAGGACAGATTCTCCAATTTTTGTTGACAATACAGACTGCCACATTGCAGTCGTGTCATCTATATATTCCCCTCTTAAATCTACAAGATTTGTACCATGAGCAGTAGCTATTCCCGTTTTTAATGTAATTGCTAATAATAATGCACTTATATCTGAATAACCTAATACCCATTTATTTTTTATATTTTCAAAATCAATTTTTTCAAGTATTTCAATTAACAATTCTCCACCCCATGGAGGAATAATGATATTTATATGATCATCTCGCATCATTTCATTAAACTCATCTGCACGTTTTTCGGCAGGTGCAGATTTGGCTTTTTCTTGAGTCCAAACCGTATCACCACAAATGATATTAAATCCTTTCAGTTCCAAACGCTCACATGAATGTTTAAGCATATCATGTAACTCTACTTGTACCCCAGATGAAGGTGCCGTGACTCCTATGGTTGCATCTCTTTCTAAAAACGGGTATTTAATCATATGTATCCCCCTTAATTTTCACATTATTTTATTAAATTTAGTCGAACAATAACTATTTTCTAATTAAACTAAACTGCATCGTTAGTTTAAGTACATTTTTTCACAATCTTTACAATTACATTAACATAAATATCCAATAAAAAATCATCTAAACTCTAAAAAATATACAGAGGTGAGATAATTTTAATCAATCTTTATTACAAAGCTACAAGTGGTAAATGACTCGGAATTGTTGCTCTATTAAAAAAGCTGCCTATATGATGGCACTGAGTGTCATTTTTGAGACAGTAAGAAAACACCCTATTTTACAGCCAGTTGACGGTATTGAACCGGCGACTGGTTGTTTAATTTCGTTTTAATCCGAATATTGTTATAATAGTAAATGTAT
>Ga0213822_1000083_pt1 | contig 104992 bp, 106 predicted proteins | sample MC6MC0908MG_FD_179872 | JGI IMG/M metagenome (GOLD analysis project Ga0213822, IMG submission 179872) | Enriched soil aggregate microbial communities from Iowa State University, Ames, United States - MC6-MC0908-MG | ecosystem: Environmental > Terrestrial > Soil > Unclassified | place: USA... | reverse complement strand
GTATAATAAAAAAAAGCTCAAGGAGTTGTTTTCCATGGAAAAGAAATTACTTAATTCACCACAACATTCGGACGAGTATACAGATGCTGCAGTTGCTGAGATGTTCCTAAACAATGTCCTTCATGAATTTAAGCGAGAGAAAATCCTCAAGGAAATCGACCAATCATTACTGGATGGGGACAAGGAATTATTCCTTAAACTAACAGAGGAATTAAAGAACATTTCGTAAATCAATTACTAACGAACCTACTTCTTCTAAAAAAGAATCCCCAATCCATTGGACTGGGGATTCTTGGCTGTTTCAGCTATAGCTCAATTCTAATTTTCTTCGGAGGAAGAACTTATGTATTATGATTGAGAAAGGAGTGGGTTCGGTTGAAAGATAAAATTCTTGCAGAAATTAAACGAATTGAAGAGCAATATAAAGTGAAAGTTTGTTATGCAGTAGAGTCCGGAAGCAGGGCGTGGGGCTTTCCTTCCAGGAACAGTGATTATGATGTCAGATTTATTTATGTACATAAAAAAGATTGGTATTTGTCGATAGACCAAAAACGAGATGTCATCGAACTACCAATTAATGAACTCCTTGATATTAACGGCTGGGAATTGCGCAAAGCCTTAAGACTTTTTAAAAAGTCAAATCCTCCCTTAATGGAATGGCTTCATTCAGGAATTGTTTATTATCAAGCGTATTCCCTTGTGGACAAAATGAAGGCTATTCAAGAGAAAGTATTTTTACCGCAGGCGGCACTCTATCACTATTTGAATATGGGAAAGGGGAACTTTCGTGATTACCTCCATAGGGATCAAGTTAAAATTAAGAAATACTTTTATGCCCTACGCCCAATATTAGCCTGCATTTGGATTGAGAAGCATAATACCGTTCCCCCGATTGAATTTCAAATATTGGTGGATGAACTCCTCGAAGAAGGACAACTTAAAGATGAAATCCTTACCCTGTTAGAGAGGAAAATTAGAGGGGATGAGTTAAACCATGAACCAAAGATCACTGCTATTAATGACTTTTTAGAAAGAGAAATCATTCGGTTAGAGGAATATACGAAGACGTTGAACGTATCGAAAGAGGATATTACTCCTATACTGGATCAATTATTCAGAGAAGTTCTGAAAGAGGCCTGGTCAGAATATTAATAATTAAGAAACCGTTTGTGAGCCCCATGCGGTTTTTTAGTTTTATTTGTCCTATGACAAGAAAACAGAAAATATGATAATTTTTTAATTACAGATTGGGATTATATCAGTCCAGGATATGAATATGTAGGTTTCAGTTTTTTATAGAATCAAGAGGGTTACTATTTTGATAAATAGTGGCCCTTTTTGTTTCTTAAAAAGTTTGCAAGGGTAATATAATGATGTTGTTATTTAATGTTTAAAAATGTGAAAGTTCAACAATTATTCACAAATTATTCATATAGTTATATTGTTTATATTGGTAATGTCGATTAAACTTAACCTCAGGGGAAAAGGTATTTTAGATGAAGAGGGGATGGATATGTTACCGATTGAACGGAGACAGCAGTTGTTAAATTGGTTGAAGGAAGAGGGAGCATTAGCCATCGCAGAGATTAGCAGGAGATTACATGTCTCTGAAATGACGGTTTACAGAGACATTAAACCCTTATTGGAGGAAAAAGTAATTACCAAAACTTCAGGCGGTATCTCGTTAGCACCTGTGTTAAATGTGTCATCAAATACTTGTCAGTATTGCTTAAAAGAAATAAATAGCCGTCATCCCGTTCAAATCATTACCAATGATTTAAAAGTGGAGCAATTATGCTGTCCACATTGTGGTTTATTAAGGTTTAAGGATATTGAGAAAGATGTCTCACAAATTATCTGCCGAGATTTTCTTCAGAATTCTACAATCAGTGCAAAAATGGCCTATTATCTAATGGACACCGATTTCAATTTGAATTGCTGCCAGCCACAAGTATTAACATTTGAATCTATAAAGCAAGCGGAGCAATTTCAAAAGGGGTTTGGCGGTGTAGTGATGCGATTTGAAGATGCTATTGAAGAAATTCAAAAAAGGATGACCGGTGCCTCGGGATGTTCATGTAAATAATAACTAACTGTTCTTAAAGGGGAGTGATAAATTGAATAAAAAGATGAAATTCAGCATGTTCATGGTAATCGTATCCCTTTTTTTATTTTTATTTCCGTCTATTTTTTCCGCCCATGCTTATATTAAAAAATCGTCGCCATTTGAAAATGAAACAATTGAAAAATCACCAAAAGAGGTAACGATTCAATTTGATGAATCGATTCAGCCGGCATTTCATTCTATTGAGGTTTTTGATTCGGAAGGGATTCGGGTTGATAAAAAAAATGGAGGACTAGATCCTAAGCAGCCATCAATCTTAAAAAGTGGCTTGAAGGAAAACCTTCCAGATGGTACATATCGAATAAAATGGAAGGTCGTCTCAAGCGATGGCCATCCGGTTGAGGGAGTCATCCCTTTCCAAATTGGATCTGCAGGACAAAACGCGGCTGAAGTACAAAAAGAGACGAAAGGCTATACACCGAAAGCAGATCTAATTATCATCCGATGGCTGCAATATCTCAGTAATGCCTGTTATGTCGGTCTCCTTTTTTTTTATATGGTAATTTTGCCAAATGGAAAAAAGCAATATGGTTCGGCGGATAAGTTATTCTTTAAACTATCGGGGATAAGTTTTGCACTTTTATTCATAAGTATCCTGTTAAGTTTACCGCTGCAAGCAACGATTGAAGCTGGTTTACCGTGGAGTGAAGTGTTTAGCTTTCAAATATACGAAAATATTTTATCGTATACGACCTTTGGACAAACGTGGATTTTCCAGGTCGTCATTCTAATTACATTAGGCTTTATCACTTCATTTATTTGGATGGCTGAAAGTACAAAAAAGGTCATTCTTTGGGCTTGTTTCGGTTTAGGAACAGCATTGCTGCTGACAAAGGCATTAACAAGTCATGCTGCCGCTGGGACTAACCAAATTTTAGCGATATCAATGGATTTTTTCCATTTGCTTGCTGCATCCATTTGGATAGGAAGCTTAATTGGTTTTGCAGTATTACTGCCATGGCGAAAAAATTCTAATTCGAAGCAAGATTATTTATTAATGGTCAAACGATTTTCTAAATGGGGTGTCATACTCGTCGTTCTTTTATCCTTTACAGGAATATTTGGCAGCTTTCAATACATTCCAAACCTTACATCCCTTGTTCAAACGAACTATGGAAAGGTGTTAGCTTGTAAAGTTATTTTGTTCCTGTTAATGCTCATCCTGGCAGCTGCAAATTTTTTGAAGGGAAAAAGAAAACAGGAAAGAGGCCTGGCAGCTTCAATATGGGGTGAGCTTTCAATTGGAGTAATCATTCTCATTCTTTCTGTTGTCCTAACCAATTTACCAACAGCGATGCAATCTCCAGGACCATTTAAGGATTCTAAGGTAATAGAAGGCAATCAAGTGACATTAAGAGTAACCCCTAATCGTATTGGAGAAAATTTATATGAAGTAACACTTAAAGACCGTCAAGGGAAGCCAATTAATGAAATTGAACAAATAAACTTAACCTTTACCATGCTTGATATGGATATGGGAAAAGAAACGGTTAATTTGAAAAAAGCAGCCGAGGGAAAATACGAGGTGCGAGGTTTGCATTTTAGTATGGCGGGTGATTGGAACATCCAAGTTCACGTGTTGACAAAATCATTAGAAAGCATTGATGCCAATTTTAACGTTTTGGCTGGCAGCCAATAAAAATATTCGAGGAGAATCCCTATGAAAAAAATGATGGGTAAGATTTCAAAAGTATTTATTCCAGCAATAATCAGTTTATTTTTCTTTTCAAGTATCGTAAGTGCGCACGTAACAGTAATGCCAAAAACCTCCGCAACAGGTGCTTGGGAAACCTATACATTAAAGGTTCCGGTTGAAAAAGAATTGGCAACAACAAAAGTTACCGTTAAAGCCCCTGAAGGAGTAGAGGTAATGTCCTACCAACCAGTTCCTGGATGGACATACTCTTCTGAAAAAGATGCTAATGGTAAAGTAAAAACCTTCACATTTGAAGCGACTGGTGAAGGGATATTACCTGGTCAATTTCAACAATTTGTTTTTGTAGCGAAAAATCCTGACAAGGCAACAAAGGCAGCATGGGATGCGTTTCAATATTACAAAGATGGCAGTGTCGTCGAGTGGACTGGTGATGAAGGTTCTGATTCTCCGCATTCCATTACCGATATTGTAACGGCGACATCGACCGATCATCATGATACAGCTACGACAGAACATGCTGAAAAAACAGATAAGGAACAAACAACTGCGAATGAGAAAGAGGATGAAGCATCCGATTCTCTTCCACTTATTTTATCAAGTGCAGCAGCATTATTATCGTTAGTGGCACTTATTCTTGCATTTCGTAAAAAATAAACAATTTCGTGAATTAATAACAGGAGGAGCCTTGTGCTTCTCCTGTTATTTTTTTTTATAAGTTTTTCTTAAGACTAGATATAAATAACTCGTCATTTTCCTTATCAACAATTGGCTTTAAAATAAAGGAGGTAGAAAAAGGGGGCGCACTTATGGTGAAAAATAAAATACCATATTTATTAGGTTCAATGATTAGCAATTTTGGCGATGGGATTCAACAAATCACGATTATGTGGTACATCTATCACTTAACAGGCGAAGCACTTGCGATCGGTTACATGATTGCCATTTATTATTTGCCAAGTATTTTGTTAACCCCGTTTGTATCTGTGTATGTTGACCACCATCATTCAAAGAATATCGTGGTAACAACAGATATCCTACGCTTCTTTATTGTATTAATGATGTCTATTTTGATTTTTTTTAAGATTGAGTCGTCTATTCTCGTGTATTTCTTACAGTTCCTGCTTGCTGTTTGTTATACCGTGTATAAACCTGCTGAACAATCCTTTATAAAAGAGTCTTTTGCTGATCGAGACATTCCCTTTGTCATTTCTAAATCTTCTTCACTTAATGAAGGTGCAATGATTGCCGGCTCTGCCGTTTCAGGCGTTTTTCTTATCAAGCTGTCATTATCGTTAAGCTTCTTGATTAACTCGCTGACTTTCTTATTAGCAGCGGTTCTCTATTTTCTTGTGAAGCACATGAATGCTAAACAAATTAAACACAGCAAAATTGAATATTTTTCAGAGCTCATATCAGGATGGAAATTTATCAATCAGCGGAACGGAATGAAATACCTATTGTTCTTATCGATTTTAAATAGCATAAGTATACAAATGACGACAACTATTCTTCTGCCTTTAGCAAAGGTGTTTAATGGCGGGAGCGGCCTTTATTCATTATTTGATATTTCATTTGCATTTGGAGGTATATTGGCAGGGATGATCGTCACCGTCTATTTGAAAAAATATAAACAACAGGCAATAATTTTTACGATGACAGGGATGGCTTTATCATCTATATTGTTACATGTAAATCAATACAAAACAGCAGCGGCCATTTTGATTTTTATGCTTGGATTGTTTACCATGGCGCACTTAATTATTACCCAAACATTAATTCAATTAAATTCAACCAAAGAATATATCGGTCGCGTGGTAGGATTAAGAGCGATGATAGCCTCGATTGTCAAAACTACTTCAGCTTTAACAACAGGTATTCTTATTTCTAAGGTTGGCGTAAACTATATTTTTCTGATATTTGCACTAATCATTTTTGCAAGCTTTTTCACCTTAAAAGGGTTAAAAAAAGTATACGTACCAAAATTAACTTAACGGGGATCTATTTTTTGATGGTTCCTTTTTTGCATCTAGGGCCCAGGTCTTAGTTGAAATTAAAACCTGAGATTGTTCCATATTAATGCGGTGCCGATTAGACTAATTATAGGGAAAGTCAGCGTAAATTAAAAATTTACTTACTCCTCCCAATTGAAACTGAGCTTTGCAGGAGGTTTTTATTATGAATAGAAAAATATACGTACTTCTAACAGACACTGGCACTATATTTACAAAAATAATCAAGCTATATACGAAAAAACCCCACAATCATGCCTCAATTGTGATAGATGACCATTTTAATAAAGTTTATAGTTTTGGAAGAAGAAATCCGAGGAATCCTTTCATGGCAGGATTCGTACAGGAGAACATTCGCGGTGGTTTATTTAGAAATGCCGATTGTGCCATCTATTGTATCACCACTACAGAAAAACAATTTCAAAAGATTATTGCTAAATTAAGGGAAATGGAAGAACATAGGGAAGAATACAGGTACAATCTCCTTGGTTTGATTGCTGTGATGCTAAACCTGGAAATTAATCGAAAGAATGCCTACTTTTGCTCCCACTTTGTAGCGGCCCTCTTAGAAGAATCAGGTATTCCAATAAAAAAACAAAAACCTCTTTCTCTTGTTACCCCTCAAGATATTAAGGAATTGGAATCTCTTGAATTAATATACGAAGGGAAGCTGTCATCCTATGTTCAAAGTTATTACCAGGAATATTGTTCCGATAGAGTAGAAGTAATCTAAGGAAGAACCCCTGCCTTAAACAATAAAGCAAGGGGCACACTATTGATTATAAAACTATACCTTCTTGGTTCCGGGTTTTCTTCTTTTGGACAATTCTTACTAATGTCTTAAAAAGTTTTAATGACCGTTGAAAAACCGGACTTTGAATGAAGGTATAAACAAAAGTGGCGATAAACACAGGTCCGCCCATTAAAAACCCAATCACTAAAACGATACTTTCAACGATCATACGCGCTTGGCTTACCGATAACCTAGTTTTGTCAGAGATAGCAAGCATAAAGCCGTCCCTAGGTCCGGCTCCGATCCCCGCTGCCACATACATTCCACCGCCAATCCCTGTAATAATAGCTCCAGAAAGGAGGATAAGATAATCAATCCATGTATTCGTTGCCTTTGGAAGAATATCTAACCAGAGAAAAAAGTCCATGATTGGTCCAATACAAAGAGCATTTAAGATCGTCCCTATGCTAATATAGCTCCGGGCAACAAACAGGGAAATGATAATCAGTAAGAGCCCGCATACCACGCCCCATGTTCCAATGGTTAAACCAAAATGCTGATAAAGTGCCACATTTAGTACTTCCCATGGATGCAGACCAACGTATTTAACTTTAACGGCGATGGCATTACCCAGCCCAAAAAAGGTTAATCCCAAAAAGAATAAAAAATATTGAAAAAGTTTCAACTCCAGTTACCCCCATTAATCCGGCTGATTTTTCTGAATATTAAAACCTATCTACATATCTTAAAATGAGTTTCCACTTTTTTCAATAGTAAATATGAATTATGGTTAGAAGTGATTAACAACTAAACGGATCCGGCTCAAAAAAACCGATCACCAAGCCATCATCTTTAACAATTATGTTAAAGATGATATGTTTCTTCTATAAACCAAAGATATAACATATATTTTTAAAATAGGACCTTCTGCTATTTGAAGGTCTTTAACTTTGACAATGAAAGAGGGATACAACAATGCCAAGTGAAATACAACATGTAGAAGTAGATATCCCGATTGAGGTGATTTGGGACTTCATCAGGGACGAAAATAATTGGGCACCTCTTGTCCCTGGTTATATTCAGCATGAAAAAATTAATGACCGGCAAATAAGCTGGGAATTTAAAAGCGACCTTGTCGTTATGAAAAAAAAGGTTACTCTTTTAATTGATATTAAGGAATGGAATGAGCCAAATAAGGTATGCTTTGAATTAAAACGGAAGAACGAAAAGTATATTGGTGAAGGATATTTTGAAGCAAGGGCAATAAACAGAAATAAAACAAGGGTAACAGGGTTTCTAGAAATTAATGCAACAGGGCCAATAGGGACGTTAGCAAATTCCCTTTTAAAAAAAGCAATCCAAATAACGGATGAAGAAGTAGCGGTTGCGATTTCTTCAAAGTTAGAAGAATTTAAAAATAAATAACGAATCAACTTCACAACCCTTGATAAAAAATAACTACATACAAATTAAAACATTTTTGCATGATGAAAACCTGCCGATTGTGCAGGTTTTATTGTTTTTTTTCAGTTTTAAGTGATAAAGTAAGTTAAATACTGCACAAGAAGCGTAAAGTTATGTTATATTTATATAAAAATTTAGCGAATCTTTTGAATTATAGGAAGGTGATAAATATGATAGCAGATTTGAAAGTGAATGACAGCAGTCTTCCATTGCGCCGCGATGTAAAATTACTTGGTAAAATGTTAGGAGAAATCCTTGTAAATCATGGTGGTGAAGGTCTTTTTGAAAAAGTGGAAAAAATAAGACTTATGTGCAAAACACTTAGGACTCACTTTGACCAAGAGATATATACTGCCTTAAAAGAGGAGATTGCAGGCTTAAGCTCGCCAATGCGGAAACAAGTTATTAGAGCGTTTTCAATGTACTTCCATTTGATCAATGCCGCAGAGCAAAACCACCGAATTCGGAGGAGAAGACAGTATCAGCTTCAAGAAGACAACATCGTGCAGCCAGCCTCGATCGAGAGTGCGATTTTAAAACTGAAAGAAAACGAGATTAATGAAGAGATTATTCAAAATGCACTACATACATTATCACTTGAACTAGTCATAACAGCACATCCTACAGAAGCTACAAAACGTTCCATTCTTGAAATTCAACAGCGAATTGCAGCTTTATTAAAACAACTTGATCATCCGTTACTATCGACAAGAGAACAAAAAAAGCTAGAAGAAAGCTTGTTTAATGAAGTGGCGATTCTTTGGCAAACAGATGAATTGCGTGAACATAAGCCGACAGTGTTGGATGAGGTACGAAATGGATTGTACTATTTTGATCAGACCCTTTTTGAGGTGCTTCCTGAAATTCATCAGGAGGTAGCAGAGTGTCTTGAAAAAAATTATCCAAACACTTCTTGGGAGGTTCCAAACTTCCTTCGCTTTGGTTCTTGGATTGGCGGTGATCGTGATGGAAACCCAAATGTTACTCATGATGTAACTTGGGAGACATTAGAAAGACAGCGAAGGCTTGTCTTAAAAAAATATAAAAATGTTTTAGTTGATTTAATGAAACGATACAGTCATTCTACGACAAGGGTTGAGGTTAGTGACGAACTCCTGACATTCCTTAAGGAAAAAGAAGAATTATTTTTACCTGAAGAGAAAAAATGGCCGATAAAAACTGAAGCTTACCGTCGTGTCTTTGCACTTATCATTGAAAGAATACGGCAGGTCGGCAAATCTGACCTTGGTTATCAATCTGCTGATGAATTATTAGCCGATTTGTTCATGATTAACAATAGCTTAAAACAGCATCATCCAACGGCACACGAATTAAAAATTATTCAAAAACTGATCCGGCAGGTCCAGCTGTTTGGCTTCCATTTAGCCACACTTGATATCCGTAATCATAGTGGTGAGCATGAGGCAGCTATAACTGAAATATTGCGCAAGGTCCGTATTGCAGAAAATTATGCAGCGCTATCTGAACAGGAAAAGGTAGAAATATTACAAAATATCCTCCTGGACCCGCGCCCGCTTCTCTTATTAAATGAAGATTATTCAGCGGAAACGCAAGAAATGATTAAAGTGTTCCAAATGATTAAAAAGGCTCATGAGGAATTTGGAAAAAGGTCGATTTCTGTTTACCTTGTCAGCATGACGAAATCTCCGAGTGACTTGTTAGAGGTGCTTGTTTTAGCTAAAGAAGCCGGTATCTACCGGCTTCATGCAGACGGTACGTTAGAAAGTCATTTGCATGTGGCACCATTACTAGAAACAATCGATGATTTAACTGCAGGTCCAGCCATCATGGAAACTCTTTTCAAGATGCCGGTTTACCGAAAACATTTGCAAATCATGGGAAACCAGCAGGAAATTATGCTTGGATACTCAGATGGTAGTAAAGACGGGGGCACATTAACGGCCAATTGGAAGCTTTATAAAGCACAGATTGAAATTCATGAAATGGCAAAAAGGTATCAGATTGGCCTTAAATTTTTCCATGGACGCGGGGGCTCGTTAGGACGAGGCGGTGGTCCATTAAATAAAAGTATCCTTTCACAACCGGCTGAAACAATCGGGGATGGTGTCAAAATTACCGAACAGGGTGAGGTACTGTCTTCACGGTACCTGCTAGAGGATATTGCCTATCGGAGTTTGGAACAGGCGACATCAACGTTGATACTTGCTGTGACCCATGTTTCCAAAGATGCTGAGCAAGGGAATTTACGTGAACAGGTTTGGGAGGAAGCAATTGAGGAAATCGCTAGTACTTCCTTAGCAAAATATCAATCACTTGTATTTGGTGACCCTGATTTTCTTACCTATTTTATTGAAGCTACGCCATTAAAAGAACTTGGGGATCTAAATATCGGCTCAAGACCGATGAGTCGTAAAAATAGAGGACGATTTGAAGACTTGAGGGCCATTCCATGGGTATTTGCTTGGACACAAAGCCGCCAGCTCCTTCCTGCATGGTATGCTGCTGGTACCGGGTTAGAAGACTTTGCTGCAAAAAGTGAGCAAAACCTGGAACTCCTGCAGCATATGTATCTAAAGTGGCCGTTCTTTCAATCAACCATTGATAATCTAAACATGGCATTAATGAAAGCAGATATTACCACTGCCAAGGAATATTTGTCGCTTGTTGAAGATGAAACAATTGCCGAAAGGATCTTTGCCAATATTCTTGAAGAGTATGAAAAAACAAAAGCAATTCTACTTAAAATCACCGGGGATAAAGAGTTGCTTGATCACACCCCAAACATTAAAGATTCAGTATTCAGACGTAATCCATACGTAGATCCGTTAAACTTTTTACAGGTTGACCTCATTAAAGAACTACGGAAACAGGATGGGGCGAATGAAGAACTCTTAACGGAGGTTCTCCTTACCATTAGCGGCATTTCTGCAGGGTTACGGAATACTGGTTGATCGTGCTGTAAAAGCGATAAAACCCTTCCAAAAAGGGTTATCGCTTTTTTTTATTAACTTGATAGCGCTCAATATTGAATCGTATTAACTTCATTGGTTATAGTGAATTTTGAACATTTTGTGAATTATTAGAAAATGAATGGTTACTCATTCATTTTTACGCAGAATTCGACATTATTCCCATTAACACACATGGTATATTTTAGCCATTAGAAAAATAAAGGAGTGAATTTAAAAAATTTTTTTACTGCTCAGGATCGTCTAAATTCTCATTAACACGCGAAAGATTATTGATTCTGGAGGGGATTATTAATGGCTGTAAAAGAAAAAGTGGCCCAAGAAAAGCATTTTGTTCCGGCGATGATTGATTCGTTAGCATTTAACGCCGCAAAAGCACTTGGAGAATTCCGCTGTTTCAATCAAGAAATGGTTGACGAAATTGTTAGGCAGATGGCTCTTAAAGCGCTTAAAAATCATAAGTACTTAGCGAAACTAGCAGTAGAAGAAACAAAAAGAGGGATATACGAGGATAAGGTTTTTAAAAATATGTTTGCTACTGAGTGTATCTATAACAATATTAGAGATATGAAAACAGTAGGAGTAATAAGTGAAAATGAGAATGAAGGCATGGTTGAACTGGCCGAGCCCGTCGGTGTTATTGCTGGAATTATTCCCATTACAAATCCAACATCAACAGTTATCTTTAAATCGTTAATCTCACTTAAAACAAGAAACCCAATTATTTTTGCTTTTCCACGTTATGCTCAAAAATGCTGTACAATTACAGCCGAATTACTAAGAGAAGCAGCAGTTATGGCTGGCGCACCTGAGAATTGCATCCAGTGGATTGAAAGTCCATCCCATGAAGCGTTTCAAACGCTGATGAAACATCCAAAGATTTCCCTCATCCTTGCAACAGGCGGGCCTAACCTAGTAACTGCTGCCTATAGTTCAGGAAAGCCGGCACTTGGTGTTGGAGCTGGGAATGTTCCTTGTTATATAGAAAAATCAGCTGATATCAAACGGGCTGTCAATGATCTTATCTTATCAAAAACTTTTGACAACGGGATGATTTGTGCATCTGAGCAGGCGCTCATTATAGATAATGAGATTTATGATGAGGTAAGGCAGGAATTATTGACAAACAATTGTTATTTCCTAAATGAAGAAGAGCGGCAGATGGTTGAACGGATTGCTATCGATCCAAAGCAAGGCTGCCTCAATCCTATGATTGTTGGATTGCCTGCCTATTTGATTGCTAAAATGGCAGGAGTAAATGTTCCTGTAAGTACTAAAATCCTTATTGCCGAATTAGACGGCGTAGGTCCGAAATATCCACTCTCTTGTGAAAAATTAAGTCCGCTTTTAGCCTGCTATAAGGTAAAAAATTTTTCCGAAGGCTTGCTAATTGCGGAGGAAACACTAGAATACGGCGGACTTGGGCACTCCGCAGCAATCCATACAGCTGACCAGAATTTAGTAGATATATTCGCCCGTCGAATGAAAGCAGGCAGAATTATTGTCAATACACCTTCAACCCATGGAGCAATTGGGGATATTTATAACACATCATTACCGTCCTTAACAATCGGATGTGGGACGTATGGCGGGAATTCTGTGTCGCAAAATGTGGGTGCAGCAAATTTAATCAATATCAAGAAAGTAGCCAAAAGAAGAAATATGACACAATGGTTTAAAGTACCATCACAGATTTTCTTTGAACAAAATTCCATCCAAATGCTGGCACAGGTTCCCGGCATCTCGAAAGCTTTTATTGTCACAAGCAAAAGCTCATCAAAAAATGGCTATGTCGACAAGGTTCTCTATTATCTTAAAAAGAATGATAGTCCTATCTATTGTGAAACTTTTTCAAATATTGAACCAGAACCTAGTATTGAGACTGTCATGAATGGGGCAGAAAGAATGAGAAAGTTTCAGCCGGATTGCATCATTGCCCTTGGCGGTGGTTCCGTAATGGATGCAGCAAAAGCTATGTGGCTATTCTACGAACATCCGGATACTGATTTCCATAATTTAACCCAAAAATTCTTTGATCCGAGAAAGAGAGTAGTGAAATTTCCAGCTCTTCGCGGAAAAGCAAAATTTATAGCGATTCCAACTACATCAGGAACAGGATCAGAGGTGACTTCCTTCTCAGTTATAACAGATAAAAAGACCAATATGAAATACCCATTGGCAGACTTTCAGCTGACACCTGATATAGCGATTGTTGACCCGCAGTTTGTCATGACTGTTCCGAAGCATGTTACCGCCGACACCGGGATGGATGTTTTGACCCATGCGATTGAAGCATATGTATCGGTTTTGGCTAATGATTATACGGACGGACTGGCCCTAAAAGCCATTCAGCTAGTATTTGAATATTTACCAATGGCTTACCGGGACGGAACCGAAGAACTTGCTCGTGAAAAAATGCACAATGCTTCGACAATTGCTGGAATGGCTTTTGCTAACTCATTCCTAGGAATCAATCATAGTCTTGCCCATGTATTAGGAGCCGAGTTTACTATTCCACATGGACGAGCAAATGCCATTCTTTTACCACACGTAATCCGTTATAATGCGGCAAAACCAAATAAATTCATGACATATCCTAAATACGAACATTTTATTGCGGATGTCCGCTATGCGGAAATTGCAAAAATGCTGGGGCTCCCTGCAAGCTCTACTGAGGAAGGGATCGAAAGTTTAATTAAGGCAATTGTTACACTTGCTGAGGAACTAGATATTCCAATGAGTATTAAAGCAAATGGTGTCAATAAACAAGAATTTGAGAGGAAAGTTACCGAACTAGCTGAACATGCCTTTGACGACCAGGATACCATTGCAAATCCTAAACAGCCATTTATTGGCGAACTTGCTGACATTTATCGTAAAGCATATTTGGGTGTGTGAGATCACTTCATAATCAAAATATAAGGAGGGGATAAAAGTGATATATCAAAAAAAACCATGGTTAAAGTTTTATGATCCTAGAATTAGTAAGGATGTATCAATTGAGTACAACTCATTATTTGACCTTTTAAAGCAGGCAGCAAATATTCATAATGACAAGCCTGCACTTACATTTTTCGGAAAATCTTGGAGCTATAAAGAAGCAAGAATGATATCTGAATGGCTTGCTGCTTCATTTTATCGGGTAGGACTTAGAAAGGGAGTTCGGATGGCAATCATGCTGCCTAACTGCCCGCACTATATTTTAAGTCTATTTGCCGCATTCCGATTGGGCGGTATTGCCGTTCAAGTAAATCCAATGTATGTAGAAAGAGAAATTGAATATGTCCTGAATGATTCCGGTACAGAATACATGGTTGTATTTGAAGCCCTTTATCCTAGAGTAAAACAGGTGCAGCCAAAAACCTCCCTGAAAAAGGTCATTGTTGTTGGATTTGGTGGTGACAAAATTCAACTGGCTGATGGGGATCTATATTTTGAAGACTTTCTTACACATGATAATGTGATTCCTGACATTCCAATTGACATACATGAAGATGTAGCAATTTTACAATACACTGGCGGAACGACAGGTGTCTCTAAAGGGGTAATGCTTACCCATCATAATTTATTGGCAAACATTATCCAGGTATGCGATTTTACCTATAATGCTGTTGAGGAGAAACCAGAAAACTTTAAAATCGTTAGTGTCCTGCCAATGTTTCATGTTTATGGACTTTCATGTAATGCCCTATCGGCGATAAGAATTGGTTGTAACCAGCTCATCTTGCCTCGATTTGATGTGAATGAGGTGTTAGAGCTAGTTAAGCGGGAGAAACCTTTCCAAATGACAGCGGTGCCAACGATGATATTTGCCTTGAATAGTCATCCGCATTTAGAAGAAAGCAGCATTGGTGATATTTTTTATTTGAACAGTGGCGGTGCACCACTCCCTGTTGAACAGGTTAAAGCGTTTGAAAAAAGAGCAGGGACAAGATTATCAGACGGTTACGGACTATCAGAAACAGCACCGTCTGCTATTTCCACCCCTCCATTCCTGCCGCGTAAATTGGGAAGTGTGGGCATCCCACTACCGGGAACAGAGGCAAGAATCGTGGAAGAAACACCATCAGGCATTGTAGATGTACCTGTAGGTGAAGCCGGAGAATTAATCCTCCGTGGACCGCAAGTAATGAAAGGATATTGGAAACGTCCTGGAGATACAGAAATGGTGTTGAAAGACGGCTGGTTATTTACCGGGGATATCGCCAAGATGGATGAAGATGGATACTTTTATATATTGGATCGCAAGAAGGATATTATTATTGCCAGCGGCTATAATGTATACCCGCGTGAGGTTGAAGAAGTGTTGTACCAGCATGAAGCGGTAGAGGAAGCCATTGTGATTGGGGTTCCTGACACATACCGCGGGGAAACAGTAAAGGCATTTGTTAAGCTAAAACCAGGTGCAGCTATAACACCGGAAAAACTAATTGAATTTGCAAAAGTAAATCTTGCGCCATATAAGATGCCACGAGAAATTGAAATACTTGATGAGCTTCCAAAGTCCTCCATCGGAAAGCTATTGAGAAGAATGTTACGTAAAGAGCAAGAAAAAATTCAAGCATAAAACAACATACCTCAAGAATAAGCAGAATCGCTTATATCTATTCTACCGAACTACTTCAAAGAAAATCGCCACTATTAAATACTAGCTATTGGAATAAGGAGTTCCTTCATTTTTATTATCATCATTGCAAATAAATTTCAAGATGTTTATCTTCTGCCATTAGATATGGAGGGTCATATGCTATCATCATCCGACCAGGATTTAAGAAATCTCTGCAAAAAAATAGAAGACGATATTAATTGTAAAATATTCTCTCAAACAAATTCGTTATCTTTTATCAAGATGACTGGTACAGCTATTGAGGAGCACATAAATTACTTAGTGGCTGCTAGAGAATTTACGAATCAATGGCTTGATTGCAATGGTCTTCCTAGTAGGGATGACATCGCCGATATAGCGATAAAAATAATAGGGAATGAGGATCGTCTAGATCGGTTGGATGATACCCTTTATCAGGTATTGATGAATATCAATGCAAGCCGCAGGCAAATGGCACGGCTTGCCTTAGATTTTGCTGAAATTCTGGCAGAATTCCACACTATGGTGGAGATTTAACAGGTTGAAAGTTATAAATTTTAATAAAAGGATGCGAATAAGATGGCTGACAAAAAGGAAAACGAAAAAGATTTAGTGAAAGAGACAAATATCAAAAAAAGAGTATTAGAGGTTGAAGCATCACAAATAACTAAAGCAGAACCTGTACCTAAGGGTGAAGCAATCGAAAAAAAGGCAGAAGAGCCAGTGCTTGAGTCAAAACCAACAGCTGAGAAAGCTGCGGAAAAAGAAGTAACCGAGGAACAGCTTTCAAGCTTAGATTTACTTTGGAGACATGCGTTTGGTGAGTTAAACGAATGGGCAAAGCGATCTGACTTTCGTGATGAAGTTTTCTTGAAAGAGGCTAAGCTTTTTGCTGAAAGTGTTCAGCGTAATCAAGGAAACGCAATAGAAATAGCTGCACAATTTTACCAAGAATTTTCTTCATGGGAAAAGACGACTAGAGAAGAATTATTAATGTCAACCACCAGTTTACAGCACTTTTTCCCGCTTAAGTCCTATGAAGATATAAATGCGAAGATGGATCAAATTCAAGAGAGGACATTGACGATTCTTGCAACACCTTGTCAATGGATAGCAGGCAATCTGTCGATGGATAAATACCTTGAATTGATTGACCAATATATTACCCTTCGTAAAAAAGGCAGGGAGCAGTATATTAGAACCGTTAAGCAAGCAGGGAACTTAATTTACGAAAATCAAAAGGGATTTGTGAATCTTTTTACCAGTCAAATTCAAACGATAATGTACCCATTAAATAAATATTTGGAGAAAACCGAAGAACTTACAAAATCATAATACTTAAGGGGAGAAGCGGGATGACTAAAGATAAAACCTATGATCCTTTTGAAGGGTTTAAGCAAATGAGTGAAATGTGGGAAAAACAACTAAATGGTTTGTTATATATGATGACTGACAACAATGAGTTCGTCCGGCTCTTAAAGGTTGGTACAGAAAGCCATGCACGTTACATGGACCTTTTAAGAAAAAATCAGGAGCTTATGGCAGGTATAATGAATATACCGACGAAAAAGGACGTTGCAAATGTTGCAAAGCTTTCTGTCCAGACTGAAGAAAAAATTGATATTTTAGAAGAACAAATTTGGAATTTACAGGACAATATAAGTTTATTAAATAAAGAGAATTTAGAGATGTTCCAAGAAGTAGTAAATGTTGTCAAGCAGATGAAGATTGAACTACAAGAATTAAAGAAAGAGGTTACCCAATTAACAGATATTAAAGCTGAAATTGCTACATTGAAAAATCTGCTCTCCAAAGGGAAGTCAAAAGATAAAAATAAAGAGAAGGAAAAAGAAAAAGAGCTAGTCCTCACTGGTGCTGGCGCTGCCAAATCATAGTGAAAGGAGTATAAGAAGATGAGTGCAAAAGCATCGGGAACGAACTTTATTCCACTCTTTGACATTGAAAAAGAAACAGTCAGGTGGAATCAAATTTATAAAGTATTAACAGAACCTAAGCCGGACATTGTGCCGACACCTAGAGAAATCATTTGGAAAAAGAATAAATCAACCTTATATTATCACCCTGCAAAGGAAAAAAAATATCAAATTCCATTGTTCTTGGTCTACTCACTTCTGAATAAACCATATATTTTAGACATTGGAGTGGGCAGCAGTGTCGTAGGCGGTCTTACAGAACGGGGATATGATGTTTATTTCCTTGATTGGGGCTCCCCAGGATATGAAGATCGTGATATTACCTTGGATCATTATATCCTGGATTATTTAGAAAATGCTGTTAAAAGGGCATTACGACATTCGAAAGAAAAAGGAATTTCGATGGTTGGATATTGTTTAGGAGGGACGATTTCAGCCATCCTTACTTCCATAACCAAACTACCGATAATTAATTTAGTCCTTGCTACCGTACCAATTGATTTTAGTGTTGGTATTGTGCCAGATAAGTGGTTAAAAGGACTTCAAAAAGGACTCATTAACTTTGATCGCTTTTCGGATATTTACGGTGTAATTCCTTCTGAATATATGTACCTCATGTTTAGAGGGCTATCACCAGTTTATCTGAGTCCTTGGATCAATTTAATCACCCGTGCCCATGAGGAAGACTATGTTGAAAAATGGCGAAGGATGGATAAATGGACTAAGGATACTGCTTCATTTGCAGGGGCAGCGTTCAAACAACTATTAAATGATTTATATAAAAATAACAAACTTTTAAAGGGAGAACTAACAATCGGAAACAGGGACGTAGATTTAAAAAATATTAAATGCCCTGTTTTTGTTTTCTCAACATCACGAGATACGCTTATTTTAGAGCAGCAGAGCCTCCCGGTTATGGAGATGATTGCAAGTGAAGATAAAACCTATGAGGTATTTGAAGGTGGGCATGTTTCATTGGCGCTTACGGGCATGTTTGCAATTTGTGCCGACAAATGGCTTTCAACGAGATCAAATGAAGTAAAAAAAGCACTTGGATAATTTCAGAAACATGATTAAACGATTAACGGGAAGATGGGCGGGGACCTGTTTCTTCCCGTTAATCATGATTACACGGCAGTTTTTTGCTGATCGAGGAACCTCCTCAATAGGCGGTTAAACCGGTCTTTTGCTTCCAGTTTGGCAAGGTGGCCGGTATTCCTCATGATAATAAATTCAGAATGTGGAATCAGCTTGTGCATGCATGCCTGAATCCAGACAGGTAAAACGGAGTCATATTGTCCGCCAATAATAAGGGTTGGAACATTTATTTTCGGTAATAAGGTTCGGTTATTGACTTCAAGACACATTTTCAAGGATTCAAGAAAAATCTGATGTTTTGGGCGAAAATAGGAACTGAATGTTTCCATCATGTCCTTTTTCCAGGAGTATAATGCCATACGTCCAAGGTATTCTGATTGTTTTCCCGCAGTAGTAACGGCCTCAAACTTTGCTTTTCGATGCCTAAATAATAAACCCTTAAGCTGATTAGGAAAAAAGTGGAATGTACTAACTAACATGAGTGAGCGGCAGAGGTAGGGTGCCTGACGGTAGATTTCCTGTGCAACGGCTCCACCCATTGACAGACCTAGAATATGAGCGGTTTCAATTTTTAACTCTTTTAATAAGCCAATCATGTCAGAGGCAAAGTTCTGAATAGATATACCATCGGTTTTGGTACACTCCCCATGACCGCGTAAATCAGGAATAATCAACTCAAATTGATCGGCTAATTCAAATTGGTTTTGCCATCCTTCTTTAACCTCACCCAAGCCATGGATAAGCAGTAGTGGTTCCCCTTTACCTAAATGCAAGTAATGCACTCCTGATTTGCTGATTTTAGCCTTTTCCATTTTACACCAGCTTTCATTTTTATTAAGTTTATAACCAAGTTCACTAACTTGTAAACGTTTAATTACTAATTTTAGATATATTTATTTTCCATATTGAAAATTATTACCTATAGGTGTAAAATACATATAAGTGAGGTGATAAAGATATGGTAAACGAAGATAAACAATCAGTCAATCCATCAAAAAATTTTGTGCTGCCATTTATTTTATTGCTTCTTAGTAAGTTCTCTCTTCACGGGTATGAACTTAGCCAAAAGCTGGAGACATTCGGATTTAAGGCCCTTGATCAAGGGAACTTGTACAGGATGCTAAGACAACTTGAAAAGGATGAACTAGTTTCATCAGAATGGGATACAACAGGAAGCGGACCTGCTAAAAGAAGGTATTCTATTACAAAAGCTGGCGTTACATACTTAAAGGGCTATGCCAATCAATTAGAAACCTATCAATCGATCCTAGATCAATTCTTTAAGATGTATTCCAGTTTTCTTGAGCTCTATATTCCTTCTTTTCAGAAGAGGGATCCAATAGAGAAAGTAAATAATAGTAGGAGGAGGAAGAACGATGGCACAGAAGAAAAGTGAAACGGTTGCTACTAATGAAAAAGTCATTCCTACAGATGAGGAATCAACAGCCGTAGGTTCATTTGTTATCACATTTTGGGATCGGTATGAGCAATCACGCGAACGTGCACAGCATATTCGAGAAAACCGTGAGGATGCTTATATTAATGTAGTAAGGGAGGTCATCCAGTTCAATAAGCAATATCGTAAATCGATCGCAAGATTGTATGATCAAACGAAAAAAACAAATAAAGATGTGGTTTCTGAATTGATGCGTCAATTTAACACAGGTAAAGAAGAAGTTCAGATTCATGATCGTGAGGAACTAAAAAACCAATTAAAAGAGGTTTCAGGACAATTGGAAAAATTTGCTCTTACTCCAATCAAATCTTTCTTCAACATAGTCGATCAGTTAGAAGATAATTTTGAGAAAAATGCAAAATCAAGTGTAGCCTATGTACGTGACCGCAGAAATGCATGGTTTCAGGTACGAAAGGAATATGTTAAGAAAGCAAGAAATACTCATCTAAACCTTGTAGAACGAGGAAGGAACAGCTTTAAAGAACTTGTAAAGACTCAGAGCTAGTATAAATAATAAGGAGAATTAGCAACTTTGATTAACATAAAAATCCTATATAAAAGTTAGAACCACAATCTCCATAAGAAATTAAGAGATTGTGGTTTTTTATATATTGAACATTAATTTATAATTAATCCGAATATTACCATTGACATATAAATGTAACATAATATGAAATTAGCCAGTAAATAAAAAAAGAGGCGATGCATGGCATCGCTTCTTCTTATTGAGGTGTCTTATTTAAAATATTTTCTAAAACAGCCTTCAAATATGCAAGTTCTTCCTTATTTTTCAGGTAGTGGTGATATATAGAGAATGTTAAAGGAAATTCAGGATGAGTGGTTTGCACATTTTCACCGACGTCCGGAACCAGAAGCACTGATCTTCCATCTTAATTTGTTGGAAAACGCTGCACATAAGGTTTTAAAATCGAGGATCACTTACTCATCTAAACTACATCCCTCTGTCCATTATTTATTTTCAAAAATTAGTGAAGTACTGCTTTTTCACTCAGAAAAAGAGAATTATAGTATTTGGAAGGATGCGGTTATCTTATTTAATGAGTGGATTATTCGTTCGCAAAATTTTAAGGAGTCAGTTGAGGATATTTGCTTTGGCTTTGGCTATTTTCTTCCCTTTGAACGGTGTGCTCTTTTTAAGTTTACCAATAAGGAAAGTGTAGGGGTTGGCTTGTTTGGTCATCATTTAAATACTGACGAGATTCAAGCAATTGCAGAAAAAATCACTAATATACCTGTATTGAATGAAAGCCTTGTGAAATTGAAATCGCAAGGACATGAAATGAAAAATTTTCAGCCAATTTATATCCCCCTTGCAGAACATGATCTTCCAGAAAAGTATGTAAAAAAATTTGATCTTACTTCTTTAATTATTGTACCTATCTATGTTCCAGAGGAGGGAAAAATAATAGGCGGGGTCGTTTTGGATCAAGGTCCAGGCAAACATTTTATTGTGGATACAAGCCTATTTCCTGCGTTGATGAAATTTAGGCAAAGTTCCGGAGAGTTACTTTCAAAGTTTATCGAAGCAGATATTAAAAAGCAAGAACTGCCAGAAAGAGATTCCATCTCTTTGTCACCAAGAGAAACGGAGATTATCAAGCTTTTAGCGGATGGTGCTTCAACTGCAGAGGCGGCATTAAAGCTTTATTTAAGTGAATTTACGGTAAGAGATTATATCTCAAATATTATGAAAAGACTTAATGCGCAAAATAGGACAGAAGTAGCTGTCAAAGCGATTCGAATGGGAATAATCGACTGAAGTAATCAAGAAGAGGTTTATTTTATTTCGAAAATGTGGCATTATTAATTGGCCACATTTTTTTTGTTTGAAAAGATTCCTGAAACTTTGAAGACTTTATTGCGTTAATACTTAATGTTAACCAAAATAATAAAAATAATTAATTTTGCCAGTCAAGTTAGTCAATAGGAAATTAGGAGAGTTATATACTTGTTCTGCCGCAAATAAAGTTAGGAGATTTGACTAGATGGATTTACTTATGATGATTAAAGCAATTATTTTAGGATTAGTTGAAGGTTTAACAGAGTTTGCACCAGTATCATCAACTGGCCATATGATTATTGTTGATGATATGTGGCTTCAATCCGAAAAGTTTTTAACTAAGCATGGAGCCAACACCTTTAAAGTGGTCATTCAGCTAGGCTCAATTCTTGCTGTTGTTGTTACATTTAAAGATCGATTTATCAATTTGTTAAGCTTGGGGCACCTTAATAAGCATAAAGTTGGCAGTGGAGGCAGTCTTAAATTAACCCAAGTAATTGTTGGTTTAATTCCTGCCGGAGTTCTTGGGGTTCTCTTTAATGATTACATTGACGAACACTTATTTTCCACGTCTACAGTTCTTATTGGCTTAGTGGTCGGTGCTGTGTTAATGATTCTTGCGGATATCATTGGCTCAAAGAACCCAAAAACAGAAACCGTTGATCAAATTTCTTACGGACAAGCATTAGCGATTGGTCTTTTTCAATGTTTCTCACTCTGGCCTGGGTTCTCTCGATCTGGTTCGACTATTTCAGGCGGGGTACTGATGGGGATGAGCCATCGAGCTGCTGCTGACTTTACCTTTATTATGGCAGTTCCGATTATGGCCGGGGCTAGCTTTCTTTCTTTATTGAAAAACTGGGAATATATGACGATGGATGCATTGCCAATATTTATTGCTGGATTTATTAGTGCCTTTATTTTTGCGTTATTATCGATTCGCTTTTTCTTAAAGCTAATTAATAAAATTAAACTATTACCATTTGCTATATATCGAATTGTTTTAGCGTTGATCATTTATATTGTTTTCATATAATTATTCTGGGCGGCTCTCATTTAGGGAGCTGTCTTATTTATTTTTGTACTTAACCTATCAGCAGCTGCCTATAATTGAACCAAAATGTGAATGATATTAAAGGACAAACGTCCAATATAGATAAAAGCCTATGCTAAGAATGGGCTTATTCTTTTTTTTCAAAACTTATTAATATGGATATGTGTCTATCGCACATTTTTATCTAGGTGAATAGGATATAAGGAAATCGAAAAAGGAGGTAATGTAAATGTCTGGTGCAGCAGTTGGCTATGGCGGCGGATTTGCCCTACTAGTCGTTTTGTTTATTTTGTTAATCATTATCGGAGCTTCTTGGGGTTGCGGATTCTATTAATATAAAAAAGGAGGAAATATAATGTTTGGATATGGTGGATTTGGTGGCTACGGCTATGGTGGCTGTGGCTGTGGCTATGGCGGAGGATTCGGATTTGGCGGCGGCTTCGCTTTAATCGTCGTATTGTTTATCCTTCTGATTATTGTCGGTGCTGCTTGTTTTAGATGGTAATCAGATAAACTCCAGTGCAATAGCGCTGGAGTTTTGAAGTTTTCTAATTGAACATCACAAAAAACCCGCCAAGCTTAACCAGCGGGTTTTTGTATGGAAAAATATCGGGCTGCTTCCAATTTAAGCTAACACAAGGTTCTCAGTGATATTATTTGAACTTTCCCAAATAATTGCTTCCACTTCTGAACCTTCTAATGTTTCTTTCTTTAATAAAGCATCAACCAATTGCTGATACTGATGTTGATGGTCATTAATAAGAATTTCCGCCTTTTCTAAGCCATTTGCAAAGAGTTCCTGCATTTTTGATTCTTTATCCTGTTTATTAAATGTTAAAGTAAAACCATCTTGAAGCATTCCGGTATCCACCATCTGTTCGATGATATGTTTTGCCTGCTGTACGTCGCCGCTAACACCTATACTATGTTCACCAAGAAACATTCTTTCTGCAACACCGCCTGCCAAAACCATGGCAACACGGTCGAGCAGGTCAGAGGTGGTTGATAACTGCAGCTCTTTTGGAATGGGTGCTACATAACCGAGAGCCTCTCCGCGAGGGATAATGGTCGCTTTTCTAACTGATCCAGGCTTCGTTAAAGATGCGACAATAGCATGCCCCGCCTCATGGATGGCAACCCTTCGTTTCGTATCAAGATCTTGTAAGGAACGAGAGGTGCTTCCTAGAATGGTCCGGTCGAGGGCATAATCTAGGTCATGCTTGTGAATCATATCCTGGCCATTTCTTACAGCTCGTCTGCTGGCTGTTTCAAAAAGTGACTGAAGTTCAGCTCCAGAAAAACCTGAAGTACTTTCAGCGAGCTCATCTAAGAAAGCAAGGACATCATCTGCAAGAGCTTTCCCTTTTGAATGAATATCGATAATCTCTCTTCTGCCCTTTGTATCAGGTAGTGGTACATGAAAGGAGAAGTCAATTCTTCCTGGCCGCAGGAAGGCTTCGTCAAGCATGTCTTTTCTATTTGTAGCAGCAATAAACAAAATTCCGTCATTAGAATGACCGCCATCAAGCTGAACGAGAAGTTCAGTTAAAGTTTTTTCAGCTTCCTCACCGCCATGTGCCTTTCGTTTACCTGCTAGGGCATCGACTTCATCGATAAAGATAACAGCAGGACCTTGTTTTCTTGCAGTTTGAAACAAGGACCGTACGCGGCTGGCACCGACACCAACAAACAATTCATTAAAAGCAGATCCACTTGCAGAGAAAAAGGCTGCATTTAATTCACGTGCGATTGCTTGAGCTAGTAAGGTTTTACCTGTTCCGGGAGGTCCGTATAACAATATTCCTTTTGGTGGTTTAATCCCTAATTTTATAGCTCGTCCTGGCTCCTTTAACGTAGAGAGTGTTTGCATTATTTCTTCTTTCATTTCCTCTCCGAGCCCACCTACTTCTTCTAAACTTATTGTAGGAAGGGGGCGTGACTTAGAGACGCTGTTTTTCATTGAATTAGAAAGCCCGAATCCACCCTTTGTTTTTTGTAAGGCATATGCGGCTCCCGCAAGTAATAGCACAACACCGCCCATAATCCACTTTCCATAACGGCTGCTAGTGGAATAAGAATATTCGATATTATATTTTTCAACCAGTTTATCAATCATTTGACTGTTTGGTGGTACATGGGAAACGTATTCTGATTTTCCTGCTTTTATATTTATGCTGCCATCAGCTCGTTCAGTAAGTGTAACTGATTTACCATTTTGAGCTTTTATCGTTTTTTCAACTGAAGAGAAGGGAATGGCGACCTCATTATTTGAAGTTTGAACATACCACACGATCCCTGCAACGACAAAAATTAACACCATGAACAACGGGATAAACTTTGAAACTATTTTTTTGCTTTGATTCATCTAACGTCATCTCCTTTAACAGGGTCATCCTCTATTATAAAGGAACTCCCAGAAAAATGGATGTGGGAATCGGTGGAAGATAAAGAGCGGATGCATCAATTAAAAAACACACTACCTGAATAAGGAAAGTGTGTTTTTGGAGTTTATGATAATAAGCGAAGATGCGGAATGATCGGCATTAGTACACTTTGTGCTAGGACACCAATGCTTACCCCAAGGCTCGATGATTTATTCCATTTAAAAACATGAACTTTTTCGTCTTTTCCTTCATACAAAAATAAGAGCTGCTCACCTTCTTCGGCAATACCAATTTTATTAAATGTTACGTTATTTTGCTGTAAGACAATTTCGAACGCCTTATGTATTAATGCTAATGTCTGTTGATCAAAATGACTAATTTCCATATTTCCTCCTGGGGGAATCATATTATATTTCCGTATACCAACATTATATTATTTTATCATAGGGGATAAAAGAAAAAATCAACGTCAATCAATTGATATATTGCAAAGTTTACGTTTGCTCTGATAAGATTGAACTTATGGACAAAAATTATCTATTGTCAAAGAGAGGAAAACGAAATGGGTAAAAAGTTTAAAGAAGAAGTTTTATCGCGTCGGACATTTGCAATTATTTCCCACCCGGATGCTGGTAAAACGACACTTACTGAAAAATTATTATTATTTGGTGGAGCTATTCGTGATGCCGGAACTGTAAAGGCGAAAAAAACAGGGAAATTTGCCACAAGTGACTGGATGGAAATTGAAAAACAACGTGGAATTTCCGTTACTTCCAGTGTAATGCAATTTGACTATGAAGGATTCCGAGTCAATATTTTAGATACTCCTGGGCACCAGGATTTCAGTGAAGATACGTATAGAACGTTGATGGCTGTAGACAGTGCTGTTATGATTGTCGATTCGGCTAAAGGGATTGAGGAACAAACACTTAAGTTATTTAAAGTATGTCGTATGCGTGGAATTCCTATATTTACGTTTATGAATAAACTGGATAGACAAGGAAAGGCGCCTCTCGAGCTGCTGGCTGAACTTGAAGAAGTTCTCGGAATCGAATCGTATCCGATGAACTGGCCGATTGGAATGGGAAAAGAATTCCTTGGAATTTATGATCGTTTTAACAATCGAGTTGAACAATTTCGTGTAAGTGAGGAAGAGAGATTTATCTCATTAAACGAGGATGGTGAAATTGCAGGAGACCATCCATTAAAATCGTCTGGATTGTATGATCAAACACTAGATGAAATCATGCTGCTTAATGAAGCTGGGAATGAATTTTCAGCTGAAAAAGTGGCTGCAGGGACATTGACACCAGTATTCTTTGGCAGTGCGTTAACAAACTTTGGTGTCCAGACCTTTCTTGAATCGTACCTAAAATTTGCTCCGCCGCCAAAGGCGCGTAATTCAACGATTGGAGAAATTAATCCTTTAGGAGAACAGTTTTCTGGCTTTGTCTTTAAAATTCAAGCCAATATGAATCCTGCACACCGTGACCGGATTGCTTTTGTGCGTGTTTGTTCAGGGAAATTTGAGCGCGGGATGACCGTTAATATCCCGCGCTTAGGGAAACAATTAAAGCTTTCCCAATCTACTTCTTTTATGGCTGAAGAACGAAATACAGTTGACGAAGCAGTTAGTGGAGATATTATTGGGCTATACGATACAGGCACATATCAAATCGGTGATACACTGACAACCGGTAAGGACGATTTCCAATATGAGAGATTGCCGCAGTTTACACCAGAATTATATGTAAAGGTTTCAGCTAAAAACGTGATGAAACAAAAATCATTTTATAAAGGCATTGAGCAGCTTGTCCAAGAAGGTGCAATTCAGCTCTATAAAACAGCAAGGATGGAAGAGTATTTACTAGGGGCCGTTGGACAGCTTCAGTTTGAAGTATTTGAGCACCGGATGAGAAATGAGTACAATGCGGAGGTTTTAATGGAACGAATGGGTTCCAAAATTGCTCGTTGGGTTGAAAACGATTCAGTGGATGAAAACCTATCTAATTCACGCAGCCTGTTGGTGAAAGATCGGTATGACCATTTTGTATTTTTATTTGAAAACGACTTTGCACTAAGATGGTTCCAAGAAAAAAATCCAAACGTCAAACTGTACAATCCAATGGACCAGAACGAATAGAAAAACTGATACGTCCTTTGGTATTTTGGCATAGGAATGGATAAGCTAAATTGAGGAGTTTTTTTATTCTAAAATTGCCATATAGAAGCGGGATTGTACAATGAGAAAAATAAGCAAATTAGAAGCCGTTTTATGGAATATAGCTTTTCCTGGTTTTAGTCAATTGTTAATAGGCAATTATATCAAGGGAGTATTGTTTGTTGTCTTAGAATTTATCATGAATGGTAAAAGCCACTTTAACCAGGCAATTATGTACAGCTTCTTAGGCGAAATCGACAAGGCTGAGGCGGTTGCTAACTACCAATGGCTTATGTTTTATCCATGTGTTTATATGTTTTCGATGTGGGATGGTTATCGCTCAGCCATGCCGGAGGATGAAAAATATTCCTATTTGCCTTTTGTTTTTTGTGCGTATTTTGTCACGGTTGGATTAATGATTTCGCCAAATGTGACAATCTTCCAAATTCATCCAGGTCCTGTATTTTTACCGATGCTATTTTTACTTCCAGGGCTGGTTATTGGGTTTCTAATTAAATTTTTATTGGCTAAAAAACTACACACTAAATAATTTGTCTAAATGCTTCAAGTCAGGATTTCTGGTTTGAAGCATTTTTTATTTAAAAAAAATTTATAAACCCCCACAAACTATTTCAGATGAAACGTACCTTTGTAGTAAAAGCGGCTGCAAAAATTACAATGCTGAGGGGATTTTGAAAAAATGACACATTGGTAAAAAAGAACTCATATTAGTTTTAAAAAAAAGGAAGATTTATCCATTCATGGAGGCTATTTTTTTCAATTTGCTTAACCTATAAAGTCCAATGTAACAGTCGTATGTTATAATTGGTCGAATAGAGGTGAGCAAATGCTAAGTTTATTGTTTATGACTAAGAAGAAAAAAAGAACTCTAGAAGAAACGGTCCTTTTAATTCAACAAGGTGACAGATCCTTGCTTGATGAAGTAATTGATGCGTATAAGCCTTTTATTGCAAAAACAGTATCTTCCGTTTGTAGACGATATATATATGAATCCGATGATGAATTTAGCATTGGTCTTATCGCATTTAATGAAGCTATTGAAAAATATTCTTCAGAGCGGGGAAGCTCTTTATTGAGTTTTTCAGAAGTGATTATCAGAAGAAGAGTAATTGACTATATTCGCAAACAGACGAAAAATCAACATATAAGTATCGATATAACCAATGCTAGTCAAGAAGATGAATCAGCAGGAACAGTCATAGTGAATGAGCTTTCCCTTGATGATTATCATAAAAAGAACGATGAACAATTAAGAAGAGATGAAATTCTCCATTTTCAGAAATTATTAACCACCTTTGACTTAAGCTTTAGTGACTTGGTTGAGAATTCTCCTAAGCATGCAGATGCACGGAAAAGCGCCATTATGACGGCGAAAATGTTAGTCGACAATCAGGAGCTGAAGGAATTATTATTTGAAAAAAAGCGGCTTCCGATTAAACAATTAGAAAAAATGGTGAAGGTAAGCAGAAAGACAATTGAACGAAATAGGAAATATATAATTGCAATTGCACTTATATTAGCCAATGATTATGTGTATATGAAGGATTATATTAAGGGGGTGCTAGAATCATGAAAAAAGGAATTATAATGGAAATCGATGATGTTCATTTAACGCTTTTAACCCCCGAAGGTGAGTTTTTCCGTACAAGAAGACAAGATCACCCTTATACGATCGGTGAAGAGATTCACTTTTTTTCGATTGAAAGTGTTAAACCAACTAGATCATTCGATTCATTTAAGAATATTTTTAAATTGAAAACGGTCTGGGTTGTTATGACAGCCCTATTGTTATTTATTGGCTCATTTATCCCATTATATCAAAATAATAAAGCCTATGCCTATATGACGATTGATGCGAATCAGAGCATCGAGATAGGTGTAAATAAAAAAATGCAGGTTGTTGAGTTAACTGGTTTCAATAAAGAAGGAAAGAAAATCATTTCAAATCTTAAAGATTGGAAGAAAAAAGATGTCTCTGAATTAACAACTGCCATTTTCGTTGAAATGAAAAATGCTGGTTTTATTAGAAATAATGAACATATCATTATTTCTACTGTACGGACAACACAGCCAGAGGAAAGGGCGGAAAAAGAACTGCAAAAGAATATGAGTAAGATCAAAGTAACGGTAAATAATCAGCATGCAGATTTGACATTGCTAACAGCTACTGAAAAAGAACGGGAAAAAGCACAAAAACTTGGAATATCTACGGGTAAATACCAAGAAACTAAGAGTCAGTCATCTCAAAAGGAGAAACAAAAGACTATTGAGAAAGTGCAGAAACAAAATTCTCTTTCAGCAGAGCATGAAGAGAAGATCCCACCTGGACAATTGAAGAAACAGTTAGAAAACAACACTATGCAAAACTCGGGATTAATTGAAGATAAACCTAAAAACGAAACGAATCAATCAGAAGGAAAAGCGATTCCTTCTGGGCAAATAAAAAAGGATGAAGAAAACTGGAACCAAAACAATGGGCAGTTAAAAAAGCAATATCAACAACAGGAAAATACAAACCAACAAAATAAGGGAAATCAGGGTCAAAAAGAGAAAGATTCTAGCCAGGAGAATAAGTGGAAACAAAAAGAGAAACAAAATGATACTAACCAGCATAATCAATGGAATCAAAAGGATCATAAAAATAAGTAAAAGTCCGATAAAAACCGGACTTTTTTCCATATTTATATAATTATTCTTTGGTAAATTGCCCAGACATTTGGGCTTGTGCTTGCTGTACAAGTCTCTTCGTAATCTCGCCACCTACGGATCCATTTGCTCTTGAAACTGTATCTGAACCTAAGTGAACGCCAAATTCTTGGGCAATTTCGTATTTAACCTGATCTAAATACTGCTCAATTCCAGGTACCAATAATTTGTTGCTGCTATTTGCCATGTTGTTCAACTCCTTTTTTCTTACAGAGATTCTTAACCTCTGTAAATGTATTATTTATTTTCTTAACTCTATTCATAAGTGGTAATGTTTTGCCAAACTGGAATTTGAACCTAGCTTCAGCGCCTATGAGCTGGAGCTTTTTGGTTAATCTGTCCCTTTCCCAACGTCTTTTGTAGGATGCATAAAGGGTGATCCCTGCGGTTTTCTTTTACTTTCAAGCAGTTCACGATTTTCTGTTGTGTTCCAGCCAATATCATTTGTAGGATGCACCCATTCGTCGCCAGCCATGATTGATGGGTCTGTATCCTTCGTCCAGTTCTCTAATGGGGAATTTTCGGAGGCGTACATACTGTCACCAATGGTCACACCATGTTTATTGATAAAGGGAGCCTCCATTTTTATGCCGGTACCTTTAAAGCTTGGTGCATTTATTTGATGTGGCATTGTTTCGTTAATTGTTAACTTTTCGGAGGACTGATTATTTTTTGCTTTTTTCATCGTTGTTCACTCCTTTTTCTCTTATTTTTCTGCCTAAAAGTCCATTTTATTTATGAAAAATAAGGAAAGGAATGATACCCATTAATTTGTTTAAAACTATAGATGTACGAAATATAAAGAGGAGGATGTCATATGGCAAAACGTAAGGCTGAATTTGATGCAGTGACTAAATATTCAAAGACGCCGCATAAAAACGTTCAGGAAAGTGAATTTTCAGCAGAATTTACCGATAATAATAATGCCATTAGGTTTGCAAACCGTAATTCGAAATTAGGCAAAAAGGGTAGAAGTTAATGGGAAGCCGTCGTAAAACTCCCCCGCGCATACCGGTTGAGGAATTCAGTATTGAAATTGGCGAGGTAAATGGGCTTAAGCTCTATAATAAGAAAAAAGTTCTAAAAAACAATGATAGGATAGGAAAATAAGCCGGAGATGTCCGGCTTATTTCAATTCTTTAAATGGAAAAAGAAGGGTTCTTTTATTGATCGGGTCAAAGTAGGCCAATAAATTTGCCGGAAGCTTTTCGAATTCTCCGGTTGTTAAGTAGCTTCCTAAATCAAAGGTAAGCTCTTCAATCATCGTATGCTTAAACAATTCTTTTTCATCCAGGTTCAGTTCTAGGAAATCTTGGCCTAAAAGGTTTGGATTCTCTAGTATTTGTTTATACAATTTCGTTCGTTTGTTTTTATCAAAACTTGCTTCCCACCAAGGCTTTCTTGGTTTGTATTTATGGTTTTTTAAATAATCATACTTCATAAGACCAATTATCACATCAAGATGATCCACTTGGTGCTGCTCGAGAAAGGAGTACAATCGACGGAACAGGTCCTCCAGCTGGTGACCGATTCTAGACCAGCCACGTTCATCCCAGTAGGAACCAAACTTTTGGAAGAAATCAAATGGTGAAGCGAATACTCTGGTTACTAAATATTCTACCGTATAATCCATTCGATGATCGTTCCAATATTTCTCTAGTACATCCTCCACTTGTTTAATTCTCACAATATCGTCGAAAGATAGGACATTATTGCTCAAGATTTCATATGGAGAGTGATCCATGTATACATATTGATGTTCTGCAGCGCGCAGACGTAATCCTGTGCCACGAAGCATTTTTAAAAAACCTAATTGTAATTCTTCAGGTCTCATCTCAAAAACATCGTTAAACGTTTTGCGAAAGGATAAATAATCCTCTTCTGGAAGCCCGGCAATTAAATCGAGATGCTGGTCAATTTTGCCACCTTCTTTAACCATCGTTACTGTTCTGGTCAGCTTTGAAAAATTTTGCTTACGCATAACGAGCTCATTCGTATAGTCGTTGGTTGACTGAACGCCTATTTCAAAACGGAAGAGTCCACTTGGTGCCTCTTGATTTAGAAATTCAATTACCTCTGGACGCATTATATCGGCAGTAATTTCAAATTGGAAGACGGTTCCGGGTAGATGTTCATCAATAAGAAAACGGAACATTTCCATTGCATAGCTTCTACTGATATTAAAGGTACGGTCAACAAACTTAATGGTTTTTGCCCCATGATCCATTAAATAGCGAATATCGGATTTTATTTTTTCCCTGTCAAAATATCTTACCCCGACTTCAATGGAAGAAAGACAAAACTGGCAGCTAAATGGGCATCCCCTGCTTGTTTCAATATAGGTGACTCGTTTGCCTAAATCCCGAAGATCTTCCGGGAAACGGTATGGTGATGGAAGATCTTTAAGGTCAAGTTTATTCATTTGGGGTGTCATCATCACACGGCCTTTTTCACGATAGGCAATTCCATGGACATTTCGATAATTTTGTGTCGTTTCGATTTCATTTAGCAGCTGCTTAAAGGTTTGTTCCCCCTCGCCGATGACAATAAAATCGACATCAGGAGATTTTTCCATCCATTCAGCCGTATCGTAGGTTACTTCAGGTCCGCCTAATACGATCAAGATGGAGGGATCAATTTTTTTCAGCATATTCACCACTTTTAGCGTTTCTTCGATGTTCCAAATATAGCAGCTGAACCCAATCACCGCTGGTTTCGCCTGATAAAGGTCTGAGACAATGTTCATAACTGGATCCTTGATCGTGTATTCTTTCATTTGGATCGTAAATTCTGGCGCGGCAAAAGCCTTTAAATAACGTATGGCAAGGTTTGTATGTATGAACTTTGCATTCAAAGTAGAACAAATAACATTCATAAAAAAGCTCCTTTTCGATAATAAAACAAAGAATAATTATATCTTATTTTAGACCAAAATGATAGCGAACAAACTGTTTGTCAAGTAAGCATTATGAAATGCCCTAATAGATTTCTCAACAATAAAAGATCTGTTATATAACAAAAAAAGTTCTGTTGTATAATTGAATAGCTTGAAAAAGTCAGTTATATTAACGGTTACTTTACGAAATAGTAATGTGTTATAAAAATTTCTCCCTGATGTTTAACATTTGTCACAGCTTATTAAAATCTATTGTCCTACAATAACTTTGGGGAAGTAAAAATTTTATGTCTTTTTCGTGTAATTTTTTGAACGAAAAGGGGGAGGGACATTATGTCTATTTTACCGAAAAAAAACGAACTTGGATTTTTTGAAATCCGGCTTGAATCAATCGGTGGCCTAGGTGCAAACTTAGCAGGAAAAATGTTAGCGGAAGCTGGTGTATTTAGCCTTGGATTAAAAGGCTCCAATTTTTCATCCTATGGATCAGAAAAGAAAGGTTCTCCGGTAAAGAGTTTCATTCGTTTTTGTGATCCCGATGTAGAGATTAGAGATCATAGTCCAATTGAACAACCACATATTGTGGGCGTTTTCCATGAAGCATTATATAAAACAGTTAATGTTGTCAGCGGCTTGGATGCTGAAGGGATTGTATTAGTAAATACTGCAAGAGATTTTGATGATGTGAAAAAGGATCTCCAGTTGGAATACGGTACACTTGCTATTGTTGATGCCTTAACGATTGCGGTTGAGGAAAAAACAAAGGTAAATACAGCGATGCTTGGTGCATTATATCGTATTTGTGATTTCCTAGATCCGGAATCAATGAGAGATGTGATTCGGAAAACTTTTACAAAGAAATATCCTCATCTAGTTGAACCAAATATCCGTACGTTTGACCGCGGTTATAATGAAGTTCAATTTAAAACATATGAAGTGCCAGAAGGTGCTGAAGGGAAAGCCTTCACACGCCAGCTGCCTCGTCTTGGCTATATGACTCAGGAAATTGGCGGTGTCATGGTTTCACAAGCAAATAGTATTTTTAAAGATTTAAGTGGTTCACGTCAAGGATTCCTTCCCGAGTTACAACAAGAAAAATGTATTCACTGTGCAGCCTGTGATAATGTATGTCCGGATTATTGTTTTGTTTGGGAAGAGGGAGAAGATAAACGCGGCAGAAAGCAAATGTTCCTTAAAGGAATTGACTATCAATACTGTAAGGGCTGTTTAAAATGTGTGGAAGCGTGTCCAACCGATGCACTTGGTGATCTTCGTGAATTGCTGGGATATGCTGATGAACATCGAGTGAAACAAAACTTTCCTTATGTATCAGGAGGGATTCTCTAATGGCCATTTTAGAAGATAAATTAACCACCAAAGGGATCGCAGAACAAATTTCAACATTTGAGTCAGGAAATGAAATGGCTGCTACTGCTGCCGCTCAAATTAACTATCATATCATGGGCTATTTTCCAATTACACCTTCAACCGAAGTAGCCCAATTTTTAGATCAAATGAAAACTCGCGGCGAGCATGATATCAAGTTGATACCTGCAGATGGAGAGCACGGCTCAGCAGGTATTTGTTATGGTGCAGCAGCAACAGGTGCGCGCGTGTTTAATGCTACGAGTGCAAACGGATTCTTATATATGATTGAACAGATGCCTGTTCAATCAGGTACTCGTTTTCCAATGGTTATGAATCTTGTTACTCGTGCTGTCAGCGGACCGCTTGATATACGGGGAGATCATTCCGACCTTTATTATGCATTGAATACCGGATGGGTAATTTTAACAGCCAAAACGCCACAAGCTGTTTATGATATGAATATTATGGCATTGAAAATTGCCGAACACTCAAAAGTTCGCCTGCCTGTTATTGTTGCTTATGATGGATTTTTTACATCACACCAAAAACGCAGGGTTGAATTCTTTAAGGACCGCAATGTTGTGCAGCAATTTGTTGGAGAATGTCCAACCGATTACAACTTTGTCAGGGATTTGAGCAAGCCGGTAACCATCGGGTCACATATGAGTGGTGATGATTTCATCAATAATCACTTCCAACAATCAGAAGCGATGTACAATGCTGGTGAGGTATTTAAAGAAGTTGCTGCTGAATATGCTAAAATTTCTGGCAGAGAATATCCTGTTCTTGATTTATATAAGATGGAAGATGCAGATGTGGCATTATTCTTATTAAACTCTGCAGCCGAGTCCGCGAAAGATGTGGTCGACCAGCTGCGTGAAAAAGGAATTAAGGCAGGGGTAATTAGCCCAAATATTATCCGTCCATTCCCAGCAAAAGAGATTCGCGAAGCCCTAAAAAATGTGAAAGCATTATTAGTTGGTGAGCGTGCCGATTCTTATGGTGCAAGTGGCCCTAACTTAACACATGAAGTGAAATCAGCGCTTCAGGATGATAAGAATAACAAGACAATCGTGTTAAGCCGGGTATTTGGCCTTGGCGGTAAGGATTTCTATGCAAGTGATGCAAAGGCTTTCTTTGAAATGACAATAGAGGCAATGAAAAAGGACCATGCAGAAAAGCCGTTTGATTATTATGGTCATATTCCTGGCAACCCTGAGAAAATTCTTAAACCTGTCATTTTGCCACAGCATGGGGATGTATTCAAGTCAGGTTTAATTGATGTAAAAATGGATAACGAAACAAACAAATTAAAGGTGAAAATACCACCACTTCGTGCGCTTACCGGAAAACCAAAACGGATTGCATCAGGTCACGGGGCATGCCCGGGATGTGGAATATTTGCTGGTTTAGAGCTATTCTTCAAAGGAATAGAAGGTGATATTGTTACCCTTTTCCAAACAGGCTGTGCCTATGTAACAACAACAGGGTATCCTAGCACCTCACATAAGCAAACGATGATACACAATTTATTCCAAAATGGCGCGGCAACATTATCCGGTACGCTTGAGGCGTTTATGGAATTAAAACGCCGTGGTGAAATCGAAGTCTCTAACGATGCAACATTTGTGATGATCACTGGTGATGGCGGGATGGACATTGGTATGGGTTCTGCGATTGGAACGGCGCTAAGAGGTCATAAATTGATTATGCTCGAATATGATAATGAGGGCTACATGAATACTGGCTCACAAATGTCTTACTCTACACCATTGGGGCATATGACAAGCACATCAGGTGTAGGAAAGGACCAGCTCGGAAAAGTCTTCCACCATAAAGATACAGCACAAATCATGGCAGCGACAAATATGCCATACGTATTTACAGGTTCCGAGGCCTTCCCGCAGGACTTGGTTAAAAAAGGTGCCAAGGCACAATGGTATGCACAAAATGTTGGCACAGTTTACGGAAAACTTCTCATTTCATGTCCATTAAATTGGAAATCTGATGACCGTTTCGGTACAAAAATTGTCGAAACAGCAGTTGATTCATGTTTCTTCCCGCTTTATGAAGTGGAGCAAGGAGTCACAACGATTACGTACAATCCAGAAGAAAAGCACAAACGTATTCCACTCACCGAATGGTTAAAATATATGGGTAAAACAAAACATCTTCTAAAAGACGAAAACAAACCAATTTTAGATGAATTTGAAGCTGAAGTTGAAAAAAGATGGCAGCGCCTAAAAGCTAAACACGAAAATCCAATGCTGTAAATATAGAGAAAACGCAAAGCACTACTTTTGTGCTTTGCGTTTTTGTTTTTTTTGATATTGGTTGATCTTAGCGAATGGTGAAAAATTTGGTGTCGGAAGAAAAGGGATTTATGCGTATTATGTAGAATATATGTCTTAATGTTATTGCGTAGCTATAGAAGTTCGCGAGGTGCTATAAGTTGAAGAAGCAGTTCAATCAAAAGGATACATTACCTCATAAAATAAATGAAATGAAAATGGAAGAAACTGATTTGCAGGAGAGCGAACAAAAATACAGACAGATTTTTGAAGATTCTATTGACGGCCTTATCCTCTGGGATCATGATCATCGTTTTGTTGATATAAATACTGCAGGTGAAAAAATGATTGGTCTACCAAAGAAAAAGTTAATTGGACAGAGGGTATATGATCCTCGATCTCAGTTAGGGGAGAAAAAGCAAGAAATATTGAAACATATTGATCAGCTTCTTACGAATGGACAAACCACTTCGTCAATCAGTTTTGAAATGGAGGACGGAACCAAAAAATATATTGAATATTCTTCAAAACTGGATATCGTCGAGGGAGTGAATTTAACAGTATTTAAGGATGTAACAGAAAAAGTATTATTGCAAGAACAATTGCGGAAATCAGATACATTAAATGTGATTGGTGAGTTGGCGGCAGGAATTGCCCATGAAATACGAAATCCAATGACTGCCTTGAAAGGTTTCATTCAATTACTCGAAGGCAGTATTACAAAAGAACATTCGTTGTATTATCAAGTTATTACCACTGAATTACAACGAATTGATTCGATTATAAATGAGTTTTTAATCCTTGCAAAACCTCAGGCAATTAGATTTCAGGAGAAGGATATAAATCAAATTATGAAGGAAACTGTTGACCTGTTGAATGCGCAGGCCGTCCTTTACAATGTCCAATTTGTAACAGAATATGATGACGGGCTTCCACTTGTTTTTTGTGAACCAAATCAAATGAAAAAGGTCTTTATTAATTTAATTAAGAATGCCATTGAGGTAATGCCATGTGGTGGGAATATTACGATTACCATTAAGAAAATGGAAGATCAGCAAATTCAGATAAAAATCCAGGACGAAGGAACAGGGATACCGAAGGAGAAGATAAAAAAGCTTGGTGAACCGTTTTACACGACAAAAGATCGAGGAACTGGTCTTGGTTTGATGGTAAGCTACAGAATCATCGATGAACATAAAGGAACCATCAGCATTGAAAGTGAAGAAGGAAGAGGCACCATTTTTTACATAAACCTGCCCATTAGCCGTAAATAAAAGTAACTATAGGGATTAAAAACACTTTCTCACCTTTTGGAAGTGTTTTTTACTATTGACAATACAATATTGTTTTGATATATATCTAATTAGATACATATAATATTAAGGAGCTTGAAAGAGCATGATTCAACTGAACCGTATTGTTGCTTTTTATAAAACAATGGGAGATCCAACAAGAGTCAGGATTGTTGCACTTTTAGCAAACGGACCTCTCCATGGGCAGGCGCTTGCAGGCAAACTGGGGTTAACCGCGCCCACGATTACACATCACCTCAAAAAGTTACGGGATATTCATGTGGTTTATGAACGAAGAGATAAAAATACGATTTATTTCTATTTAAATAATTCAATGATTAAACAGCAGGCACAAGTGCTAACCCAGTTGCTTGAAAAAAGAGGGGAGGAGCTGGAAGATATGGTGGAATCAAGTTTAGATAGGCAAAAAATAATCGATAATTTTTTTACAAAGGAAGGAAAGTTGAAAACCATTCCAGCGCAAAGGAAGAAAAAATTAATGGTGTTTGAACATATTGTTCGGGGCTTAAAAAGAGGCAAAAAATATGATGAAAAAGAATTAAATGAGTATATTAAACAATTTCATGATGATTATGCGACAATTCGTAGAGAATTTATTATTAATCATTACATGTATCGAGAAAATAGTATTTACGAACTGAATCCAGAAGAAATGTGGGCTAAGCCAGAATAAAAAGCAATCCGAAGGTGTTTCGGATTGCTTTTCTGTTATTAAATTACATCTATAACTTTCTCAATGAAAGCGGCAAGATTGGTAATTTCTTTTCGTTGTTTAATGAGGACTTTCCCTAATTCTAACGAATTCCTTTTAGCGGCTAATCTAGTTTGTTCATCTTTAATACTATCTAAATCAGCAACATGTGCGAGTCCAATCGTTCTTCTGATTAATTCACAGCCAGCAAATCCGATGGAGTCCTCGAAAAACTTAGATAAATTAAAGCTTAAGAATGCATCAGTTTTGGCTAAATCCTCTTTATTTTCCGTATTCCAAAGAAGTGTATATTCATCTTTAAAGACATTCCATAGGGTTTCAATATGATGTAAAAACAGATCACGGTTTGGAACGTTTACAATTACCTCGAAGAGCAGATTTGCAATTACTTGGCCGATATCAAATCCCGCAGGGCCGTAGAAGGCGAATTCAGGATCGATTACCTTGGTTTCTGAATTATTGGCAAAAACACTACCGGTATGAAGGTCACCATGAAGAAGAACTTCTGCATCCGTTAAAAAGCTTCTTTTCAACACATTCACATGAAACTTCAGTTTATCATCCTGCCACAAGGCTTCAACGTCAGTGCGTAAGCCATCTTCGAATTCGTTTGTGTCCGCATCAAAAAATGGATCTGTGAAAATTAAATCCTCGGTGATTTTGCATAGTTCAGGATTGATGAACTTTTGTACCAAAGCTTTTTTTTCAGAGGGGCCTAAGCCATAATCTGATGTGTAGAATAGTGTTTTTGCAAGGTATTCTCCCAAATGTTTAGACAGTAAAGGGTAACCTTCCCCGTTAATAAATCCTGTTCTGGCAATTGACAGATGGGATAGATCTTCCATTACAGTGACGGCAAGTACATCATCTGTGAAATAAACCTTTGGGACGTAATCTGGTGCAAGCTGACCAAATGTCTTTAAGGCATCTGCTTCAATCTTGGCCCGTTTTACTGTTAACGGCCAGCTTTCGCCAACAACTTTGGCATATGGTAGAGCTTGTTTGATGATAATGCCTTTTCCATCCTGCTCGTCGATAATATGGAAAACTAGATTTAAATTCCCATCCCCAATCTCCCTGCAGGAGAGTGCAGCATTTTCGGTGAAAATATTTAAACTTATTGCCAGGCTAATAGCGGCATCTACTGTTAATGGCTCGTAATATGTTTGTTTTGATTGATTCATCATATTTTTCCCCCTTAGTTTTGGAGGCTTTGGAAGTGCAGTGAGGCACAAAAAAAGCCTCTTTCTCATCTGAAAGAGGCTAGAAGACAATCGTGTCTATCACACCTCTTATCTCTCAGAAAGATGATCCTTCTGTTGGAATTAGCACCGTGCCGTAAAAAGAAAAAAAATCCTTGCGAAAACTTCGCCCCATTTCACCAATGGATAACGGTCGGTTGCTGGGCTTCAAAGGGCCAAATCCCTCAGCCAGCTCGTGATAAGAGTAAATTTATTCAATACGATAAAAATAATAACAGGTTCATAAACTTAGTGTCAATATATTTTGAAAATTATTTATAATAGTCTGGTTTCCTATCTTCAAAAACAGGAATTTGTCTACGGATTTCCTTTACAAGATCCACATCAATTTCAGTGGTTATGATTTCTTCATTTTCTGAAGCCTCGGCAATCACTTCTCCCCATGGGTCAATAATCATCGAATGTCCGGCAAATTTGTTACTCGGATCGCTTCCACAACGGTTGCAAGCAATGACATAACACTGATTTTCAATCGCTCGTGCGATTAATAGAGCGCGCCAATGTTCCAAGCGCAGTAAAGGCCACTCGGCAACCACGAACAGTGCTTCAGCGCCTTCTGATGTATGGGCACGAATCCATTCAGGGAAACGGATATCATAACAAATAACTCCTGCAAATGATCGGTCTTCTAGTTGAAATAATCCCTTTTCAGCACCTGACTCTAAATAAAGGTGCTCGTCCATAAGCTTAAAAAGATGCAGCTTGTTGTATTGCTGAACCCGTTGACCGTCTTTAGTAATGATGAGCATGGTGTTTAATACTCCATTTTCAATACGATTAGCAACAGAGCCGCCAACAAAATGGACTTGGTGTTTTTTTGCTGCCTCTTGAAGGAACTCAATTGTTTTTATTGCGTTTTGGTCGGCAATTTCATTGAGCCGTGTTAAGTCATATCCTGTTGTCCATAGCTCAGGAAGGACAATTATATCAGGATTTTCACTCATTGCTTTTTCAATCAGCTTAGTGGCACTTTGATAGTTTTTGATCGGATTCCCAAAGACTATATCCATTTGAATACAAGAAATTTTTAATTTCATAATTGAACACCCCATTTTAAATTCGGAATTTTCCCTTTACAAGCTGTTATAAAAGTTATATCATTTGTGACTAGAATTTCAAGAAAAATATGATTTCGATTAAGCGGGTGAAAACGATGAAGCAATTTCCATCATCAGACCTTTTGAAAAGTCTTCCTAAACAATTTTTTGCAGGACTTGTCAAGAAGGTTGGAGAATATATTGCCGAGGGACATGATGTGATTAATTTAGGTCAGGGTAACCCTGATCAGCCAACACCAGCACACATTGTTACAAAGCTACAAGAAGCATCAGCAAATCCTCTGAACCATAAATATTCACCGTTCCAAGGACATCGGTATTTAAAACAGGCTGCTGCTGATTTTTATCTTAGAGAATACGGAGTAATACTTGATCCTGATAAGGAAGTTGCCATTTTATTTGGCGGTAAATCAGGACTGGTTGAAATTCCTCAGTGTTTATTAAATCCAGGTGATACCATCCTGGTTCCCGATCCAGGCTATCCTGATTATTTGTCAGGGGTCGCACTAGCGAAAGCGGGAATGGTGACAATGCCTTTAAGAGCACAAAATAACTTTTTGCCTGATTACGATGAATTATCTGCTAAGATTCTGTCAGAAGCAAAGCTAATGTTCCTTAATTATCCGAATAATCCAACAGGAGCGACCGCCACTTCAGACTTTTTTAAAGAAACAGTTAAGCTGGCAAGTGTGAATGATATTTGCGTGGTTCATGATTTCGCCTATGGTGCAATTGGGTTTGATGGTGAAAAACCATTAAGCTTCCTGCAGGTTGAAGGAGCAAAAGATGTTGGAATCGAGATTTATACTTTGTCAAAAACCTATAATATGGCAGGCTGGCGTGTCGGGTTTGCCGTTGGCAATAAGAGTGTGATTTCTGCAATTGAACTTCTTCAAGATCATCTGTATGTCAGTTTATTTGGAGCAGTTCAGGAGGCAGCGGCGGAAGCATTAACGGGCCCCCAGGAATGTGTTAACGAGTTAAACCGCCTATATGAACATAGACGAAATGTATTAATCGATGGTCTTCATTCGCTTGGATGGACTGTCACTGCACCAAAGGGCTCGTTTTTTGCCTGGCTTAGGGTTCCAGACGGGTTTTCATCTGAGGAATTTGCCAATATTTTGCTTGGAGAAGCACATATAATGGTCGCGCCAGGGATTGGCTTTGGAGAATTTGGCGAGGGTTATGTTCGTGTTGGTTTATTATCATCGGAGCAACGGTTAGCTGAAGCTGTCAGAAGAATAAGTAGATTAGATATTTTTAAAAAATAGATTGACAATTTATTCATTTCTTGACATAATCCAAAATAAAGTTAAACAATATGAAAAAGTGAATAATTACGAATCGTTTTCTTATCAAGAGCAGGCGGAGGGAAAAGCCCGATGAAGCCCGGCAACCGACTTAAACTAGTGTTTAAGCACGGTGCTAAATCTTGCAGCTTTATGCTGAAAGATGAGAAGATGTTAGTTTTGTGATGCTAACCTCTTCTTTTTGAAGAGGTTTTTTATGTTTTTACGGAAGGAAGATCAAAATTGAGTGAAATAATCGCTACATATCTACTACATGATGAAAAGAATCCAGAAAAAAAAGCAGAGGAAATTGCACTCGGATTAACGGTTGGATCATGGACGAACCTGCCAGAATTAGAGCAAAGTCAAATGCGCAAGCATAAAGGGAGAGTCGTTTCAATTGAAGGATTAACAGACGTAAATGGAGATCAATCGCTCCTCAGGATTGCCTATCCAACCATTAATTTTTCGAATGACCTGCCCGCGATTTTAACAACTGTTTTTGGAAAACTCTCTTTGGATGGGAAAATAAAATTGTTAGATGTACATTTTGATGAAGGCTTAAAGAGTTTGTTACCAGGGCCAAGGTTTGGGATCGAGGGGCTCCGCCAAAAACTAAATGTTTACGACCGGCCGCTGTTAATGAGCATTTTTAAAGGGGTGCTGGGCAAAGACCTTACCTTTTTATCCGAACAGTTAAAGCAGCAAGCTCTTGGCGGTGTTGATCTCGTGAAGGATGATGAAATCCTTTTTGAAAATGAATTTACACCATTTGAAAAAAGAATTGCTGCCGGAAAGGCTGTCCTGCAAGAGGTGAAGGAACAAACTGGACACCGGACATTATATGCAGTAAACCTTACCGGACGGACATCCCAGCTAAAGGACAAAGCAAGGAAGGCAGCTGAACTCGGTGCGGACCTTCTGCTGTTTAATGTATTTTCTTATGGCTTAGATGTATTGCAGGAGTTAAGGGAGGATTCGGAAATCGCCCTGCCGCTTATGGCACATCCTGCGGTTAGCGGTGCCTTAACTTCTTCACATGAGTTTGGCTTTTCTCATTCCTTATTACTTGGAAAGCTTCTCCGTTATGCTGGGGCAGACTTGTCATTGTTCCCCTCACCATATGGAACAGTGGCTTTAGAAAAACCTTTAGCCCTTTCGATTGCAGGTGATCTAACGAAGGAAGATGTCTTTAAAAAGACTTTTCCTGTTCCGTCAGCGGGGATTCATCCTGGTCTGGTACCATTATTAATTCGTGATTTTGGCATTGACTCCGTCATCAATGCAGGCGGCGGGGTACATGGACATCCGGGTGGTGCCCGAGGCGGTGGTCTTGCCTTCCGACAAGCGATTGAAACGAACCTCGATGGGAAATTGCTTCTCGAAGGGGCCGACAAGTACCTTGAACTCAAACAGGCCTTACAGCTTTGGGGGAATGCCGAGGTGATTGTATAAATGACAAAGCCTGTTATTTTTTGTGACTTTGACGGGACCGTTACTGAAAGTGATAACATTATTGCCATTATGAAAAAATTTGCCCCTCCAGAATGGGTTAATCTCAAAGACCAAATCCTTTCCCAGCAAATTTCTATCAATGAGGGAGTAGGAAAATTATTTTCCCTAATCCCGAGTAACTTGAAAGAAGAAATTACTGCCTTTGCTATTGAGAATGCCAAGATTCGCCCTGGCTTCAAAGAGTTTGTTGAATTTTTATATGAAACAGGAATACCACTTTATATCGTTAGTGGGGGTATTGACTTTTTTGTTCAACCGATTTTAGCAGAATATGCACCGTTTGCGGGAATCTACTGTAATGAATCTGATTTTTCAGGAGAGACAATCAAAATTCTTTGGCCAAATAAATGTGATTCAATGTGTGATAATGATTGCGGCTGCTGTAAGCCAAGTATTATTCGTAAATTAACCCATCGGGAGGACAGCTTCAAAATTGTCATTGGAGACTCCGTAACCGATCTTGAAGCAGCCAAGTATGCTGACCTTGTAATGGCAAGGGATTTACTTGAGGAAAAGTGCCTGGAATGGGGTATTAACCATCAAGGGTTTCATACATTCTTCGATTGTATCGAGGAAATAAAAAAAAGAATTGAGGTGGGAGAGCTAACATGTTAACGGAAAGATGGACTGAATTAGCTGATGTAAAGGATGAGCTTGCAGAGCGTGACTGGTTTATGGGAACAAGCGGAAACCTTGCGATTAAAGTGAGCGACTACCCGCTTCAATTTTTGGTGACGGCAAGTGGTAAGGATAAGCGGAAGCGAACGGACGAGGACTTTTTGTTAGTTGACGAATTCGGCCGTGCTGCATGTGAAACACATTTAAAGCCTTCAGCAGAAACACTTCTTCATGTTGAAATTTACCGCAAGACGAATGCAGGCTGCAGCCTCCATGTTCATACAATTGATAATAATGTCATCTCTGAAGTTTATGGGGACAATGGCGAAGTTACATTTAAGGGGCAGGAGCTGATTAAAGCCTTTGATATGTGGGACGAAGATGCGGTTTTAACTATTCCCATCATACGGAACTATGCCCATATCCCGACGCTTGCGAATAAGTTTTCGGAGCATGTATTAGGGGATACTGGTGCTATTTTGATTCGTAACCATGGGATTACAGCGTGGGGAAGGAACGCTTTTGAGGCGAAGAAAGTTCTTGAAGCTTCTGAATTTTTATTTCGTTATCAATTACGTCTACTGGAACACAAACCATATCAATTATTTAAGGTAGTATAATAATTAAGGAAAGGTTGATTAATAATGGCATATATTACATTCCATAACAAAGAGGAGCAAATTCACGAACATGAGGCAGTAGCAAGCTTCCTTTCAGCTCAAGAAGTTATTTATGAAAATTGGGATATTAATAAAATTCCTGTGGCACTTGTTGAAAAATATCTATTAAGCGATGAAGAAAAGGAAGAAATCTTATCTACCTTTGCATTAGAAATTGCTGATATTTCCGAGAGAAGAGGCTACAAAGCTCAAGATGTGATTTCCTTGTCTGAAAACACACCAAATCTTGACGTTCTGCTCACAAATTTTAAAAATGAGCACCATCATACAGATGATGAAGTCCGATTTATTGTGAGCGGCCATGGGGTGTTTGTCATCCAAGGAAAAAATGGCGAGTTTTTCGATGTACATTTAAATCCGGGTGACCTGATTTCAGTTCCGGAAAATACAAGGCATTACTTTACGCTAGAAGAAGACAGAAAAGTTGTTGCTATAAGAATCTTTGTTACATCTGAAGGCTGGGTGCCTATTTATGAAAAAGAAGAAGTGAATTTATAAGAAAAAGACTGGCTGGCAGCTCCTGCTAGCCAGTTTTCTTTATGAAAATTCCTTATTATTCCAAGTGGCTGTTGTCGTATTTGCAAGAAAGTCAATGAGGAATTTGTCGAAAAACAAAAGAAATAGAATGTTTTGTCTACTTTTGCGAATGTATTTACTTTCAAAGAAATTCTTGTCATAATTCTTCAAGTAGTCTACTTTTTTAGCAGATTCCAGTATGTGTGTGTAGAGTAGGAGGATAACATTGTACAAGCATAGTAGTAGTCAATCTGAAATGATTGAAGAGATAAAAGTCAAACGAGAACTGATGATCAATAGCGCGAATAAACTGGGCTTCACGAGTGAAGAAACAATAAAATACAGCCAAGAATTAGATGAATTAATTAATAACTACCAAAGGACCATGGGGCAAACTTCAAGATCAAATGAAGAAGTAAAATTTGCCTTTAAACAAATGATTATGATTTGGCCCAAAATTTTGGTTTAAAGAACATTTTAAGCCCGATTAAGGATGCTATAATGAAGGTCTTCGATTATCTAATTTGTTGATATATTTAAAATAAAGCGACATGAAGGCCTTCCGGCGTATTTTGAAAACCCATTGTGAATGCGATTAAATTTCAAGTTTCATGTTCCTCTCTGTATACTGCTCTAATCGCATCTTAAAATCCCCAATGAAAAATATCCACAATATTTGACATAAGCTGTGATTTTTATCATTGTTTATATCTTAATATTTCATATAGTTATATTAGTATCACTTTTTGAAAATTCACATCATGATTAACTACATAACTTACCTCAGCTAGGGATTATATCAACTACAATTATTTTGTAGAAACCACTTCATTGAATTTAAATTAGGCTGTAAGCATTTCCCATGATTCTAAAATTTAGTTTAAACAAGTGAGAAAAAAAGAAAACAATCATTGTTTGGTACTATGCTTGTGTTGCGATTCATATATCGTTAATAAAGGCATATTTTATAACCAAAGAAAGCAAGCGCTTTCAACAATCTTAGAATATATGGAGGAGGGAAAGTCCTACATGCACATTGTCGTATGTGTCAAACAAGTACCTGATACAAAAATCATTAAAATTAATCCCAAAACAAACACACTCGACCGTCGAAGTGCGCCAGCCATTTTGAATCCTTACGATGCCCATGCTGTTCAAGAGGCCGTAAAAATCAAGGAAATAACGGGTGGTACGATTTCGGTATTGTCAATGGGACCGCCGCAAGCAACTGCTGTAATTAAAAAGAGTATTGAAATAGGTGCAGATAGAGGTTATTTAATTTCTGATCGTGCCTTCGCGGGGGCGGATACACTTGCAACTAGTTATGCCTTATCTAAAGCACTAGAAAAAATTAGCAATGATCTCCATGTAGACATAGTTATCTGTGGAAAACATGCCATTGATGGAGATACCGGGCAGGTTGGACCGGGGATCGCAAGAAGAATGGATATTCCTCCTGTTACCAATGTAATCGAAGTAACGGAAGTCAATCAAAAGGAAAAAACGGTATTAATTAAACGGAAGTTAACAAACGGTCATGAATTAATTCAGGCGGAACTGCCTTGCTTGTTAACTGTTGAGAAAGAAATTAATAATATCGAATATTCACCAATGCCGAACATGATTAAAGCTGCTAGGTATGATCCTATTATTTGGGCGGTAAGTGATCTTGAAAATGTTGATCGATCTCAGCTTGGATTAAAAGGTTCACCAACCATTGTTGGTAAAATGTTTACACCTCCACGACCAGAGGGTGGTAAAAGACTCGAGGGTACCGCTGATGAGCAAGTGGCACAGCTCATGGAAGTCTTAATGGAGAAAAAGGACCTGTTAACATTACAGTCATCTAAATAATAAAGATTATCTTTTGGTCAGGGAGGGGTTTACATGAATCTAGACGATTATCGTGGTGTCTGGGTATTCATCGAACAAAACGATGCTAAAATCGAAGGTGTGTCACTAGAATTGCTTGGCGCTGGTAGAAAGCTAGCTGATAAGTTACAAGTTCCACTTGCAGGATTTTTACTAGGATGCGAAATTAAACCATTAGCGACCCAAGTCATTTCCTATGGTGCTGATGAAGTTTATGTTATTGATCATCCTGTCCTGAAAAATTACCGGACAGAGTCTTATATGCTGGGTGTTATGCTGCTAGCTCAAAAATATATGCCGGAAATCATATTATACGGCGCAACACCGAATGGGAAGGACTTAGCAAGTGCCGTGGCAACAGATTTAAGTACTGGTTTAACAGCAGATACCACGATGCTTGATGTTGATGTAGACAAAAGATTGCTGGAGGCAAGCCGGCCGGCATTTGGTGGTAATATTATGGCGACAATCCTTTGTAAGAAGCATCGTCCGCAAATGGCAACTGTCAGACCAAAGGTTATGAAGGCGATGGAGCCGGACAGCAGCAGATTTGGAAAAATTATTGAGGAGAAAATAGATTTAAAAGAAGAAGATATGCGCACAAAAGTGTTACAAATTGTGAATGATGTAACAAAAAAGGTTAATTTAGCGGATGCCCATGTGATTGTCTGTGGAGGGAAAGGAATGGGGGATTTGCAAAATTTCCAACTCATTTATGAACTAGCAGACACGATTGGTGCAAGTGTCGGCGGTACGCGGGATGTAGTAGAAGCAGGCTGGTTGCCCCATGAGCAACAAGTTGGCCAAACCGGGGAAACCGTTACACCGAAAATCTATTTTGCCATTGGCATATCAGGAGCGATTCAGCATGTAGTCGGCATGAAAAATTCCGAGTTCATCATCGCCATTAACAAAGATCCGAATGCGCCAATTTTTGATGTTGCAACATATGGAATCGTAGGAGACGCAATGGAAATCCTCCCAAAACTAATCGAGCAATTTAAGCAGCTTAGAACTGAAAAAGGCGGTGAAATAAGCTATGCCTGAAAAATTTGACGTCATCGTTGTAGGGGCTGGCCCTGCAGGTACATCTTGTGCCCTTACTTGTGCAAAGAATGGGCTTAATGTTTTGCTTATTGAGAGAGGGGAATACCCTGGGGCTAAGAATGTAATGGGCGGGGTTTTGTACCGCAAGCAAATGGAAGAGTTATTTCCCGAGTTTTGGAAGGAGGCTCCGCTTGAGAGACCTGTCATTGAACAGCGTTTCTGGATGATGGATAAAGAATCAGTCGTTCAATTCGGCTATAAAGGTCTTGAATGGGCCGTAGAACCATATAATAATTTTACTGTTTTACGGGCGCAATTTGACCAATGGTTTGCGAATAAAGCTGTCGAAGCAGGAGCCCTGCTCATAAACGAAACAGTTGTTACAGAATGTATTGTTGAAAACGGCAAGGTTGTGGGTGTCCGTACTGACCGTCCTGATGGCGAGATTTATGCGGATGTTGTCGTGCTTGCTGATGGAGTGAACTCGCTGCTTTCCAAACAATTAGGCTTCCATAAAGAATTTCGTCCAGATGAGGTCGCCCTAACGGTAATGGAAGTAATTAATTTACCAAAAGAAAAAATTAATGACCGCTTTAACTTAGAGGATAACCAAGGTTGTACAATCGAGATTTTCGGAGATTCAACAAAGGGGAACCTTGGGACAGCATTTCTTTATACGAATAAGGACAGCTTAAATATCGGAGTGGGTACAACCCTTTCAAGTATGATTAAAGCAAAATTAAAGCCATACGAGCTTCTAGACTACTTAAAAAATCACCCAATGGTTAAACCGTTGATAGCGGGCGGGGAATCGGCGGAATATCTTGCCCACCTTATTCCAGAAGGCGGTTACCGTTCCGTGCCAAGAGTGGCCGGTAATGGTGTTATTGTCGTGGGGGATGCTGCGCAGCTTGTTAATGCCATCCATCGTGAAGGTTCGAACATGGCGATGCATTCAGGACTATTGGCGGCTGAATCCATCCTTGAGGCTAAGAACCGTGGCGACTTTACTGAGGCAAACTTAAATATTTACCGTGAGAAGCTTTACGAAAGCTTTATCATTAAAGACTTAGAGAAATACAAAGATGCTGCCCATACGTTTGAGAAGTATCCGCAATACTTTAATGAGTATGTTCCAATGATGAATAAAGCAATGAGTAAATTCTTCACAGTTGATGGTACCCCAAAACGTGAAAAACAAAAACAGATCATGAAGAGTGTAACAGCTGAAAAAGGAACACTTCGAGTATTGCAAGATATTTATCGTGCTTGGAAGGCGGTGAAATAATGTCAACGAAGAATATCGAGGAAAAACAGTATCTTCTCAGGTTTAAGTGTGATACGAAGTCTCATTTGACTGTGCTCGATCATGATGTTTGTATGACTCAATGTCCCGATAAAATTTGTACAGTATTTTGCCCTGCAGAAGTATATAAGTGGGAAGGAACCCGAATGCAGGTAGGATACGAAGGCTGTCATGAATGTGGAAGCTGTCGAATTGGCTGTCCATATCAAAATATCAAATGGGAATATCCTAAAGGCGGACACGGGATTGTTTTTCGACTTGCATAACTCTTAAATGAAATGGTGTTGTTTGCATTGTGCAAGCAGCACTTTTTTATTGATAGAATAGTAAATGTTTGTCATTCAGGAAAATTCTGGCTCTTGTGCCAACAGGAGCTTCCACTTTAAATACAACATATGTAGGTTTTTTCACAAGTGAGGATAAAAAGAAGGTGAAGCAGAAGGTAAGTATTTTAGAGGTTTAGCTTATTTTCTCTAATAGAGCACCGGAGGAAAGTTCATCCTTATTGCTTGATGCTGCTAATGTTGAAGCAAGGGCGATGGCATCATCAATTAATTTCATATTTGCTGAACAATAATAAGGCTTCTTCCAATTAAAATCGCCTTCACGGTCAGCTGGATACACACTCACTTTCCAGTGATAGTAAATCTTTGGGTGCGGGAGTTGTATCCCTTCTACAGCAATGAGCCAATGCGTGGATGGTGAACTTGAGTTATAAGCGTCAGAATTTTTAAGTGCCATTAAATCATTAAAACCAATTGGTATTAATTCCTGTGGATAAAAGTCATGATAGTTTGGGGTTTTCATTGTTTTGCCCTCCCTTTTATGGTTTATCTATATTATATGAAACTTTTAAATCTTTTTGAGTGATAAATGTTAAAATTTTTCAAAAAAATAAAAAGTTTTCATAAAATGGTCAAAAACCTGCATACCACTAACAATTTTGTATCTATGTGACTGAAGTCACTACATTAAATAATCGTTAATTTTATACTTGAGGAAAATAAAAAACAGTAGGAGTGATTGTAAATGGGTGGCTGCATGAGTGGTTTAGGAGGTATGCCTCTGGTTGAATTAAGCGAAGGACTGAAACAATTAAAAAGTGAACATCCTCCGTTATTAGAACAATTAGAGGGATTATTTGAATTAACAAAACAAATTGATCTAGAGACAGACGTAGATCATCCTTTTAGCGAATTAATCACAAAAGTGAAACAATTTAAGGCTGCTCTTGACCCGCATTCAGAAAGAGAAGAAGGTGTCCTTTTTCCGATGATGGGCGTTTATATTGGAACAACCTCAGGTCCAATTGCGGTGATGGAATATGAGCATGATCAAGCCAAATCAAATATCAATGTCTTTCTAACGAAGGCAGAAGCGGGTAATGCATCAACAGATGAAAAGAAAAAACTAGCGGAATTCATTCACAACGCTTACTTTATATTAACAGAACATTTCTCCAAAGAGGAAAATGTGTTGTTCCCGATGGCAGAAAGAATGCTTACTAATGAAGAAAAGACAGAATTATTTCAAAAAATCCAAGAAATAAAGTAAGGATAGGCTTTTATAGCCCATCCTTTTTTATTTTTGATTCCATTCCCAAACCTTTTGATCAGTTGGAAGCAAGAAAGCGATTAATCCTAGTAATGGCAATACCCCAAGCCACGTAATCATCGACTGAAGTCCAATCAAGTCTGCAATGTACCCTAAACCTACCGAACCAATTGCACCCATTCCAAATGCTAGGCCAACAGTCAAGCCAGACATCGTGCCAATTTTCCCCGGGACTAATTCTTGTGCATACACGACTGTAACTGAAAAACTAGTCATTAAAATAAAGCCGGTTAGTATTAAGAAGATAAAGGCTGCGGTTGGCGGAACATAAGGAATTAGAATAGAAAAAGGCACGGTCGCTAACATCGAAAAAGAGATAATGTTTTTCTTTCCAAATCGGTCTGACAGCGGCCCGCCAAAGAAAGTACCGACGGCCCCGGAAACTAAAAATGCGAATAAAAAGACTTGAGATTCTTTAATCGTAAGAGCATATTCTTTAATTGCAAAAAATGTGTAGAAATTGGTAATACCGGAAGTATACCAAGTTCTCGCAAAGATTAATAACAGAATCAAGGCTAATGTATTTTTTACCTCTTTGGATAAACCTTCTTTCTTACTACCACTTACTATCTTTTTCTTTACTGGATTTGGAGAAGTTATTAATCTCTGATTATACCAATTGGCGATATAGATTAATAAAATAACCGCAAGTGCGGCAACAATCGTAAACCAGGATGCGCCAATCTGACCAAGTGGAACTAATATCAGAGCAGTAATAACCGGGGCTAATGCCTGACCAGTATTTCCTCCCACCTGATAAATGGATTGGGCAAGCCCACGCCGATTCCCAGCAGCCATGTAAGCTACTCTTGAACCTTCGGGATGAAAAACCGCCGAACCGAGGCCGATGAAAAGGACTGCCAAGACAATCATTGCAAAATTTGAAGCAAACCCCAACCCAAGGATACCGAATAATGTAAAAGTGAGTCCTATTGGCAGGGCAAAGGGTATTGGCTTTTTGTCAGTTATCATTCCGACCATCGGCTGCATAACTGAGGAGACCATATTTAACGAGAATGCAATAATCCCGAGCTGAGTAAAACTTAAACCCATTGACTTTTCTAAAATTGGGAACATCGCCGGTACAACAGCTTGAATAGCATCATTCAATAAATGGCATAGCCCGATGATAAAAAGAATTTTATACATGGTTGATTCAGAGGCCTTTGGAGCCTTCGCGGTTAAAGCTGCTTGTTGATTCATTGAATCCCCTCTTTTTTTAATATCTTCCTATTTTTCTATTTTATCTTACTACTGAATGCCCAAAATAAGAAATATTTATTTCCGATTTCGAAATATTTAAATTATAATAAGGAAAAATAGATGGTAATTAGGGGGATATATGGAAAATTCAGTTGATGTGTTATTTACCAACCAAGTTATAAATGGATTTTTAGCAAGTTTTCAATTAGGTGTAAACCTTAAAAAACTGGGGGATTTTGAGAATTATGTCTTCGAGGTTTACCGAGGTGGAACGCCCTTGGTCTTAAGGGTTACACATAGTTCCCATCGAAATATGGCCGAGATTGAAGCAGAGCTTGATTGGATGAATTACTTGAATCAAAACGGTGTGAATTGTCCGAAGGTCTTCAAGTCTTCAAATGGACAATTAATCGAATGTATGAGGGCTTCTGATGGTTCGTTTTTTTACGCCTGCCTGTATTCAAAGGTAGAAGGTGCGCCTGTTAAAATTAACTCTGAGCAATTCAATGCCCATTTGTTCCAGGCTTGGGGTAAAGCGATCGGGAAAATGCATGCGGTCACGAAGCACTATCAACCGATTGAAAAAGAGAAATTACGTCCATTATGGCACGAGGAGGAGCTGCTTGAAGTAGAAAAATATTTTCCTGATGAGCTGGAGATTATTCAACGTACTGGTGAGTTAATGAAGGAATTAATCGATCTTCCACAAAACCGTGATAATTTTGGACTGGTTCATTCAGATATTCATTCTGGGAATTTTTTTTATGATGGTGAGATTGTCAATGTGTTTGACTTTGATGATTGCAGTTACCATTGGTTCGCATCCGATATAGCCATTCCCTTGTATTATTCTATTTTCTACGGATTTGATGGTTCGAGTGAGGATGAGAAGACCGAGTTTGCCCATCATTTCCTAACTTATTTTAATAAGGGATATGAAGAATGCAATTCCTTGCCTGCGAATTGGCAAGAGCATTTGCCACTATTTCTAAAGCTACGAGACATTACGCTTTTCTCAGTATTTCATAAAAAAATCGCACCTGAAGATAGAAACGAGAGGTTGAATCAGATTTTAAAGAATATTCGGCGAAGAGTCATTCAAAATGAAGCGATTGTAAAAATATTATAAAATAAAACGAGACCCAACCAGGTCTCGTTTTATTTACCTTTTGGCAGTGTAATAATAACGGTGGTTCCAAGCTTTTCTTCGCTTTCTATTTCGATACTGCCGCCAAATGAGTGAATGATTCGCTTACAAATGACCAGGCCTAGACCTGTTCCTGTATCTTTTGAAGTATAAAAGGGACGAAATATTTTTTCTAAAGCATCTTTCGCGATTCCTTTACCATTGTCTCTAATTTCAAGCTTACAAAAATCATCATATGGGTGAAGCTTAATTTCAAGAACTCCCGGTTTTTCGAATGATTCAAACGCATTTTTTGTAATATTTAAGATCACTTGTTTCATTTCGTCTTTTACACATTTAACAATGACTTGTTCACTAGGAAGCTGCCAGATACATTCTACATTATGTGAATTTCCCTCTGACATGATGATTGGTTTCAATTCTTGAAGTGTCCCAGCTATATTAATGTTATCGGTCATTTGTGCAGTTGGCTTACCAAGTATTAAAAACTCACTGACGATTTCATTGATACGTTTCAGCTCAGAGTTAATAACATCGAAATAATAGCGATCCTCTGAATCCGTATACTTTTCACTTAGGAGCTGTATTAATCCTTTTACACCGGTTAAAGGGTTTCGAATTTCATGTGCTGTACTTGCAGCTAAAGTGCCTACTAATTCGAGCTTCTGTAATTCATTTTGCTTTCTTTCTTTAAGTGTAAATCTTTTTAATAAGAAATATTCAATTAGTAAATAAAGGATATGTGTGATAACAAGAATGATAAGTAATGCTTCTCCCAATGCTTTACCAATTTCTTTATAATTCCGTTTTGCAATTTTCACTTGTATACTCCATGGTATTCGGTCCATTTGTGTAGTAACCCAATGGGTATTATCCCTTATGTCATTGTTGGTAACATTCATTTCAAGGATAGCATTCTTCCCACCATTCACAATAACTAGCTTGGTTTCAGGCGTTAGAACCTTCATCAGGTTCCTCATATAATCAATCCGCAAATCCGCAATGAGAATGGCCTTTAATTCGCGATTTTCATCAAGAACAGGAGTAGCAAGTTCGATAATACTTTGGTTGTTTTTTAGAATTTCTACTTGATCAGAAATGATGAAATCTTTTGTTTGGATGACTTCCTGAATAAATGAGAGTTTGCTAAAATCGGCATCATTTCGTAATGGAACTGAACCTGTTAACAAATTTCCTTTACTGTCAAGTAAGTATAGTCCTCCATATCGAGGATCATGTTGTTTTACTTGCTTTAATAACGGTTCCATATTTTCCGGAAAATCCAAGTCTTTTTTGGCAGATAGAGAAAGTATATCTAAGCTAGTCTTCGTTTCACTAATGAATTGTTCCCAGTTCTTTTGATAAATCGAGGAAACCCATAGTGCTTCTTTTTTTCTTTCCGAGTCATTTCCTTTTAAAATATAATAAAAATAGTATGAACCTAAAATAAAGACAGGCAGTACAACAACAATAACATAGATATAAATTTTGCCTTTACGAATTTTCATGTAAGTACCCCAATTTACTCTTTAATTAATAAACGTTATTATTATATCAGATGTTTCGATTACTTTCCGATATATTCCTGTTGTATAAGAGGAAATTGACAGGAATTGAAAAGTTTTTTATAATAACTTTGAAATCGAGATAATTTTAAGACGTGTATCCAGTACTGGATACATGATATCAAAAACATAAAAGGATGCGTTTTTTATGGAAAATGATTCAGTAACTAAATCATTAAAGCTATTTATTGTCCTTTCGAGAGCGTATAAAGCGATCAATGAGCATGTAAATAAAGTTATTCAGGCGAATGGTTTAAATCCAACAGAATTTGCTGTGTTAGAGCTTCTCTATCATAAAGGCGACCAGCCGATGCAGCAAATCGGCGGAAAAATTTTGCTTGCTAGTGGCAGTATTACTTACGTTGTTGACAAGCTTGAACAAAAAGGAATGCTTCAAAGAATAGCCTGCCCGAAAGATCGAAGGGTGACATATGCCCAAATTACAGACGAGGGGAAAAGGTTTATTCAGGACATTTTTCCTGAACATGCGAAGCAAATCGATGCGCTCATGTCGAGTCTAACTGATTCAGAAAAAACGGAAGCGATTAGCCTGCTGAAAAAGTTGGGGTTACCTGCAGGTAAATTTTAATACGGCCATTGGTCGTATTTTTTTTTGAAGGAATAGTAATGAATAGTGTCGAAATAATTGAAAGTTGGAAAATTTTTAATAGGAGGATGTTTTCATGAACTTTGAAAATTATACATACGAGCGTCCAAATTTAGGTGAGGTTACCGTAAAATTTGCTGTTGAGATTGAACGCTTCAAAAATGCTGCTTCTGTTGAAGAACAAAGTAGGGTCATGGATGAGATAAATAAACTTAGAAACGATCTTGGTACAATGTTCAATCTCTGCTATATTCGCCATTCAATCAATACGAATGATGAGTTTTATAAGGAAGAGCAAGATTTTATGGATGAAATCCAGCCAGAGGTTGAAGGCTTGGTGTCCCAATATTATCAAGCACTTGTGGATTCAAAATTCCGCAATCTATTGGAAGAAAAGTGGGGAAGACAGCTATTCGCTCTGGCAGAGGGACAACTTAAAACATTTAAGCCGGAGATTGTTCCTTTACTGCAAAAGGAAAATCGGTTATCGACGGAATATACCAAGCTGCTTGCTTCAGCTAAAATTGATTTTGAAGGGGAAGAAAGAACTCTGGCCCAATTGGAGCCTTTCGTGGAGTCGACTAACCGAGAAATGAGAAAGAAGGCAAGTGAGGTGAAATTTGGCTTCTTAGCAGATCATGAGGTGGAACTCGATCGCATTTATGATGATCTTGTTAAAGTAAGAACAGAGATTGCACAAAAGCTTGGCTATAAAAACTTTGTGGAGCTTGGTTATTATCGAATGATGAGAACGGATTACAATGCTGACATGGTGGCGAATTTCCGCGAGCAGGTCAAGGATTTTATCGTGCCCATTGCAACTAAATTAAAAAAACGTCAACAGGAAAGAATCGGGCTCGACAAATTAAAATATTATGATGAAGGGTTTAAATTTCTGAGTGGAAATGCTGTACCAAAGGGAAGCCCAGAATGGATTATCGAAAACGGCCAAAAAATGTATGAAGATCTTTCTGCCGAAACGGGCACGTTTTTTCGGTTTATGCAGGATAACAAGCTAATGGATCTTGTTGCGAAAAAAGGAAAAGCCGGTGGCGGATACTGTACGTTTATTGAAAATTACAAAGCACCATTTATTTTTTCTAATTTCAACGGAACATCGGGTGACATTGATGTACTGACACATGAGGCAGGTCATGCGTTCCAAGTCTATTCTAGCCGTCATTTTGAGATTCCGGAATACAATTGGCCAACATATGAGGCATGTGAAATTCATTCTATGAGTATGGAGTTTTTTACTTGGCCGTGGATGGAATTGTTTTTTAAAGAAGATACAGATAAATATAAATTCTCACACTCAAGTGACGCACTTTTATTCTTGCCGTATGGAGTTTCGGTTGATGAATTCCAGCACTGGGTATATGAAAATCCCGAGGCAACTCCAATTGAGCGTAAGCAACAATGGCGTGAAATTGAAAAAAAATACTTGCCGCATAAAGATTATGATGGCAACGAGTATTTAGAAAACGGGGGCTTCTGGCAGCGTCAAGGCCATATTTTTAATTCACCGTTTTATTATATTGATTATACACTTGCACAGATTTGTGCCTTCCAATTCTGGAAGCGTTCAAGAGAGAACCAAGAAGAGGCCTGGGCAGATTATGTTAAGCTTTGTAAGCTTGGCGGCAGCATGTCATTCACCAAACTTGTCGAGGCAGCCAATTTAATATCACCATTTGAGGATGGCTGTGTCGAATCGGTAGTTGGAGTCATTGAAAACTGGTTAAATTCTGTGGATGATCAAAAACTTTAACAACCAAAAAGCGAAGCCACTTAAAAACAGCGGCTTCGCTTTTTTATTATTTTACGGTTACTACTTCATCAACAACTTTCAATTCCCCATTTTCAACAATGGCAGCTAATGATTTTGCAACTGGCTGTTCTAAAATAAAATCAGTAATCCTATCCTCCAGCAGTTCCTGAATGACTCTGCGGAGTGGGCGTGCACCAAAAGCAGGGTGGTAGCCAAGCTCAGCTAATTTTTCTTTAGTTTCATTCGTGACTGTTAAGTCAATGCTTTGCTCTTTTAATGTTTCTTGTAATTCGCTCAGCATTAAATCGACAATAGTCAATATATGTTCTTGTGTTAGCGTATTAAATTCAATAATACTATCAAATCGATTCAAGAATTCAGGTTTAAAGAAGCTGCCAAGTGAGTCAAGAATGCTTGCTTCTTCAATGGCTTCATTTGTGGCAAAACCAACTTGAACTGTTTTGTGCCGGGTACCTGCGTTGCTGGTCATAATAATGACAGTATCCTTAAAGCTAACAATTCTTCCCTGACTGTCAGTAAGACGTCCATCCTCAAGGATTTGCAGGAACATATGCTGAACGTCTGGATGAGCTTTTTCTATTTCATCCAATAAAATGATACTGTATGGATTTCTGCGTACTTTCTCCGTAAGCTGACCGGCTTCATCATGACCAATATAGCCAGGAGGTGACCCAATTAATTTTGATACACTGTGTTTTTCCATGTATTCACTCATATCGAGACGAATCATTGAATCTTTTGTTCCAAATAATTCTTCGGCAAGTGTTTTCGTTAGCTCTGTTTTTCCGACTCCAGTAGGGCCGACAAAGAGGAAGGAGCCGATTGGTCGATGTTTAGACTTTAAGCCCGCACGGCTCCGTCTAATCGCTTTTGCTACTTTTTTTACTGCTTTTTCCTGACCGATGACCTTCTGATTAAGTTTTGCTTCTAATGCTTTCATCTTAAGCTGTTCGTCCTGCTGCAGTTTTCCGACTGGAATTCCTGTTTTTTGTTCGATGATTTCTTGAATGTGGGAGACAGTAACAATCGGTCTTTCTGAGCTAAAATCATTATTTAGAACTTTTTCCAGTTTAGCTTCCTCATCTCTCAAGATTGCTGCCTTTTCATATTGTTCACTTTTAAGAGCTTCTTCCTTTTCAACGGAAATCTCTTTTAGACGTTTCTCAATTTGTTCATTACTCTTATAATCAGAATTTAGGTTTATTTTTGAACCGGCCTCATCAAGCAAGTCGATTGCTTTGTCGGGTAAGAAGCGGTCTTGAATATAACGCTGAGACAGTTGAACACAGGCCCTAATTGCTTCATCTGAATAGGTGACGTCATGATAGTCCTCATATTTCTTTTGGATTCCTTTTAAGATTTCAATCGCTGCCTCTGAATTCGGTTCAAGGACATGTACAGGTTGGAAACGGCGTTCTAACGCGGAATCCTTTTCAATTTGACGGTATTCTTTTAAAGTTGTTGCACCGACTACTTGTAATTCACCACGCGCAAGAGCTGGTTTTAAAATGTTCCCTGCATCCATGGAGCCTTCAGCAGATCCAGCACCGACAAGTAAATGAATTTCATCGATAAAAAGAATTATATTTTTTCGTTCTTGCAATTCTGAAATTAATTGCTTCATTCGTTCTTCAAACTGACCGCGAATGCCAGTATTGGCAACTAAAGAAGCGACATCGAGCAAGTATACCTCTTTATTTAGTAGTTTGCCTGGGACATCCCCAATAGCAATTTTCATAGCAAGACCTTCGGCAATGGCTGTTTTTCCAACACCAGGCTCACCAATTAATACTGGATTGTTTTTGTTTCTTCTGTTCAGAATTTCAATCACTCGTTTTATTTCCTCATCACGGCCAATTACAGGGTCGATCAGACCAGCCTTTGCCATGGTGCTTAAGTTTCGGCCAAATTGGTCAATAAAGCCGTTATGTGCTGCATTACCTCCACTTTGAGAGGCATGCTGTCCATTTATACCTTGACCTTGTGGAAACCCGTTTGACATAAATAAATTTTCAAATGGAAAGCTTGGAAATTCATTCATATGCTGACTATAGCCAGCACCCAACGAGTGTTTTTCTTTTGTATAGCATTCGTGGCAGAGTTTCATTTCCTTGCGTTGGCCGTTAATATTCATACTTAATTGTACATTTGCATGGTTTTGGTTACATCGTTGACAAAGCATTTATCATAACCTCCTTGTTATTTGCTTCTATCTTTTTGACTTTGACTATATTTGACCTATAACCATAGTATACTCTGACCTTTTTTGACTTTCAAGTGATTTGTTTAGAGTAATGGTTACCAATTAAAGAAAAAAGCTCGTCTTTGTTTGTCCATTTACTCATATATTGATGATAAGGGGGGAGATGGTGTGAAGAAGAATTGGACTCAAGCCTTTCAAATTGCGGCAGTCTACGTAGGCACAGTAGTTGGAGCTGGATTCGCCACTGGAAAAGAAATCGTTGAATTTTTTTCACGATTTGGTTTCTTTGGCTTTATTAGTATATTAATGAGCGGGTATTTATTTGTCACGATTGGTTCAAAGTTGATGCGTATGGCGGCTCAAATTGAGGCAAAATCTTATCAGGAATTTAACGAGCACTTATTTGGAAAATGGGCAGGCAGTATTATAAATATTTTTATGCTATTTATGCTACTTGGAGTTAGTGCAGTAATGCTAGCCGGGGCTGGGGCAGTTTTTGAAGAACAGCTCGGGCTGCCAAAAAATCTTGGTGTGTTTCTAACCATATTCCTTTCCTATCTTGTTATGCTGGTTGGCACAAAAGGACTTTTTGCTGTAAATACGTTCGTTGTTCCATTAATGATTACCTTTAGTTTAATCTTGATGTTTTTATCACTCAGAATACCGCACTTTTTAGATCGCTTTTTGTTTATACCCCATGCAACAGATGGCTGGAAGAGTGTGATCGCTCCATTTTCATATGCAGCATTAAATTTGGGGTTGGCACAGGCCGTATTAGTGCCCGTTGCGACTGAAGTTAAGGATGACTGGACTATTAAATGGGGAGGAATTATTGGAGGAGTTGCTTTAACTATAATTTTAATTGGCAGCCATTTTACCTTGATTATGCTGCCTAACCTGGAATTGTATGATATTCCAATGGCAATTATTATGAAAAACTTAGCTCCGTTTTTTTACTGGATTTTTGTACTTGTGATTTATGGGGAAATATTTACTTCTGTGATAGGAAATGTCTTTGGGCTTGACAGACAGCTGCAGCAATATGTACCCGTTCCAACGATTGTTTCGGTTACGGTTATTTTTGCTGTTTCATACCTGATTAGTCTAGTGAATTATAGTACGCTGCTTTCTTACTTATATCCCCTGTTCGGCTATATTTGCATGACCTTTTTTATATTATTATGGATGAAACCATTTTCTCCTAGTAAGCAATAAAAGAAGAAGCAGCTGTCAAAGGGCAGCTGCTTCTTCCTATTTGAAAGGTAAAATGATAAAAATCATGATATCAAAAATGATATGGGAAACAATCACAAGCGGCATACTCTTTTTCCAAAAATATAGCAAGCCCCAGACGAACCCTGAAAAAAAGGCCGCGAAGACTAGTAAAAATGAGCCTGAATAAATATGGACTGAGGCGTAAAGTAACGCAGCTGATAAAATTCCCCATATTGGACTAAAGTGCTTCAATAAAGTTTTTTGAATAAATCCCCGCCAAAAAAGTTCTTCTCCAGGTCCGGCAACCAAAACGAGAGCAATATACTGCCAGAAAACGTGTGGTGCATACCAGCGGTATAGTTTTTTTATTGGTTTCTCAAAAGGAAAATGGAGAACTTGGATTGCTTGAAATCCTAACCAAAAAACAAAATATAACAATAATCCTGAAAGGACACCTAGGAAAATATATTGGATAAAGGATGCCTCATCATCGACATCCCCTTGGAACATGGCAAATGCGATTAACACGAGCACCGATCCAGTAAAGATATACCAAAATATTGCTTTATCATGGAATGAAAAAAATACCAGTCCGTGCGCAATGATTAAGGATGCGATTAGGCGAATGTTGAGAATGTTTTGTTTCATCATGTCTTGCCCCTTTAAGAATCAATAAAATATACTTTAACAAAAAAGACACGGAAAAGGAAATGATTGCATTAAACATTTTAACCAATTCTTATGATAAGAACCTTAAAAGTTGAAAAAAATAATGGAGAAGGGAGTGAAAATCATGAGTAAATCAAGGAGTCAACAAGAGAGGGAATGGACAGTCAGGAAGCAGGACCAAAATCCTCATGGTAAAGTAAAATCTTTAAAGCAGTTAACTAAAGAAACGGATCAAGGTAAATAATAATGAAAGAAAAGGCAGAGAATGACTGCCTTTTCTTTCAAACTCTTACATTAATAAGCGCTTTCTTTTACCACCTTATAGTTTTTATGGTTGACAACTGTCCGCTGATCTAATTCTAAATCACGGTAATTATCCATGTATGTTAGGTCGACTATTACAGAATTTTCATTTACCTTTTCAACGATCCCTTGCAGGCCACCACGGAATTCTATGATATTTCCTACTTCTGCTTTTTTCAATTAGTCTCTCTCCTTTGCCTTAAAAACTATTAATAAAATCCAGTTAAATAACAGTTTGCACTACTTTTTCAAATTCGTAAAGGCTTTTGTTTGACAATTTGGTTAATATTTACTAATTATTTTATTATATGATTGAAGGAGCATTTGAAGTATGAAAAGAGCTTACAATAATAGAGTATGAGGAATAAGAAAAGTTGACTTAATCATTTGCGGATAAGATAAAATAATGTATGGAAAAGGTGGTGCAATTTGATGAAGGAAGAAATGATTACCGAAATATTAAATCGTTTGATGACTGGAGAAATTTCGGATTACTACGTAAAGAATGAGGATTTTATGGATTTCCGGAAGGTTTTAGTAAAACGAAACGATTTCAAGCATTTCCGTGGCATAGGCCAACGCGGTGGAGATGTATTATATCAATATCTTAAAGAACCTAGAAGCTAGTGAAACGATGAAAGAGGATGTCTCGGGAAGGGTATGACCTGATGCTACTGGGAATCCTCTTTTTGTTAAGTTTATTAAGATTTTGGAAAAATTTAAAAATTTGATAAAATAAAAAGACTATAGAAATATATATCATGTCTAAAGGGATGAGGAAATGGCATTAACTGAAAAGATTGATAGATTAAAGCATGAGATAGGGAAAGTGATTGTCGGAAAAGAAATCGAAGTGGAATTAATGGCAATCTCATTGTTATTTAATGGCCATATTTTGCTTGAAAGTGTTCCCGGAACAGGCAAAACGATGCTGGCAAAAAGTTTTGCGGCCGCCATTGGCGGGGAATTTTCCCGCATCCAGTTTACGCCTGATGTTCTTCCAAGCGATGTAACCGGAATTCAGTTTTTTAATCCAAAGCTTCAAGAATTTGAACTACGACCTGGGCCAATTATGGCAAACATTGTCTTAGCGGATGAAATCAATCGGGCAACACCCAGGACCCAGTCAAGTTTGTTGGAGGTAATGGAAGAAAGGCAGGTAACAATTGATGGTATGACCGTCCCGTTAGAAGAACCTTTTATGGTGATTGCAACTCAAAATCCAGTAGAATCTCAGCAAGGCACCTTTTCATTACCAGTTGCACAAATGGATCGATTTTTCATAAAATTAAAAGTCGGTTATCCCATTTATGAGGACGAAAAAAGAATTATGCAAATTCATCGTGGGGATGTAAAAATGAACTGTATTGCTCAAGTCATTTCCATTTCTGAAATTGTCCAATTAAAGAAAGCCATAGGTGAAACCCATATTTCTGCAGAGATTGAAGATTATCTTTTAACCGTTGTAAGAAAGACACGAGAACATAATAGCATTGAACTTGGTGTCAGTCCACGAGGAACATTAGCACTCATGAAGGCTTCACAAGGAAAAGCCATTTTGAATGACCGTACATATGTAACACCAGATGATGTAAAGGCAGTTGCCCCTTATGTTCTCGGCCATAGAATTTTTCTTTCGATTGAAGGGTCATTAACAAAAACACCTGAAGACATTATCAGTGAAATCCTGGATTCCATCCCTGTACCAGTAGAAGCGGGAGCAAATGAATGATTTGGAATAAATATTCGGTCGAAGATCAAAAGATTCCGGGAATAACTGGTTCTGCCATTTCGCTCATTATTGTAAGCCTTTATATTCAGTCGAAGCTACTATTGTTTCTAGCCGTCTTTTTTCTTATTGTAGTCCTTTGTAATCAACTATACTTAAAAAGGGCTGGAGATAAGCTGATTTTTGTAAATCTTAGTGAAAAACAACGTTATTTTGTAAACGATAAAGGACAATGGACATTGACGTTTCGAAACAATGGTGATCCCATTTTAAAAGGTGTGCTAAAAGTTTATTTTGATCAAATTGTGGCTCCTGAAGGAGAGAATTTGGAATCCAGTCTATCGATGAATGACGTCTCTATCCCATTTACCATCTACACCAAGCAAACAAAAACAATTATGATTTCTTTTTCAGCAAAAAGAAGGGGAATTGCCAAAATTCGAAAGCTAGAATTTCATATTCCAAGTCTAATAGGATTTGGGGAAACGGTCCTAGAATCTAAATATTTTCTAAAACAACAAGCGGTAGTCTATCCTGATCCTATTCCCGTAATAGGTTTAAAGGAACAAATAACCGTTCTTCAGGGAGTAAATGTTGTTCCCTATTCCGTTTATGAGGACCGGCTTGGACAGTTAGGAACCAGGGACTATGTTCCGTCTGATCCCTTTAACCGAATTCATTGGAAGGCAAGTGCAAGAAAACAAGAATTGCAAACGAAAATATATGAAAAAATTTCTGAAAAGGGATGGAATATTGCATTAAACATTTCAGATGGTCATTCGATAACAGGTAATCTTGAAAAATTGCTTAGCAGTATTACTGAGATTGCCTATGTTGCCTATCAAAAGCAAATTCCATTTTCCTTGTGCATTAATGTTCGAACCGCCAGAAGCACTCCTTTTCTTTATCTTCCAAAAGGAGAAGGGAAAGAGCATTTGCAAAAGGTGTTGGAAACCCTCGCATCGATTAGTACCCAAAATACGAGCTTACCATATGAATATATGCTTTCTTTCTACAATAGACATTTAGAATATCAACCCTTTTTCATTCACGCTGGAATTATGACGGAAGATACCAATCGAATGCTATTAAACATATCAAAAAAAGGTGCCAGCATGTTCCAGCTAAAAATTGAGCAGGAACATGGCCTACTTAGTGAATTGGTTATTCATCATGAAAGAAGGGCGCAGTTATGATGAATCGTGTTGCGGCCGTGATCTACCACTTTATATTGGAATTAATCTTAGGAATTCTTTTTTTATTCTTATTCTTTATCAATAAAAAACAGCTGCCTCCTATTTTTTTATTGGGTACATTGTGTATCGTCAGCCTCATCCTCTTCTTATTGCTTCTTGTAAAATTTCACAATAAGGGGAAATGGCTTTATTTTATTACGGTATTCCCCCTATTCTTAGGAATCTGGCATCAGGCAGACTGGTCACTTTTTATAGGAATTGGACTGGGAGTGATTGTATTTTGGAGGGGGATTTCCTTGTTTGATGATTCTTCAGACCATTCTGAAACCCTCTTGCTGCTGTTTTCCTTTTTAATTGGTTTAATTGCTATCGTTTATTCAGCTATGAGTAACTACCCATATCAAAGTGAAATGATCTATTTGCTTATCATACAACTGGTAATTGTACTTATGGGTGGTTTTTTTAGAAAATGGAACGCGATTAATAAAGATAAATCAAAGTTTGCCCTGTATTTTATTAAAATTAACGCAGTTATTATTGTGATTGGTGCCACGCTAGCTATTTTACTAAAATACATTCAATTCATTTTATTTGGTATCCTACAATTCTTCGTACTGCTTTTTACTAGTGTTGCGGAACCTCTTTTTAGCTTCCTACAATACCTTCTTAGTCTGGCTGGGAATGAGGGAAGAAAAAAAGCAAATCTCAAAGGCGGCAGCGATTTGCGGGACGGAGCAGATAACTACCAGGCCCCTTCGTATGAAATGACAAAGGAAATCCTGTATATCCTTCTAATCCTGGGAGTGCTTGCTTTTATTATTTACCTGTTTTATAAAAAGAAACTAAAGTCAAAGACATTCGCAATCGATTCTTCCGCTATTGTTTCCGTTTCCGAAGGATTGTTTGAAGCTGGGGAATCAACCCTATCCCGTTGGAGGATGAAGCCTCCTGAGGATGTTATTAGAAAGGAAATATTTGAAGTAGAAAAATATGCTCACAAACTAAAATTAGGCCGCCTTCCCTTTGAAACGCTTGAAGAATGGTGGAAAAGAGTTGGATTATTAGGTACGAATGAATCGATTGCAATCTATGAAAAAGTTAGGTATGGCGGCGGTACCTCATCATATGAGGAACAGACCCAGATGAAAACGGAAATTCGCCGCTTAAAGCAACAATTAAAAGAAATCAAAAGTAACCAAAAAGAAAAGCACTAACCGTTCTATATTATTACTGTTTGTATTTTGACATTCAGTATTGTATAAACAACTTGTTCTATTTAAGATAGAGGGAAAAGTGTTACGAAGGGGATTGGAAGGGATGGAACAAAGGATTTTGCCTGCATCAGCTAACATGAAGGAATTCGAGCGATTTTTGCAAAGCTCATATGAAATCGGCGTATTTTTAGATATGCATATTGCTCAATTAAAAAATATCAACATGATGGCCAAGCAAAAAGGGAAGAAAATGATTTATCATGTTGATTTAATCCATGGCATTAAAAATGATGAATTTGCAACCGAATACATCTGCCAAGAATTCAAGCCATATGGTTTAATATCCACGAAGGCTAGCGTTATTCAAAAGGCGAAGCAAAAAGGAGTAATCGCTGTCCAAAGAATATTTCTCATCGATACACACGCGATTGAAAAAAGCTACAGGCTGATTGAAAAAACACGACCGGATTATATTGAGGTGCTCCCAGGTGCAATGCCGTGGATGATTACAGAGATAAAAGATCGGATTAAAACACCCATTTTTGCAGGAGGGTTGATTCGAACCGTAAAAGAAGTTCAAGCTGCATTAGAGGCGGGGGCAGATGCAATTACTACATCTAAAAGTGAGCTTTGGGAGGTGTACGAAAAACAAGGTTAAAACAGTAATAATCATTTTTACACTAAAAAGTGTTGACACCGTTTTCATAACTTAATATACTCTTGTTAACAAGTTAATATTTTTGTGACGGAGATAAGGAGATTCACACAGATGCCCATTTTGGGGTAATTCTGTTGTGAATCTCCTTTTTTTTCGTAAATTTATTCAAAGGGAGAGGGAAAAAATGTCACCATTTGTTGGAGAAATGATTGGAACAATGATTCTAATCGTATTCGGAGCCGGCATTGGAGCTGGTTCTTCATTAAAGAAGACATACTCTAATAATGCCGGATGGATTGTCATTACAATTGCTTGGGGGCTGGCAGTAACAATGGGGGTTTTTGCAGTAGGATCTGTAAGCGGTGCCCATTTAAATCCAGCAGTAACTGTAGCTTTAGCGTTAAATGGAGATTTTCCATGGTCTGAAGTTCCTGGTTATATTCTTGCACAAATGATTGGAGCAATCCTAGGAGCAGTACTTGTCTATTTACATTACTTACCGCATTGGAAGGCGACAGATGATCCAGCTACAAAGCTTGGTGTATTTGCAACAAGTCCTGCTATCCCGCATACTTTTTCTAATCTGATAAGTGAAATCTTTGGTACATTTATTCTAGTACTTGGTCTATTATTTATTGGAGCAAATAAATTTACAGAGGGGTTAAATCCACTAGCTGTTGGATTATTGATTGTTGTGATTGGGATGTCTTTAGGGGGAACAACGGGTTATGCGATTAATCCGGCACGTGATCTTGGTCCCCGTATTGCGCACTTCTTGTTACCGATCCCAGGTAAGGGCAGATCTAATTGGGGCTATTCATGGATTCCTGTAGCAGGCCCACTTTTGGGAGGTTGTTTGGGAGCTGTATTTTACAAGGCTGTTTTTATTGGAAAAGTGTCTGGCTCACTTTGGGTGGTTTTAGCTGCCAATATCGTTATCTTACTTCTTTCATATGCAGCGACTAAAAAGCAGACCTCTACGATTAATCAATCAAGCCAGGTAGCTTAAAATATTGTGAAATAAGGAAATGGGGGAATTTTCATGGAAAAGTACATTTTATCTTTAGATCAAGGAACTACGAGCACAAGGGCAATTCTTTTTAATAAAAGTGGAGAAATCGTTCATACAGCTCAAAAAGAATTTACACAGCATTTTCCAAAACCGGGCTGGGTTGAGCATAATGCTAATGAAATTTGGGGTTCAATTCTGTCGGTAATTGCAAGCGTTTTATCCGAATCAGGTATTAAACCTGAACAAATTGCGGGAATTGGAATTACCAATCAACGTGAAACAACGGTTGTCTGGGATAAAGAAACAGGTGAACCAGTTTACAATGCTATTGTGTGGCAATCCAGGCAAACAAGTGAAATTTGTGATGAGCTACAAAAAAAGGGCTTTAATGACCTATTTCGCGAAAAGACAGGCTTACTCATTGATGCCTATTTCTCTGGTACAAAAGTGAAGTGGATACTGGATAATATAGAAGGGGCTCGTGAAAAGGCAACTGAAGGGAAATTGCTGTTTGGAACGATTGATACGTGGTTAATTTGGAAACTATCCGGTGGTCGTGCACATGTGACTGATTACTCAAATGCTTCACGCACACTCATGTTTAATATTTATGAACTCAAATGGGATGATGAATTATTAGATATCTTGGGTGTGCCTAAATCCATGCTGCCAGAGGTTCGTCAGTCCTCTGAAGTCTATGCCAAGACTGTTGATTATCACTTCTTTGGTAAAGAAATACCGATTGCAGGGGTTGCCGGTGATCAGCAAGCTGCATTATTCGGGCAGGCATGTTTTGAAAAAGGTATGGCTAAAAATACTTATGGTACTGGGTGCTTTATGTTAATGAATACTGGCGAAAAAGCAGTCCGCTCTGAGCATGGTTTATTAACAACGATTGCTTGGGGATTAAATGGCAAGGTAGAATATGCGCTTGAAGGCAGCATTTTTGTTGCTGGTTCAGCAATTCAATGGCTTCGTGACGGGCTAAGAATGTTGAAGGATGCCAAGGACAGCGAGAGTTATGCATCAAAGGTTGAGTCTACAGACGGTGTTTATATTGTTCCTGCATTTGTTGGCCTAGGTACTCCATACTGGGACAGTGATGTCCGCGGAGCGATGTTCGGGATAACGCGTGGAACTTCGAAAGAACACTTTGTCCGCGCTACGCTTGAATCACTAGCGTATCAAACAAAAGATGTCTTATCATCAATGGAAGCTGATTCTGGTATAGAACTTAAAACGCTTCGCGTCGATGGCGGTGCTGTCAAAAATAATTTCTTAATGGATTTCCAAAGCGACATCCTTAATGTCCCAGTAGAAAGACCCATAATCAATGAAACTACGGCTCTAGGAGCTGCCTACCTAGCAGGGCTGGCTGTTGGTTTCTGGGAAAGCCAAGAGGAAATTTCAAAGCAATGGGCTATTGATAGACAGTTTACCCCGAAAATGGCAGAAGAAAACCGAATTGGTTTATATGATGGCTGGAAACGCGCTGTTAAGGCGGCAATGGCTTTTAAATAATTTAGATTCTCATTCTAACAAAAGTATGGTATACTAAAACTAAGTTAATAAAATGGCTGGAGAAATCGGAGAGACCACAAAATCATTATCGGAATCGGTAATGTATTTTGTGGTCTTTTCTTATTTCCCATTACTAAATTTTTGCATATTAAATAATAATGCTTCATAACCGGGAGGAATTACCATGAAATTTTCTAATCTAAATCGTAGGGAAATTGTTAATAAGTTAAAAAATGAACAATTTGATGTATTGGTGATCGGGGGCGGAATTACTGGAGCGGGGATTGCACTTGATTCTTCTGTACGGGGAATGAAAACGGCACTCGTTGAAATGCAGGATTTTGCAGCTGGAACATCTAGCAGGTCAACGAAATTAGTCCATGGCGGTCTAAGATACTTAAAGCAATTTGAAGTAAAAATGGTGGCAGAAGTTGGTAAAGAACGTGCGATTGTTTATGAAAATGGCCCCCATGTGACGACACCTGAATGGATGCTGCTCCCCCTGCATAAAGGAGGAACCTTTGGCAAATTTAGTACATCGATCGGTTTACGAGTTTATGACTTTCTGGCGGGTGTAAAAAAATCAGAACGGAGGACCATGTTATCAGTTGATGAAACTTTAGCAAAAGAGCCTCTAATCAAGAAATCAGGATTAAAAGGCGGAGGCTATTATGTGGAATACCGGACGGATGATGCCAGGCTAACAATTGAAGTGATGAAGGCAGCAGTTGAAAATGGGGCAGTTGCATGTAATTATGCAAAAGTTATGAAGCTTATCTACGAAAATAGAAAAGTAATAGGTGTATTAGTGGAAGATCAATTGACAGGCGAAACCTATCAGGTACATGCCAAAAAAATTGTGAATGCCGCAGGGCCTTGGGTTGATTCGATCCGTGAAATGGACCATTCAAAAAAAGGAAAAACATTGCAGCTTTCAAAAGGGGTTCATCTAGTTATTGATCAGTCTCGTTTCCCATTAAAACAAGCCATATATTTTGATACACCGGATGGCCGGATGGTGTTTGCCATCCCGCGGGATGGTAAAGCATATGTGGGGACGACAGATACATTTTATGATCAAGATGCGGTTACTCCAAATATGACACTCAGTGACCGCAGTTACATTCTTAATGCCATTAATTACATGTTCCCTGAAGTGAAAATAAGCGAAAAAGATATCGAATCCAGTTGGGCAGGTGTAAGACCTCTTATTTACGAAGAAGGAAAGAACGCGTCTGAAATTTCTCGAAAAGATGAAATTTGGGAGTCAAATTCTGGTTTAATAACGATTGCGGGTGGAAAATTAACAGGCTATCGAAAAATGGCCGAAACAATAGTAGATTTAATAGCATCAAAATTTAAGTTGGAAGAGGGGAATGATTTTCCTGCTTGCGAAACTAAATCAGTGCCAATTTCAGGGGGGGACGTTGGCGGTTCGAAAAATTTTAATACCTATGTAGCGTCTATGATTGCAAAGGGAGTAGACGCGAATCTAACCAGTGAAGAAGCTGAACAATTAACAAGAATGTATGGATCAAACGTTGATTTGGTTTTTAACCTGCTAAAACTGAACCAAGCTGATGCAGAAAAATATGATTTACCTCTCTCTTTATTTGCTAAGCTTGCTTATGGAATAGAAGAGGAGATGGTTGCAACCCCAATTGATTTCTTAAATCGTCGAACTGGAGCTATATTGTTTAATATTGATTTAGTGAATAAATGGAAGAAGCAAGTGATTGATTACATGACTGATAAGCTAAATTGGACGGAAAAGGAAAAGAAAAAATATACATTATTGTTGGAAGATACGATAAAATCAACTGTTATCCCTGTGGATGCACAAGAACATTTTCCTCGTGCAGTAGGTGGAATATAAAAAGAAACCAGAAAGCTGGCAACAGCTTTCTTTTCTTTTAGAGTTTTAGGGAGAAATTAAATGTTTTTTGACAGTTTTGTGAACAATACCATAATATAAGTTTTTTAGTTGTTTGAAATAGGTGAAAATGCTATTCTAGCTTTTGTATGATTGAAAATATCGGTTCAAATCAGTACATGTTTGTTCTTATTTTTGGGGAAAATAAGCTGAAAAGAATTGATTTGTTTTCTTTAGTCCAGTATTGATTTAGTTGACTAAATGTCGAGAAATGTTTATTTTTAATAAAGAAAGTTTAATTTTTATTTTATATTAAAGGAGTTTGATTTAGCATGGCAGAAAAGCAATTTAAAGTAATCGCAGAAACAGGTATTCATGCAAGACCTGCAACTTTATTAGTTCAAACGGCTAGCAGATTTGATTCTGAAATTAATTTAGAATATAAGGGTAAAACTGTGAATTTAAAATCTATTATGGGTGTAATGTCTCTAGGTGTAGGCCAAGGTGCTGATATTAAAATTTCAGCAGAAGGCAGCGATGCTAATGATGCACTCAACGCATTAGAAGAAACATTGAAAAAAGAAGGATTGGCAGAATAATGACTTTCTTAAAGGGAATAGCGGCATCAAACGGGATTGCCATCGCGAAGGCATACCGTCTAGTTGAACCTGATTTATCGTTTGAAAAGAAAACCATTGAAGATGCTGCTGCTGAAGTGGAACGTTTCAAGAAGGCAATGGAGAAATCAAAATCCGAACTTGAAGCTATACGTGACAAGGCTAAAGTAGACCTCGGGGCTGATAAAGCAGCAATTTTCGAAGCACATCTTCTAGTCCTAAGTGATCCTGAACTAAATGCTCCAATAGAGGATAAAATTCAATCTGACAAAGTGAATGCCGAGTCTGCGCTTAAAGAAACGGCAGATATGTTTGTCATGATGTTTGAACAAATGGATAATGAATACATGAAAGAGCGTGCAGCGGATATTCGCGATGTTACGAAACGTGTTCTTGCCCATTTGTTAGGCGTTCAATTACCAAACCCAAGTATGATTGCTGAAGAAGTAATTATTGTTGCTGAGGATTTAACTCCTTCAGACACAGCACAATTGAACCGAAATTTTGTTAAAGGATTTACAACAAATATTGGCGGACGTACCTCTCATTCAGCAATTATGGCACGCTCAATGGAAATTCCAGCAGTTGTTGGCACAAAGACGGCAACAGAGGAAATTACGAATGGTGATTTTGTGATTGTCGATGGACTAAAAGGGGAAGTACATATTAACCCGACACCTGAACTTATTGCAGATTATCGTAAAGTCCATGAAGATTATGAAGTTCAAAAAGCAGAGTGGGCCAAACTTGTGAATGAACCGACCCTTACAAATGATGGACATCACGTAGAGTTAGCTGCCAATATCGGTATCCCCAATGATTTAAAAGGGGTTATTGAAAATGGCGGCGAGGGTGTAGGTTTATATCGAACCGAGTTCCTTTATATGGGAAGAGACCAACTGCCATCTGAGGAAGAACAGTTTGAATCATATAAAGCTGTTCTTAAAGGAATGGCTGGTAAGCCTGTTGTTGTTCGTACATTGGATATTGGCGGAGATAAAGAGCTTCCATATTTGGATTTGCCAAAAGAAATGAATCCATTCCTTGGCTTCCGGGCAATTCGTTTATGTTTAGAAGAACAAGGAATTTTCCGGACTCAGCTTCGTGCTCTTTTACGAGCAAGCAGCTTTGGTAATTTAAAAATTATGTTCCCAATGATTGCTACTTTGGACGAGTTTCGTGCTGCTAAAACCATTCTTGAAGAAGAAAAAGAAAAGCTTCTTTCAGAAGGTCAAACAGTAGCTGAGAAAATTGAACTTGGAATCATGGTTGAAATTCCGTCAACTGCAATTTTAGCTGACCAATTTGCTAAAGAAGTAGATTTCTTTAGTATTGGCACAAATGATTTGATTCAATATACAATGGCAGCAGACCGGATGAACCAGCGAGTATCTTATTTGTATCAGCCATATAGCCCATCTATTTTACGATTGGTTAAAATGGTCATTGATGCAGCACATGCCGAGGGTAAGTGGGCTGGTATGTGTGGGGAAATGGCCGGAGATGAAACAGCCATTCCAGTTCTTCTTGGTCTTGGTCTTGACGAATTCTCGATGAGTGCGACATCCATTTTAAAAGCTCGCTCACAAATCAAGAATTTGAAAAAGTCCGACATGGAGAAGCTTGCACAAGAAGTACTAAATATGCAAACTACTTCACAGGTTATCGAAGCAGTTAATTCAGCAACAACTAAAAACTAATTTAGATTCGGACCGGCGTAAATGCCGGTCTTTTTCTATTGTAGTAAGCCAATTACCAAGTATTCCCTCTATAAATCCTGTATAATGATAGTAAATAACTAGAAGAAGGAATGATTTGATAATGGAATTAAATTTATCTGGAAAAATTGCTCTAATCGCAGCTTCTAGCCAAGGATTAGGCTTTGCCATTGCTGAGAGACTTGTGAAAGAGGGGGCTTATGTAATGATTTCTGGTCGGGAAGAGGAGAAGCTAAAACATAAAGTCAGCGAACTTGAATCAGTCGGTACAGGTAAAGTTGCCTATCATAAAGCTGATATAACCAATGCCAGTGATATAAAAAAGCTAGTAGCTGTTACGGCAGAAACATTTGGCAGCATTCAACTGCTTGTCAATAACGCAGGAGGCCCGCCGGCTGCTTCATTTGAAGAACTGACGGATGAAGATTGGCAAGCCACATTTGAGTTAAATCTATTATCTTACGTTCGACTAATTAGGGAGTCTTTACCCTTCCTAAAACAACAAGGAGGAAAGATTCTAAATATCGCCTCTTCTTCGATAAAAGAACCTATTCCCGGATTGATTCTTTCTAATACATATCGGACTGGAATAATAGGACTCTCAAAAACGCTTGCTTCCGAGCTGGCACCCTATAATATTTTGGTCAATACAATTGCCCCTGAACGCATTGCCACAGACCGTGTAAAGCATTTAGATCAAGTGAATGCAGACAAGTTTAACGTTGACCGGGAAACGGTCGAAATACAAGCCAAATCAGGGATCCCGTTAAAAAGATATGGAACACCTGAGGAATTTGCTAATGTCGCAGCATTTTTGCTATCTGATGCGAATTCTTATATGACTGGCAGCTCCTTCCTTGTGGATGGCGGTATGGTAAAAGCAATTTAATAGGAACTATTTCTCCTTATCTAACCTTTCTTAACGTTTATTACCAATGTATTTTGGCTATGGTAAAAATATAAGGGAGTGTTACAAATGCGAAAAAAATATCTAATGGTCATAGTCTTTATCCTGATGGTGTTTGGTTCATCTTTTTTAAGCGGGTGTGGAATGCTATTTTCAAATGAGTTAATCGTTAACCGGTATGCAGATGCCTTACTTACAAAAAATAATGAACTCCAATTTCGATTTCGGATTAACAATGAAATATTAGCAGGCCAGCAATTATATAAGGTGAAAGTCACCATCCACGATGACAAATTGGCTGCTGCAGTAGGAAAAAGGGAAATAATCTACGGTGAAGATCAAGTAATAAACGGGGATTATTTAGAAGTAAAAGGAAAAAGTGAAAAATATATTTTCATGGACCCGCTTCCACTAAAAAAAGATTTACATATTCAAGAGCTAAAGAATTTGATTGAGAGGGACCATGCTGTGTCCATTGAAGTATTTAACGATGAAGAAGTATTTGGTCGAACGTACCTAACAAATTTTTCATCAGAGTTATAAAAATGGTTTATATTTAAACATTAAGGGACAACATTAGAATGTGCATAAATTTGGAGATGGAGCACGGAAAGACCGGACGGGCTGGGACGTCACGGTCCTTTTTATTATCTTAAAACTAGGAGAAGTGCTAAAATAAAAGAAAAATTTAAATGAGGGGATGAAATTAGAGTGCTTACTCCAGATAATACGATTATTGGTTTTATTGGAACAGGTGTAATGGGCAAAAGCATGGCAAGACATTTATTACGTGCTGGTTACACATTGGTTGTATATTCTAGAACAAAAGAAAAGGCAAATGACCTATTGGAAAGTGGAGCATTGTGGGCTGACACACCAAAAGAAGTTGCGGAGAAGGCAACAGTTATTTTCACTATGGTTGGTTACCCAAAAGATGTTGAGGAGGTGTTTTTGGGTAATAGCGGTTTGCTTCAACACGGGAGTCCAGGAAGTTATTTTATTGATATGACAACCTCCGCACCCTCACTAGCAGTTAAAATCTATGATGAAGCGAAAAAGAAAGGGATCCATGCCATCGATGCTCCGGTTTCAGGCGGTGATGTAGGCGCAAGGGAAGCGAAGCTCTCAATTATGGTTGGCTGCGAAGAGGAGGTCTTTGAAGCGGTTCGCCCGCTACTTGAATATCTTGGAACAAATATTATTTATCAAGGAAAGGCAGGTGCGGGCCAGCATACAAAAATGTGCAATCAAATAGCTATTGCCTCGAATATGATTGGAGTCTGTGAAGCCATTATTTATGCCGAAAAAGCAGGATTAAATCCGGAAAATGTCTTAAAAAGTATAACGACGGGAGCAGCAGGAAGCTGGTCATTATCGAATCTTGCTCCAAGAATGTTAAATGGAAATTTTGAACCTGGATTTTACATAAAGCATTTTATTAAGGATATGAAAATCGCGTTAGATGAAGCAGAGCGAATGGATATGGATGTACCAGGGTTGTCGCTTGCGAAATCTTTATATGATCTATTAGCAGAAACAGGTGAAGAAAATAGCGGTACGCAAGCACTTTATAAATATTGGAAAAAGTAGTCCCATATTGGCCACAAACTGGTAAGAATAAATTCCTCCGGACATCAAGAAACTATGATAGAAATCTTGATAGGAGGAATTTTTTATGGCTAAACGAACGAAAAAAAACGATGCACAGCAAAAAAACAAAAAGGGCTTTGATTCAGCTGTTTTAAATGAAGAATTTGCCCATGAAATGGGGTCAGCAGCCACAAATCAAATTCATAAAGACAAAGCAAAAAAAGAAAAAGCTCCTAAAAATAATGGTAAATATAAAGGACAATAATCCCTAAAACAGAAAACCCTCACTTTTAGTGGTGAGGGTTTTCTGTTGAACTTATGACCATGTTTTTAAATATTGATCCATTCGATTTAGGCCGATTTCCAAAGATTCCATTGAACAAGCGAAAGAAAGCCGAAAATACCCTTCACCATACTCGGAAAAAGCGCTGCCTGGTACAACAGCTACTTTTGCTTCATTTACAAGCCTAAGAGCAAAGTCAAAGCTATTAAGTGGAATAGATTCAGGTATTTTGACAAAGAAATAAAATGCACCGTCAGGCTTCACAATCTGGAGCCCCATTGAAGTTAAACGGTTATTAACATACTCTCTCCTTTTTGTATATTCCTTTTTCATCGCAAGTGCATCATCAATTCCCGCAGTTAACGCTTCATAGGCCGCTTTCTGAGCAATCGAATTTGCACAAGACACATTATATTGGTGGACCTTTAAAATATGCTTTGTAATGTTTTCTGGGGCAAATAAAAAGCCAATTCTCCAGCCTGTCATCGAGTGGGATTTGGAGAGCCCGTTGATTACGATTGTCTTTTCTTTTAAAAAGCTGGCAATTGACGTATGCTTTTGATCAAAAGTAAGTTCACTGTATATTTCGTCCGCCAGAATAAAAATTTCCTTATCCTTCAAAAAGTCAGCTATTTCTCTCAGTTCCTCTTCTGAAAGGCTTACTCCTGTCGGGTTGGATGGATATGGCAGGACAATACAGCGAGTTTGATCTGTAATATATGGTTTAATCATCTCTACTGTAAAACGAAATTGATTTTCGCGAATATCGACATGTACGGGGACGGCACCCATCATCCGAATAATCGGTTCGTAGCCAGGATAAATAGGGCCTGGTAATAAAACTTCTGATCCTTCTGCCAAAATTGTTCGAAAAGTAATATCAATCGCTTCGCTTGCTCCCATTGTCACAATCACTTCTGAATCGGGAGTATAGTCCAACCCATATTTCTTTTTGACAAAATCACTTGCTGCTTTTCTTAATTCCAGGGTACCTGCATTGTGCGTATAGGAAGTATAGTCCTTTTCAATCGCAGCAATCCCAGCTTGCTTCACATGCTCAGGGGTAGGGAAATCAGGCTGACCAATGGTAAAAGAAATCAGGTCATCTATATGGGCAACCATATTAAAAAATTTTCTTATTCCAGAGATTTCGATCGATTTAACTCGTTGATTAATTAAATGCTCCAATTTTTTCCGACCTTTCACTTTAAGGATCTTCTGCCTCCTTGAATAGTATGATTATAGACTATAATGGGCAAAAGATTCTACTTTTTTAAGAAAGGCCATTTAAGAGAAAATAAAAAACGGCCCGAGATTTTTTAAGGGACCGCTAAAAGAAAGGGGAGTATATATCAAATTAAAGAGTATGATTAATAGCCATAATCCCAGTCAACTTCATCTTCGTGCCAGAAAACAGGTGAGACGGAGCCGAAATTAACCATTTTATTATCAAGCTTGCAGCTGCAATGATCACAACCACATTGCTCTTTGATTTCTTTGAAGAAGGAATGTTCAACATCTTCTATAAACGTGATATTTTGCTTTTGAAAAAGAATCGCAGTTCCTTTCATGCAAATGCACCTCTTTTAATGTTTATTGCTGTGTATTTAATTTCTACACCTTATGTCTGTATTTTAAATCGGATGGAAGGTAACGTCTATACAATTGTGATGGTGTTCACAAAATCCTCAAGAAGATGTTGCAAAAATAAGTCATCCGAATCAATTTATTGATTGTAGGAAATAAAAAAAGTCAGGAAACCTTTTTCCTGACTTTTTCCATTGATTTTAAGAGTATCGTTCGCCTAACTTTTTGAAAATCGGTTTTTGATAGGTTCGATGTCTTTTTTGAGGATTCGATGGTGGATTCTCAATTTCAGTTATTCCAGTATAGGATTGCAGCAATGCTTTTGCCATCGTAAGTGATAGTGTAGCCCTTGGGTTTCTTACGCTTCCATCTAATTTGCCAAGATGGGGGAGATCATGAAAATCTGTTTTGGTTGGAGGTATATGGAATGTATATCTACCACATTCAACAAGCACATCGGACTGCTGTTGGCTATTTCGTGGATGTTCAGAAAAATGGAGACCTACTTTTCTTGCCTTGCCTTCATTAATTAATTTTTTTAATGACTCTTGTTTCAATTTGTACAAAAATTTGGGGTTTGGTGCTGTTTTTGCATGACGATTCACGATAAAGACAGCTTGTGCGAGGTTTTCAATGTTTAGACTTATATTTGTTAGGGGATGTTTCTGATCGTGATTCAACATATGTTCTCCTTTCATTCTTTTAAAACATCTACATTATACCCCTTTTTCGAGAAAATAGAAATAAAGCAGAGGTTTTTTCCTTTTCTTCATCCATTATTAACGAAAATGTTAATTAGCATAACAAGTTAATCCTATACTATGAATGGATCAATAAAAATTTTGGCAAAATAATCATTATTTTCTATAAAATACTTTCCTTCGGCTAATTTCATTGTAAAATAGAACTACTAGAATGTAAAAACATTATTGTGAAAAATCAGAACTTTTTTTGACTGAAGGATGAGGGAATGAATCAATTACATAATTTATTAACAGCTGAATTGGAATCAGGTAAGACTAGTGGGAAGATTCAGAAAATCATATTTGACATCATTTTTCAACATGTTCAGGATATGGTTTTTGTAATGAAGGTGGAGAAGGGGGCACGCTTTCGGTATTTATTTGTGAATGAATCAGGGATGAAAAGAGCGAACCTTACAGTTGAAACAATCGGAAAAACATTTCAAGAAGCTCTCCCTGCTGAATTTGCCCGTTCGCTTCAGCAAAAGTATGAGAAGGTTTTAAAAAGAAATGGAATTGTCTTATTTGATGATCAATTTTATTTTAATGATGGAAAGAAAGTTTATGGGGAAACGATCTTAACACCAATATTTAGCGAGGATTGTTCGATTCGTTATGTTGTTGCTGTAACGAGAGATGTAACCGAATGGTCAATTGAGAAAAATAAAATTGTTGAAAGTGAACAAAGATATCGCTCCATTATCGATAATAACTTGGATGCGATTTTTACGATTAGCCCTAAGGGTAAAATACTTGAAGCGAATCCTGCGGCGACTGACATAACGGGATGTTCTGAAAAACAAATGGTACATCGATCCATATATGATGTCATTCATGATCATGATTTAGATAAATTTAAAACTCTTATAGAGAAAACTTGTTCAGGTTATGCACTAGAGTCACTGGATTGTAAAATTATACATACAAAAGGACATTTACTCATTGTACATATAAAAACTGTCCCCATTGTAATTCATGGGTGCATAAACGGGCTCTATGTCATATTTAAGGATTTGTCTGAGCAGTCGAAAAATATGGAAATGATTAAGTTTATGTCTTTTCATGATCAATTAACGGGTTTGTTGAATAGAAGAGCTTTGCTTGAACATATTAATCAACAGATTTTTCCACCTTCTAAGAAGATGCAAGATTTTGCATTAATCTCAATCGATTTAGATCGGTTTAAACATTTAAATGACACACTTGGACATTTGGCGGGGGATGAAACATTAAAAAGAGTTGCCGAACGTTTAGTACAATTTCAAAATGAAACATGCTTTATTTATCGAGTAGGCGGGGATGAGTTTACAATTTTGCTTCTTTCTGCTGATCGGAAGACCGCAACCACTTTTGTAAAAAAGGTATTTTCTATTTTCTCGCAATCCTTTTATTTTAATTCACAAGAGTATTTTATATCCCCCAGCATTGGTATTAGCCTGTTTCCTATTGACGGAAAGGATGCTGAAATGCTGATCAAGAATGCTGATGAGGCACTTTTCCGTGTAAAAGAAAAAGGTAAGGCCCATTATCAATTTTACCGAACAGAAATGAATTCCTTATTTTTCAATGTGGTAGCTCTGGAGACACATTTAAGAAAAGCGATTGATAAAAATGAACTTTCATTGTTTTATCAACCACAAATTGACGTCATCACTGGTGAGGCAAAAAGTTTTGAGGCTTTAATACGTTGGAATGACAGTGAATTTGGAGCAATATCACCTACTGTGTTTATTCCATTGGCGGAGGAGACAGGATTAATTATATCGATTGGATATTGGGTAATTGAAAAAGCTTGCAGGCAAATTCAGTCTTGGAATAGAAAGGGTTTAGACGATATTCGTGTGGCAATAAACATTTCACCAAAGCAATTTCAGCACCCAAATCTTGTTCCGTTTATTCAGGTAATGCTTGAAAAATATCAAATACCCGCAACTTCTTTGGGAATTGAAATTACTGAAGGGGCAATGAGTGATACGAAGGAAACGATACCAATTTTAACGAAAGTGAAAAATCTAGGCATTTCCATTTCCGTTGATGATTTTGGGACGGGGTATTCATCGCTAAATTATCTAAAGCAATTTCCAATAGATGTTTTGAAAATTGATCAATCTTTTATTAGGGACATTCTTGTTGATAAAAAGGATGCAGCGATTACATCGACGATTATACACTTAGGAAGAAGTCTAGATCTTGAGGTAATTGCTGAAGGGGTAGAGGATTATAGTCAAGTGGAATTTCTCGCTAGTGCTGGATGTTATAAAATCCAAGGATTCTACTTCTCAAAACCACTTCCTGTCGAGGATCTTGAGCAGCAATTTTTAGTACAGATGAAATAATAAAAATCCTTATTCTTTAATGAAAAAGGATTTTTTACTTTCCTCAAACTGTTTTAAACGTAAAAATGGTTAATTCAGGTTTTGCCATAAACCGAAAGGGTAGTCGTGTTGTCCCAATCCCTCTGTTTACATAGAGGGTTAACTGATTTTCCTCCCCAATCGTATAAAGTCCTTCAGGATACTTTTGGGCAAATGGAGGCATGACGAGTGCTCCGATAAATGGGATTTTAACCTGGCCGCCATGGCTGTGTCCGCTGACTTGCCAATGGATTGGATATTGTAATGCCGAATCCGCAAGGTCAGGAGCATGAGATAATAATAGCGTAAATTGGTTATTCGGTACTTTTTTTAAGGCTAACGGCAAATCGGGATTTCCTAACATCGCATCATCGATTCCGAGCAGGTATATGCTGTTGCCATCTTTCAATTTAATCGGGATGGATTGATTTAAAAGGACGGTAAAATTAGTGGTCTCCATAATATTACGATAAATTTCGGACCCATAGCCACCATGATCATGGTTTCCATAAATGCAGTATTTCCCCAGAGGGGCATGTAATGTTTCTAGAATTGGTACTAATTTATTCACTTCCGTATATTTATTTGGCTCGTCCATTAAATCGCCGGTAAATAAAATGATGTCAGGCTGCAGGTTATTAATTTTAGCAGCTAATTTTTCAAATTGGGAAAGATTGTATTGAAATCCAAGGTGGGTATCACTAAATTGAACCATTTTTATTCCCTCGAAGCTTTTTGGGATAAATGGATGTTTGATTTGCTTTTCTTGAATATCGAGTAATGAGGGCTCAATTCGATGGGCATAGAGGTACCCTCCCGAACTCAACCCTAGAACGGTTAGAAATGAACCAAATGTACGTTTTAGAAACGTTCTCCTCGTCTGCTCTTTTGCCATTTTTTCTACCAACCTATCTTTTTTTCACTTTCTAGAAAATTGAAGAGTCCCTATGTATTTTCTTTAATATTAAACTATATTGCAAGCAAAAAGGTTTCTTATAAGTGTTTATTCAATAAAACAAAAAATAATTCTTAAAAAGCAGTCAAAAATGACTGCTGCTTTTATTTATAACTAACTGCACGGCACTGCAATGCTTTCTATGACGGAATAAATTGATGTAAACCTTCATTTGGATTAGCTTGAAAGTGGCTGCATCCTAATATTGACATGATTGAGGCTAGTAAGAAAAGTTTTTTCAATATCTAAACCTTCTTTGTGGCGCTTGAGTGCGCTTGAGTATAGGATATGATTGTATCCTTCCTGCTATAATGGTATCCTTTTGGAAAAGAACGAGATGTTTGAATAGAGCGTATGGTATAACGAGAAATAATTTTTTTGGAGGAACTTGGATGGATGCATTGGAAATCCTATCGGATCTTGAAAATTGTTTTCCGTATTTTCAACCGATTTTTAGTGCCGATGAGCAATGTGTCATCGCTTATGAAGTGTTGGGGCGATATTACTCAGAGGGTGAAGTCATTAGCTTAGGCCCCTTTTTTCATGATGATCAAATTCCGGATGAATATAAATTTGAAGTGGATATATTATTAGTGAAAAAGGCACTTGAAAAAGTCTTAGAGCTGAATGAAAATATCAGTATTTTTTTGAATCGAAATGCGGAATTATTAATGTATGGACATGGTGAACCCTTTTTACAGGAGCTTTTAGCTTTTGAAAAAAGGGGACTTAGTTTAAATCGAATCGTTCTCGAAATATCTGATCGGAACTATCAAGGTGATTTAGATCAGTTTGATCATCTATTGCAATATTATCGGACATATGGGTTAAAAATAGCGATTGCAAGTATTGGAAGCGAAAGTCAATATTTTGAACGAATTGGTCAGCTAGAACCGGATATTATTAAAATCAACCTTCAGGCCTTGAAATCTACTGCAACGGGTATGAATTTTAATGATGTATTGTATTCATTGTCGCTTTTTGCAAGGAAAATAGGTGCAACGCTCTTGTTTGAAAATATTGAAATGAGTTATCAGCTCCAGTTTGCCTGGAAAAATGGCGGTCACTTTTATCAAGGGTGTTATTTACACCCACCTTCAGCAGAAATTATTAGACGTGATTTCTTGAAGTACCGATTAAAAGAAAAATTTCATGACTTTATCGCATATGAAAAGCGAAAGTTAGAAGCTGTCTATACGACAGCAGAATATTTTCAGGCAACGGTTCAGGAAATAGTAGTTAAAAACAGAAAGTTAGGCTATGAGAACCTTTTTCAAGCGTTAATAAATGAAATGGATGGCATCGCATTTCGAATTTATGTTTGTGATGAGGATGGGTTTCAAAAATCTTCCAATATTTTCAAAGAAAAAAATGGCTGGAGTACACAGGCTGAATATTTAGATAAAAATTGGAGCTGGCGACCGTATTTTTTAGAAAACATTATAAAAATGCGACATGAACAAAAGGGAAGATTATCTGATTTGTATTGTGATATTGAAACGGGTGAGACCATTCGGACTTTTTCATTTCCCGTGACTGAAAATGAATATTTGTTTATTGATATATCCTACCAATATTTATTTGAACATGACCAATTACTGTAGAATTCACCTGTATAGAATTAGACAGGGAGAGGCAATTTAATGATAACGTTCATAAGAAGGAGACTTGCTCATGAATCTTTTCGTTAATATCCTGGCCATTGCGATTTTCGGTATTCTTGCGATTTCCCTGCTCTATACTGTGTCAGTTGCAAGGCAGCAGAAGACAGTAGAAGGGGAAGTAGATACCAAAATTCCTAAACCAGTACAGGGGAATGTTTACGTAAGAAACCCAATTTTCCTAGCGTATGGAATCTTTTTTGCATTGCTTCTTTTTATCATCCTTTTTGTCGCTGTCACCTTCGTATAATAGGTCTCAAACTCAAGAGGCCTATTTTTTTCTTTTATTTTTTAAAAAAAATCCTTATTTATTTTATTTTTACTTGGACAAATGAAGTCTATTATTTTATTCTTTTAATATTGGCATATAAAAAGATTCACTTGTAAAATTCTGAAAAAAATCGTTCAGGATAGAAATATGTCAAATGAGAAACATAAATGTAGACAGTTTGTTTGTGTTTGAAAGGAGGATAAGCCTTATGTCACAGCTTCAAGGTATATTAACAAGGTTAAAAAACCTTCAGGAACAATCTAATAGTGGTGAGCCGGCACAACGTTATTTTGAGGTAAATGGTGAAAGAAAGTGTCAGGTAACATTTCATCCAAAAACGGAAACATTTGAATTAGAAGTATATAACGAGAAAGAAAAACCGAAGCGATATCAATTTGATAATATTGATATGATTACCATCGAAATATTTGATTTGATTCAATAGGAACCTTTATGGGTTCCTTCTTTTTATTTTAAAATTAACCAGCCCTCCGAAAACTATGATAAAATAAGTCTGAAGAAAAACAAACATTGAGGAGTTTTCGGTGATGATCAGTCTTCCCAGTGGAGAATTTTTAGAGTTAACCATTAAAGAATTAATGATACCATCTGAACGGGTTGCACATGTGCAAATCGGAAATAATCTCGAACATGCATTGCTGCTTCTAACAAAAAGCGGTTATACTGCCATTCCAGTGTTGGATCCACATTATAAGCTGCATGGGTTAATTAGTACCCCAATTATTATGGATTCAATTCTTGGGCTTGAACGAATTGAATTTGAATTGCTTGAAAATAAACGGGTGGAAGAGGTTATGAAACGATCGATTCCACGAGTTGTAATTTCTGAATCAATCATTGTGTGCTTAGATCTACTTGTAAATCATCCGTTTCTTTGTGTTGAAAATGAAGATGGATTTTTTGAAGGGATTATGCCTAGAAGTACGGTCTTAAATCAATTAAATAAAATTGTAAAAAGGTTTAAAAAATATTAAATTGATGCTAAAGCTCCCAAATGGGAGCTATATTTTTTCAGCGGCTTGCCAATAAAATTCACAAGGCCTATTAAGGAGAGATTTTCTTGTCCTCATTAACAGAATTTCAATTATTATCTGTATTGGCACAGGAAATGAATATGCGTAAAGCATCGGAGCGGTTATTTGTTTCCCAGCCAGCCCTCTCGCAGCGGTTACAAACTATCGAAAAAGAGTGGGGCACGAAGCTTTTTATCCGCTCACAAAAAGGGTTAGCTCTAACCCCGGCCGGAGAACATGTCATTGATTTTGTTAACGACGTCCTTAATAAACAAGAAAAGGTTCGCGAGACAATACATTCCTTGCAAGCGGGTGTTTCCGGGACATTGAAAATTGCTGTGGCATCAATTGTCGGGCAAAACTGGCTGCCTCAAGTTTTAAAGAAGTTCATCGATAAGTATCCACAAGCAAAGATTTCTTTGATAACTGGATGGAGCAGTGAAATACTTAAATGCTTATATGATGATCAGGTTCATATAGGTATTATCCGCGGAACCCCAGATTGGAAAGGGATTAAAGTACATCTTTTTAACGATCCACTTTATTTAGTTGACCGGGAAATTACTAAACCTGAACAAGTATTAGCAACCGACCGTCCGTTTATTCAATTTAAAAGTGACTCGAATTATTATCAAGAAATTCAAGATTGGTGGATGCGCAACTTTAAAACTTCTCCAAAGAGGACAGTTGTTGTTGACCAAATTGAGACATGCAAGCAAATGGCCTTTAACGGAATAGGATACGCAATTTTACCGGCCATAACGTTAAGTAAAGCAGAAAAAGATATTTTCAAAATACCGCTTGTCAATGAGAATAACGAGCCGTTAAGACGTGATACATGGCTGTTAGGGTATGAATCTGCCTTCCAATTAAAGCAAGTTTCAGCCTTTGTTGAGCTGATCAAGGAACACATCGCTGAATCTTCTGAAGATTAGTGTTGTTTTGCTTGTTTTCATTACTGTTGTTTGTTAAAGTATTTTCAGTACATATTTATAGGGGGTTTACGTTATGAAAATGATGGATGCTAATGAAATTATTTCTTTTATCCAAAATAGTAAAAAATCAACACCAGTTAAGGTTTATTTGAAAGGTGAATTAGAGGGGATTAATTTTGGGAGCGAGGCAAAAGCTTTTATTAATGGCAGTACAGGCGTTGTCTTTGGAGAATGGTCTGAAATCAATGCAGCTTTAGAATCAAACAAAACCAAAATTGAAGATTTTATAGTGGAACATGATCGTCGTAATTCAGCCATTCCATTATTAGATACAAAATACATTAATGCCCGTATTGAGCCGGGAGTTACTATCCGTGACCAAGTGGAAATCGGTGATAATGCGGTGATTATGATGGGCGCTGTAATTAATATTGGCGCTGTAATTGGCGAAAAAACGATGATTGATATGGGTGTTGTCCTCGGTGGCAGAGCTACCGTCGGGAAAAATTGTCACATCGGGGCTGGTACCGTTTTAGCAGGGGTAATTGAGCCGCCGTCTGCAAAACCTGTTGTCATCGAAGATGATGTACTAATTGGAGCAAATGCTGTGATTCTTGAAGGTGTAACAGTAGGTACAGGATCAGTTGTAGCAGCAGGAGCTGTAGTAACTAAAGATGTTCCTCCATATACTGTAGTAGCAGGAACACCGGCAAGGAAAATTAAAGACATTGATGAAAAAACTAAATCAAAGACGGAGATTATGCAAGAACTCCGTCAATTATAGATATTTGCAGGCGTGGATCCTAATCCACGCTTCTTTTTTAAAAAGGAGAGATACATAGATGAACCCTTTAATCAAAATTCGCCGTGACCTGCATCAAATTCCAGAACTCGGTTTTCAAGAGTTTCATACGCATGCGTATTTATTGTCTTACATTGAGTCATTACCTCAAGAACGAATTTCAATAAAAAAATGGAGTACAGGCTTATTAGTAAAGGTTCATGGCCTATATCCTGCCAAAACCATCGGATATAGAACAGATATTGATGGCCTGCCTATAAGCGAAGAAACAGGTTTATCTTTTTCCTCGTTACACGAGGCCAAGATGCATGCCTGCGGCCATGATTTTCATATGACAATCGCACTTGGTGTGCTGACCCATTTTGTTCAAAATCCTATTAATGATGACCTTTTGTTTGTTTTCCAACCTGCTGAGGAGGGGCCTGGCGGGGCAGAACCAATGTTGAAATCGGAAGAGATGAGGGAATGGATGCCCGACATGATTTTTGCCCTTCATATTGCCCCAGAGTATCCTGTAGGAACAATTGCCTTAAAAGAAGGGTTATTATTTGCCAATACCTCTGAATTGTTTATTGACCTTAAGGGAAAAGGGGGACATGCCGCCTATCCACACCAAACAAATGATATGGTAATCGCTGCCTGCACGCTCGTCAATCAACTGCAAACCATCATTTCAAGAAATATAAATCCATTAGATAGTGCTGTTATAACTATTGGTAAAATAACAGGTGGAACGGTACAAAATATTATTGCTGAAAAGGCAAGGCTTGAAGGGACAATTCGGACTTTATCACCAGAATCAATGAAAAAGGTTAAGCACCGTATTGAAGCTGTTGTAAAAGGGATTGAAATTGGCTTTGAATGTGAAGCCGTCATTGATTATGGTTCAATGTATCATCAGGTATATAACACGGAATCGATTACAAGGGAGTTTATCAATTATATTCAGCAAGTGCCAGATGTAAAGATGGTTGAATGTACGGAAGCGATGACAGGTGAGGATTTTGGCTACATGCTTAAAGAAATACCCGGCTTTATGTTTTGGCTTGGTGTTGATTCACCCTATGGGCTGCATCATGCGAAATTAAACCCAAATGAAGAGGCTATTGATATCGCTGTGAAGCTCATGACAAACTATATTACGTATAAAGGGAACTAGTTATAGACTTATAAAATTAAAGTCATTTTATTTTGTTCTACTGGTTAATCATGTTAATATTTAATGGAATACTGCTACATTTTGTCGTTTATTCTCATGGAATATAGGCAAAACTGACTAAAGGGAATTTTAAATTATAAATAATAATAAGTATTTTTTTATATTAATTATAATTTAATATTGACTCAAAAAAAGTTTTGACCTATAATGAGAATTGTTGAAAGGTTAGCAAATGAGAATTGTTATTACATCTCATTTCATTAATTTATTTGGAGGGATTCTAATGCCAGAACGTATGGTAGGTAAACAAGCTCCACGCTTTGAAATGGATGCTGTAATGCCAAACAAAGAATTTAAAAAAGTAAGCCTAGAAGAAAACATGAAAAATGATAAATGGACTGTATTGTTCTTCTATCCAATGGATTTTACATTTGTATGTCCAACTGAAATCACAGCAATGTCCGACCGTTATGAAGAGTTTGATGATTTAGATGCAGTTGTCATTGGGGCATCAACTGATACCATCCACACACACCTTGCATGGATTAAAACAGATCGTAAAGAAAACGGTATTGGCGATTTAAACTACCCGTTAGCAGCAGATACGAACCATGTTGTTGCTCGTGATTACGGTGTTTTAATTGAAGAAGAAGGAATCGCCCTTCGCGGTTTATTCATCATCAGCCCTGAAGGTGAATTAATGTATTCTGTTGTGAACCACAACAATATTGGCCGTGACGTTGATGAAACTTTACGTGTTCTACAAGCATTACAAACTGGCGGACTTTGCCCTGCAAACTGGAAGCCTGGACAAGCTACATTAAACGTATAATTTATCTAAACATGATAGACCTAACCTTCCTTAAGTGTTAGGTCTATTTTAAAATAGGGGGTTAACATGAAATTACGTGAACCAATGCCAGAGTTATCCGATGCAACTGAATGGTTAAATGGTCAAGTGACAAGAGACGACCTAATCGGTGAAAAACCAACATTGATCCATTTTTGGTCTATTAGCTGTCATTTGTGTAAGGAAGCAATGCCGCATGTAAATCAATTTCGTGATGATTTTAAAGAGAAATTAAATGTGGTCGCAGTTCATATGCCACGATCAGAAAATGATTTAAATCTTGAAGAAATTAAGAAAGTGGCAGCAGAACATGGGATCACACAGCCAATTTTTGTGGACAGTGAACATAAGCTAACGGAAAAATTTGAAAATCAATATGTCCCTGCTTATTACGTATTCGATCGTGAAGGTAAACTCCGACACTTCCAAGCCGGCGGAAGCGGGATGAAAATGCTCGAGAAACGCGTCAATCGTGTTTTAGATGAATTGGAAAAAACAGAATAAGATACGATAAAGATAAAAAACTGCTCGTTGAATTTAAACGGGCAGTTTTTTTAGCTTTTTTGTGCAAAGTAATTTTTGGTAGTTGTAACCTTGATGCTGATTTATCGTCGGTATTAGTAATAACTTAAAGAGAAAAAAGGGGTGTCAAAAAGGTTGAAGACGCTATTGAAGGCAGTTCCCGTTTTTATTATTGTTTTTTTAATAGGATTAGCCGGCTGTAGTTCAAGTGACAAGAGTGAACGTGCAAAAATGAATGTGGAAAGCAAAGCAGATATGGGTTCATCACAGACTGGCAGTGGAGAGAAATCATCCTTAATCGAATCTGACAAAGCAAAGGAAAATCAAACAACAGCCACTGCGAATATTGAGGTACCAAAGCAGATGGTAATTTATCAAGGTGACCTACAGCTGCGTGTTAAAAAGTTTGAGCAAACCGTCCAAAGCTTGGAAGAAAAAGCGGAAAAATATGGAGGTTATATCGCTGAGTCAAATGTGACTAAAGAAGGAAAGGAGCAAGTGAGCGGCAGTTTGAAAATAAGAGTGCCACAAAAGCATTTCCAAGATTTTTTACATGACGCTGAAGGGCAAGCGGCTGAGGTGCTGCAAAGGAATATTACAGGGCAGGATGTAACAGAGGAATATGTTGATCTTGAATCAAGATTAAAATCAAAAAAGGTTGTTGAGGAGCGGCTGCTAACCTTTATGAAGAGCGCAGCCAAAACAGAGGACTTATTGAAAATTTCAGCGGATTTAGCGTCTGTTCAAGAAGAAATAGAGACGATTGAAGGAAAAAGGAAGTTTTTAGAGAACCAAACATCCCTTTCGACTGTAAATATTACCCTTTATGAAAATAAGGTAATTGTTCCGAATATTGATAAAGACAAACTAAATACCTGGGAGAAAACGAAAAAGCAATTTATGAAAAGCACCAATATGTTATTGGCGAGCCTATCAGGATTAGTCGTATTTATTATTGGTAATATACCAGTAATAGGGATTTTGTTGATTGTTGGTTTTCTCCTCTTCTTTTACTATAAAAAAAGGAAAAATAGAGATAGTCAGGCTTAAGTGGGGATAACTCTCTATATATAATATTGAAGAAGAGTGCTAAAATAAACAATAGAGTTCATAGCGTTATCGGGGGAGTTATTTATGAAGAAGAGTTTTGCAGTAATTGGGCTTGGTCGGTTTGGTGGAAGTATTTGCCGTACTCTAACCGATGAAGGAATGGAAGTATTAGGTATTGATGTAAATGAAGAACGTGTAAATGAATTTGCGATGATTGCTTCCCATGCGGTTGTCGGTGATTCAACAGATGAGAACGTCCTGAAAAGTTTAGGGATTCGTAATTTCGACCATGTGATTGTTGCAATTGGCGATGATATTCAAGCAAGTATACTCACAACCCTTATTCTAAAGGAATTAGGAGTGGCCCGTATTACAGCAAAGGCACAAAATGATTATCATGAAAAGGTTCTTCGGAAAATTGGTGCTGACCATGTTGTACACCCTGAAAGAGACATGGGGAAACGGATTGCTAACAATATGGCTTCAAGTAGCGTGGTTGACTACTTAGAACTTTCTGATGAGCATAGTATTGTAGAAATAGTTGCAAATGCAAGACTAAGTGGTCGTACAATTATGGATATGGACATCCGTAAAAAATATGGCTTGAATATTGTGGCCATTAAAAGAGGAGAAGAAATTATTGTTTCTCCACAAGCGAAGGAAACCATTTATGCAAATGATGTATTAATTGTGATCGGAAACGATACCGATATCGATAGATTCGAAAGAAAAGTCCTAGAATAAAAACGGAAGCGCCTGATATTAGGTGCTTCCGTTTTTTAGCCAATTAAAAAATACAACGATTCTATCAGGAAAAAGTGCAGCTACGCCTTTTTCTTCGCCTTGCGAATCGGCGAGTTTTCTTTAAACTTCCATGATAATTGGTAAAATCATTGGTCTCCGCTTTGTTTTCTCATATAGGAAAGGGGCTAAAGTGTCCGTGATTTCATTCTTTATTTCAGACCACTGGCTTGTTTTTCTGTCCATTACTTTATTTAAGTGTTTAGTTATTAGATTTTGAGCATCATTGATTAAATCACCAGATTCCCTCATGTAAACAAAACCTCTAGAAATGAGGTCTGGACCTGAGGCAATTTTAAATTCTTTCATATTAATACTAACAACTACGACAACTAAGCCTTCCTCTGACAGAATTCTTCGATCTCTTAATACAATATTTCCAATGTCTCCAACACCGCTGCCATCAATATAGACAGAACCAGATGGTATCTTACCGGCTACTTGTGCAGTTTGATCGGAGAGTGCTAATACTTCGCCATTATCCATAATAAAACAATTTTCTTCCTCGACTCCACAATCGACAGCAAGCTTGGCGTGCATTTTCTGCATACGATACTCACCATGGATAGGCATAAAGAATTTCGGCTTAATTAACCTGAGCATTAACTTTTGCTCTTCCTGTCCGCCGTGTCCGGAAGTATGGATATTACTTAATTTGCCGTGGATTACTTCCGCGCCTGCTCGATAAAGCAAATTAATCGTTCTGCTGACACTGATTGTATTTCCTGGAATCGGTGAAGATGAAAACACAACAGTATCTCCAGGATTGATTTGAATTTGTCTGTGTGTCCCATTGGCAATTCGGGAAAGAGCAGCCATTGGTTCACCTTGACTGCCTGTACATAGAATCGTAACTTTATCTGCAGGCACTCGGTTAATTTGATTTGCTTCAATAAAAGTTTCCTTTGGTGCATTAATATAGCCTAAATCAAGGCCGATATTGATGGCGGCTTCCATGCTCCGGCCAAAAACGGCAACTTTCCTTCCGTTTACTACTGCTGCCTCTACTACTTGCTGCAGCCTGTGGATATTTGATGCAAAAGTAGCAAAAATGATCCGACCATCAACTTTTCTGAAAATATCATGAATGCTTTCACCAACTCGGCGTTCGGACATTGTAAAATCAGGTATTTCACTATTTGTACTGTCTGAAAGTAAACATAGAACGCCTTCTTTTCCGATCTCAGCCATTTTGGTTAAATTGGCAGGCTCACCTACTGGAGTAAAATCAAATTTAAAATCACCCGTATGGACGATTTGTCCTGGAGGTGTTTTCACGACAATCCCATAGGAATCTGGAATACTATGAGTCGTTCGGAAAAATGTAACCGAAGTTTTACGGAATTTAATAACATCGTCTTCCTTAATTTCAATCAGTTTAGCATTTCTTAATAACCCGTGTTCTTCTAATTTATTTTTAATTAATCCAAGCGCTAGTTTTCCCCCGTAGATAGGAATATTGATTTCACGAAGTAAATACGGGATACCGCCAATGTGGTCTTCATGTCCGTGTGTGACAAATAAACCTTTAATCTTTTCCTCATTTTTAACCAAATAAGTGTAATCAGGTATAACATAATCAATACCTAATAATTCATCCTCTGGGAATTTTATTCCGGCATCGATTAAAATAATTTCATCCTGAAACTGAACTGCATACGTGTTTTTGCCAATTTCACCTAGGCCACCCAGGGCAAAAACAGCAGTTTGATCATTTTTTACAAATTTCATTATCCAATCTCCAATACTTTATAGTCTTCATTTTGTTGTTCATATTCTAAATATGCTCCTTTTACTTCTTGTACAAATTCAACATTAAAACCACGGTCGGCAATTTTGGTGCGAACATCCCTTACCGATTCTCCTTTTACATAAAGGGTCCTTGTGTTTTCCCTTACTGGAACTTCTTTAATACTTTCTTGATAATATACTTTATATATCATGACAAAATCGCTCCTCACTAAATCATAACTTTTTCTATTATATAAAATATTTTCATCTTTTTCATTTATTTTCTTTTTGCAGACTTTGGACGAATGATGAAAAGTATGTAAAAAACAACCTGTTTTTACAATTTACAATAACGAAGGAGCCCTTCGCAAGTTTGAAGGGCCCTTAAAAAATTTAGGCAATGGATTTTTTACGCAGCAAATCTTTCCACTGTTTTAAGAGCTTTTTCCTTAGCTTCTTTAACATAGTGGATCATCTCCTTACCTCTTATTTTATACGAACCTTGTCCAAAGTAAAGCAAGCAATGGCAGATTATTGAAATTTTTTAAAAATAAATGTTTTTTATTACTATTATATGATGAAAACGCTGATATTATCATGGATAAACATGGAATTAGTATGACACTTTAAAATTATGAAAAAAACACCGGCCATATAAAAAGGCCAGTGTTATTACCTTTCGATAACGATTGCACCTTCAATCTTCTTAAATGGATCGTGCTTATCAATGTAGTCATAAAACATGACGCCATTTAAGTGATCGATCTCGTGTTGAAAGCAAATGGCTGCAAGCCCCTTTAAGCGAAGCTTTACATCTTCACCAGCAAGATTTGTCCCCTTTACGGTGACCCTTGCATACCTTGGAACATAGCCTGGTATCGCTTCATCCACCGAAAGACAGCCCTCCCCCGCTTGTAAATAAGATTTTTCAACAGAGTGGCTGATAATTTTCGGATTAAATAAGGCGTGGCTATATAGATTTCCTTTATCATCGGTAAGATGTACAGCGATCATTCTTTTAGAAACATTAATCTGCGGGGCAGCTAGACCAATTCCCGGACGTAAACTATAAAGAGAAGCGATTTCGCCATTTTGACTATTTATAACGTATTCTAAAAGGCTGGATAATATTTGTTTATCCTCTTCTGATGGCGGCATGGCGACTTCTGCAGCCACTTTTCTAAGGGTGGGATGGCCATCTCGAATAATATCCTCCATCGTTAGCATGAACCTTCACTCCTGTATTCTATATTGATATTAGCAATCACTAGTCTATCAAACATTCGCTCAAATGTTAATAATTGATTGTCATACTTTTTTGCTCCAGTATATTGTCAAACAAACCAAGTACAGATATAGTTAGAGTTGGCAGCAGTTAGGAGGTTTCAAAGTGTTTTTCAATGGAAAAAGTCGCTTATTACTATCTATTATAGTGATTACAATGTTAATTTTAGCAGGATGTATTGGAAAAAAGACCCCAGTTGAGAAGATGTATGATGTTTTAGAGGAAGTCGTATCTAAAGAAAAGGTTTTTGAAGAACAACAAGAACCTCTCGTTACATTAGAAAAGAAAGAAAAGGAAATTTATGACCAAATTATCGAACTTGGCATGAAAGAATATGACCAAATCGTCAAACTTTCCGATGACGCAATTATCTTAACGGATCAAAGAAAAAACCATATGGAAAAAGAGACGAAAAGCCTAAAAGAATCTGAGCAGGTATTTAAGAAAGCAGCAGCGATAAAAGACGAATTTGATGACCCTGAACTTACAAAGATAGCCAATGAGTTATCCGATATCATGATGCAAAGATATCAAGCACATAAAGAATTGTATAAGGAGTATTCTAACGCTTTAACTTATGATAAAGAATTGTATATGATGTTTAAAAATAAGAATCTCCCCCTTGAAGACCTCGAGGGACAAGTAAAGAAGCTTAATGAAACCTATAAAAAGGTTTTTGATACAAATGAAAAGTTTAATAAGTTGACCGAACAATACAATAATAAAAAGTTGTCATTTTATAAAAAGGCAGGACTAAAATCAAATTAATAATTATAACGGTATTGAATCGGCTAATTCAGCCGATTTTTTCTATATTATAACAATGAAAAAAATGATGAAATTTTATATAACAGTTTTCGGAATTATAGTAATACAGTTTGTCTTTTAAATATTACTATTTTTAATATGTTTATATTGAAAAATAACGATACTTAGTATTTGACGCGTATAAATTATTGATGTAAACTCATATTTGAGCTCAATAATTGTATTAATGATGTTACATAAAAGAGTAATACAGAATAAGATAATGGTGAAATGAAGTTTTATTGATTTGCCTATACTTTTCTGTAAAAACTATTGATTAGTGTCCTTCAATAACTAGGTCAGCAAATATGCTATGTAATATCAAAAGGTTATCCAAATAACCTGTTTAAAAAAATGATGGATATATCAATCATGCTTTATTCGTGTGTTTTTTGGGTAATCTAACTTAGTGGATTATATTTTTAATATTAAGCTCGGAATAGAAAGGACGAGGTGACCAAAATGGCTTCTAAACTTAAGAACGCCCAGCTTGATGCGAACAAAGCGCTCGAGACTGTAGAAGATCAATTTCAAACGCTTCAAATTCTAAATGAACAAGGTGAGGTTGTCAACGAAGCAGCTATGCCTGATTTAACCGATGAACAACTTCAGGAATTAATGCGCCGCATGGTTTATACAAGGATTCTAGATCAGCGCTCTATTTCGTTAAACCGTCAAGGAAGATTGGGTTTCTATGCCCCAACAGCTGGACAGGAAGCGTCACAATTAGCTTCTCAATTTGCCCTTGAAAAAGAAGATTTTATTTTACCGGGATATCGTGATGTTCCACAGATTGTTTGGCATGGACTACCATTATCTCAAGCGTTTTTATGGTCAAGAGGACATTTCCAAGGTGGGCAGATTCCTGAGGGAGTTAACATTGCTATTCCTCAAATTATTATCGGTGCCCAGTACGTTCAAACAGCAGGTGTTGCGCTTGGAATGAAAAAACGTGGAGCAAAAGCTGTTGCAATTACGTATACAGGAGACGGTGGAACTTCACAAGGGGATTTTTATGAAGGAATTAACTTTGCAGGTGCGTTTAAAGCTCCAGCAATCTTTATTATTCAAAACAACCGCTTTGCTATTTCGACTCCAGTAGCTAAACAATCTGCTGCGAAGACGCTTGCTCAAAAGGCAGTTGCAGCCGGAATACCAGGTATCGTAGTTGACGGTATGGATCCATTAGCAGTTTATGCGGCAACTCATGATGCCCGCGTACGTGCGATTAATGGCGAAGGTCCAACTCTAATCGAAACCTTAACATACCGCTATGGTCCGCACACAATGGCCGGTGATGACCCAACTCGTTATCGTACATCAGAACTAGATAATGAATGGGAAAAGAAAGATCCACTAGTTCGTTTCCGCAAATTCCTTGAAAATAAAGGACTTTGGAGTGAAGAAAAAGAAAACGAAGTAATTGAACAAGCAAAAGAAGATATTAAAGATGCGATTAAGCAAGCGGATGCGGCGCCTAAACAAAAGGTGACAGACTTAATCACAATCATGCATGAAGATATGCCGTTTAACTTAAAAGAACAATATGAAATATATAAAGAAAAGGAGTCGAAGTAAGCCATGGCTCAAATGACAATGATCCAAGCAATTACAGATGCATTACGTACGGAATTACGTAATGATCCGAATGTATTAGTATTCGGTGAAGACGTGGGTGTAAATGGCGGTGTATTCCGTGCGACAGAAGGACTGCAAAACGAATTTGGCGAAGATCGTGTATTTGACACACCACTTGCTGAATCCGGTATCGGCGGTTTAGCGGTTGGTCTTAGTTTACAAGGCTTCCGTCCAGTTCCAGAAATTCAATTCTTCGGGTTTGTTTTTGAAGTCATGGACTCTATTTCTGGACAGGCAGCTCGACTTCGCTATCGTACAGGAGGAAAATTTAATGCTCCGGTAACATTCCGTTCTCCTTTTGGTGGCGGCGTACATACTCCTGATATGCACGCTGACAGCTTAGAAGGTCTAATGGCACAGTCACCTGGAGTGAAAGTCGTGATTCCATCAACACCATATGATGCAAAAGGTCTTCTTATTTCATCGATTCGTGACAATGATCCGGTTATTTTCCTAGAACATATGAAGTTATATCGGTCTTTCCGTCAGGAAGTTCCTGAAGGAGAATATACTATCCCTCTTGGTAAAGCGGATGTGAAACGTGAAGGATCTGATGTATCGATTATTACTTATGGTGCAATGGTTCATGAATCATTAAAAGCGGCAGAAGAACTGGAAAAAGAAGGATACTCTGCTGAAGTAATTGACTTACGTACAGTAAGCCCAATTGACATTGAAGCCATTATTGCGTCTGTTGAAAAAACTGGTCGTGCAATTGTTGTACAGGAAGCACAAAAACAAGCTGGTATTGCAGCAAGTGTTGTTGCTGAAATAAATGATCGTGCAATATTGAGCTTGGAAGCTCCAGTATTGCGGGTTGCGGCACCAGATACTGTATTCGCATTCCCACAAGCGGAATCCGTTTGGCTTCCTAACTATAAAGATGTAATCGAAACAGCTAAAAAGGTATTAACTTTCTAAAAGCTTAGAAGAAGCCGATAATATTGGGAAAGGGGCTGTTCTTTTCCCGTTTTTAGCTTAGCAAAATTAATTTTAAAATACACATAAAAATAGGAGATGAAGCTCAGTGTCATTTCAATTTAAAATGCCTGACATTGGTGAAGGTATTCACGAAGGGGAAATTGTCAAATGGTTCGTCAAACCAGGCGATAAAGTCCAAGAAGATGATGTTCTTTGTGAAATTCAAAATGATAAAGCAGTAGTTGAAATCCCATCCCCAGTTGAAGGTACAGTTCAAGAAGTTTTAGTAGGGGAAGGAACGGTTGCCACAGTTGGTCAGGTTCTAGTTACCTTTGATGCACCCGGATATGAAAACTTACAATTTAAAGGCGATGACCATGCTGAAGAAGCACCAAAACAAGAAGAAGCGCCTGCAGCTCCTTCACAAGAAGTTAAACAAGAGGATGCAGCTCCAGTAGCTCAAGCGCAGCAACAGGTAGAAGCAGATCCAAATCGTCGAGTAATTGCGATGCCATCTGTTCGAAAATATGCTCGTGAAAAAGGTGTTGAAATTCGTCTTGTCGCGGGTTCAGGAGATAACGGACGCGTACTTAAGACTGATATTGATGCATTCTTAAACGGCGGAACTGCTGCTCAAGCTCCAGAAGCAGCGACAGCTTCAGCTGTAGATGAAGCTAAAACAGAGGCTCCAAAGGCTGCTGCGCCAATCCCACAAGGGGAATATCCTGAAACTCGTGAAAAAATGAGCGGTATTCGTAAAGCAATTGCCAAAGCAATGGTTAACTCCAAACATACAGCGCCGCATGTAACTTTAATGGATGAAGTTGATGTAACGAAACTTGTTACGCATCGGAAGAAATTTAAAGAAGTGGCTGCAGCTAAAGGCATTAAGCTTACTTTCTTACCATACATCGTAAAAGCATTGACAAGTGCGTTACGTGAATTCCCGGCATTAAATACTTCACTTGATGACGCAACAAGCGAAATTATTCATAAGCATTACTATAATATTGGTATTGCAGCAGATACAGAAAAAGGTTTATTAGTACCGGTTGTAAAAGATGCAGACCGGAAGTCGGTTTTCAGTATTTCTAATGAAATTAATGAATTAGCTGGAAAAGCACGTGACGGTAAACTTGCCCCTAATGAAATGAAAGGTGCCTCTTGCACGATTTCAAACATTGGTTCTGCAGGCGGCCAGTGGTTTACACCTGTTATTAATCATCCTGAAGTAGCCATTTTAGGTGTAGGACGTATTGCTGAAAAGCCGATTGTAAGGGACGGAGAAATTGTTGCTGCACCTGTATTGGCTCTTTCATTAAGCTTTGACCACCGTATGATCGACGGTGCAACAGCTCAAAATGCTATGAATCATATTAAACGTTTATTGAACGATCCAGAACTATTGTTAATGGAGGCGTAATATAATGGTCGTTGGAGATTTCCCTATTGAAACAGATACTATAGTCATCGGTGCAGGACCAGGAGGATACGTGGCAGCAATTCGTGCTGCCCAGCTTGGACAAAAAGTAACGATTGTTGAAAAGGAATATGTAGGCGGCGTTTGTTTAAATGTTGGATGTATTCCATCTAAAGCATTAATTGCAGCCGGTCACCGTTACGAAACAGCGCTTCATTCTGAGTCATTTGGAATTACAGCGGAAAATGTAAAAGTTGATTTTTCAAAGGTTCAAGAATTTAAAGCAGGAATTGTGAACAAATTAACTGGCGGTGTGGAAGGTTTATTAAAAGGAAATAAAGTAAATATTGTTCGTGGTGAAGCATACTTCGTAGATGCTAATACACTTCGTGTAATGGACGATAATTCTGCGCAAACCTATACCTTTAAAAATGCGATAATTGCAACTGGATCTCGTCCAATTGAACTACCTGCCTTTAAATATTCAAAACGAGTACTAAATTCGACTGGTGCCCTTAACTTAAGTGATATTCCTGAAAAAATCGTTGTCATCGGCGGCGGAGTAATCGGAATCGAACTTGGCGGTGCATACGCAAACTTTGGCAGCCAGGTAACAATCTTAGAAGGTGCAGATGAAATATTAGGTCTTGGCGTTTTTGATAAGCAAATGGCTGCGCTTGTGAAGCGTACCATGAAGAAAAAAGGTGCTGAGTTCTATACAAAAGCACTTGCTAAGGGTGTAGAAGAAACTGAAAACTCTGTTGTTGTAACATTTGAAACAAAAGGCGAAGAGAAGAAAATCGAAGCTGATTACGTCTTTGTCATGGTTGGACGCCGTCCGAACACGGATGAAATGGGATTAGAACAAGTTGGTGTCAAATTAAGTGATCGCGGACTAATTGAAATTGACAAACAATGCCGTACAAATATTAGCAATATTTATGCGATTGGTGATGTTGTTCAAGGTCCGCAATTGGCTCATAAGGCATCATATGAAGCTAAAATTGCTGCAGAAGCAATTGCTGGTCACACTTCTGAAATTGATTATTTAGGAATTCCAGCTGTAGTCTTTTCAGAGCCTGAGCTGGCTTCGGTAGGATATACAGAAGCACAAGCTAAAGACGAAGGCATTTCAGTAAATGCTGCTAAATTCCCATTTGCAGCAAATGGTCGTGCTTTATCACTTGATAGTGGTGATGGCTTCCTAAAATTGATTACCCGGAAAGAAGACGGTCTTGTGATTGGTGCGCAAATTGCTGGTGCTAGTGCGTCAGATATGATTGCTGAGTTAGGTCTAGCGATTGAAGCAGGCATGACAGCTGAGGATTTAGCTATGACAATCCATGCCCATCCTACACTTGGTGAAATTACGATGGAAGCTGCAGAAGTTGCACTTGGAACTCCAATTCATATCATTAAATAGGATAAAATAAGTCCTTTTCGGAAAATCGAAAAGGACTTTATTTTTTTGCAGCGAATTATAAAGGTAAACAAGCATAAAAATATATTTTCTAAAAAAAACTAAAGTCATTTGAAAATAGAAAATATCTCTTTCTTTTAGAACATATACTTATAACACTAGATGTCTTTGTTCTTTCTTAAGATCAATGGATTTTGAGTGGTGATAAATATGAGATTCTATGTTGTCATAGTACTACAGTTTATTATTTGGAGTGGGTTTACGCTCATTGAATGGGTATCAAAGCATGACCAGCTCGTATATAAAGTTATAATGTTTTTTGTGTTTTTTTATCTGGCATTTTTAATCGGAAACCAGGTTACAAAATCAAAGCGGAAAACACTCTTTATTACGGTACTTAGTTTAGTTATTTATACTTCGATTCACTATACGATGGGCCAAATAATGCATTAAAAAAAGCCCCGAACCGGAGCCTTTATTTTCTTGGATTGAAATACATGATTCTTTCGTTAAAGAGGTGAAGCTCTCCTTGGAGTTTTTTAGCAAGGAATTTACAAAATTCATTTGCTTTACCTTTATCACCAAAGGTAGATTGTTCAGGGAGAGTGATTTGTATGTAAACCTGCTCGTTTTCTGTCCCATCCTCACCGCGAAAAGTCTCTGTATCGACACCTATTAAAATAGCATAATAGCGTTCATGGTCAGAATGTAAATAAAACCATTTGCCATTGCTTTCATCTGTTTCTTTAATTTCATACGGAAAAGCAGATTCCCCGTATTGCCAATTCAATTGATCACCGGTTTTAGCAGTAATATTTTTATAGTAATGAAATAATTCCTTTACTTCTTCAATTGTTATCGTATGTTTAGCAGATGAGGGCACAAGCTTAATAAATGCGTTTACAGCCATCATCATTCCCCCCTATCAGTACATGATATATGCATTTCTATTCTAGCATTGATTAAAAAGGACTGACAACACTTTCAAAAAAAAATCGCAAGCCTTCTTGTTATTTTTTATAAAAGGAATTATAATAATATTCAAAATATTTATAAAAAGGAGGTACTTATGGAAATATTTGATAAGCTCTATGATGAGCATGAAAATGCAAAGGTAAGATTCATTGGCTTTACCACAGAGGATACACGTTATGACTTTGGAATTATTTACACGAATTTGTTTTTTGGAAAACCACTTGTTGTCTGCATGCAAACAGGCCGTTCAACTCTCCTCGAACCTAAAGATGTTGAAGATATTGATTACCTTCAAACCGTCTTCCGTATCCCAGATAAACAGCAGGCCGTAGATTTAGCTGATTTTTTTAGCCTAACACTTCCATCCATCCCTTTTGTTACACAATATGAATGAAAAAAACTTAAATAAAGTTTTAAAATTGGCCTCTAAGAGGTCTTTTTTTATCGTAAAAATTATTAATGTGACATACAATTTGGGCTTGAAATTTTTAATGTGATATATTATTATTGCATTAAGGATATTTAAACGCTTTCAAAATCATGATCATTCAATTAAGAAAAGGGGATTGAACAGATGGGTACTCTTGTATGCCAAACTTGTAACTCTACTATTGATCATTTTGAAGATGAAAAAGTTACCGTGCTATATTCAAAGTGCAATTGTTGCGATGACCATCATATTCACGAAGAAGAATAAATTATTTGAAACAAATATAAAAAATAGAAACAGGATTCCGCTGCCGGAATCCTGTATTTTTATGAATTAGACATTATTTAATGGCCTTGTATTCCTTAATAACGTGTATCGTTTTAATTTCATCATCCTCAGGGCCTTGTACAGGTAAACCCGCCTCCAGGTTTTCATGAATGTAATGAAGGTTTTCCTTTGTTATGATTTCTCCAGGAATAAAAATCGGGATCCCAGGCGGGTATACCATAACAAATTCAGCAATTATTCTGCCTTCTGATTCTGCGAAAGGAATCACTTCTGTTTCAGCATAAAAAGCATCTCTTGGTGTTAAGGCTAGTACTGGAATTTCAGGCAGGAGAACCTCGACAGGTTCAATTTTCTTTGAACGATTTTCACATTCATCTGAAAGCTCTTTTAATGCATTTACCAAAAGATTAGCTTCATTTTCCGTATCACCGAGTGTGATAATACAAAGGATGTTATATAGATCTGATAATTCTACTTCAATATTATGTTTTTCTCTTAACCACTTTTCGACCTCATACCCGGTTAGACCAAGTTCTTTTACAGAAATAATGAGTTTTGTCGGGTCATAATCAAAAGTGGCTTTAGAACCTAAAATTTCTTCCCCAACGCAACGGATATGATCGAGTTCATTGATTCTTGATCGAATAGACTGTGCTAACTGAATGGTTCGCTCAATTATTTCCTTTCCTTTCGTTGCCAGCTGCTTGCGGGCAACATCTAACGAAGCTAAGAGTAAATAAGAGGTAGAAGTAGTTGTAAGCATGCTTAAAATTGATTGAACATGCTTAGCTGATACTAGTCCTTCTTTTACATTAAGAATGGAGCTTTGTGTCATGGACCCACCTAGCTTATGGACACTTGTAGCCGCCATATCAGCTCCCGCTTGCATAGCAGATAGCGGAAGCTCATCATGGAAATGAATATGGACACCATGGGCCTCATCAACCAGGACAGGAACATGGTAAGAGTGGGCAATTTCAACAATTTTTTTCAAATCTGCTGAGATCCCAAAATAGGTCGGGTTAATGACTAAAACCCCTTTTGCATCAGGATGCTGCTCTAGTGCCTTTTCTACTGCATCTGTAGTAATACCGTGGGAAATTCCTAATTCTCTATCTATTTCAGGATGAATAAAGACCGGGATTGCTCCAGAAAAGACAATCGCCGACATAACCGATTTATGAACGTTTCTTGGTACGATAATTTTATCGCCAGGTCCACAAACAGCCATTACCATTGTCATGATAGCTCCACTTGTTCCCTGAACAGAAAAGAACGTATGATCGGCACCGAAGGCTTCAGCCGCTAAATCCTGCGCTTGTTTAATCATTCCCTTTGGGTGATGAAGATCGTCAAGCGGACCAATATTAATTAAGTCAATTGAAAGGGCATTATCACCAATAAACTGGCGAAATTCCGGGTCAATTCCTGCGCCCTTTTTATGACCCGGAATATGAAATTGAATCGGATTTCTTTTTGCATGCTCTACTAAACCGCTAAATAACGGTGTTTGATTTTGTGACAATGATTAATACACCTCTTTATGAAAATACTCGTTTACTATAGGAAAGAAAAAATAAAACACATGAATTATAGCACTATTCAAGGGGGTTGCATAGATTTCTTTTGGCTTTTCTTAGTTTTTATTTCACGTTAGTTTCCCATTAAGACAGGAAATTTAACCTTGTAAGACGAATTAACAAATTAACATATTATTAGGAGGGATCAATATGAATTGGCAAACTCGGGTTACAGAGTTGCTTAATATTCGTTTTCCGATTATACAAGGCGGACTTGCCTATTTAGCATATTCTGAATTGGCTGCAGCCGTTTCGAATGCCGGAGGTCTGGGACAAATTACAGCGATGTCATTAAGTAATCCAGAACAACTTAGAGAGGAAATCCGAAAAGTAAAAGAACGAACAAACAATCCTTTTGGCGTCAATTTTGCTATCGGTCAGCATGGCCGACCGTTCACTGATTTTTTACAGGTTGCAATAGATGAAGAAGTTCCTGTTGTCTCAATGACAGGCGGCAATCCTGCTCCCATTTTTGAACAGTTAAAGGGAACTCGGATAAAAACCCTTGTCCTTGTTGCAGCAAGGCGACAGGCAATGAAAGCAGAACAGCTTGGTGCAGATGCAGTAATGGTTGTGGGGCAAGAAGGAGGGGGCCACCTTGGCAGGGATGATATTGGTACAATGGTGTTAATCCCTCAAGTCGTGGATGCTGTTTCCATTCCTGTCATTGCTTCAGGGGGAATTGGTGATGGCAGGGGATTGATGGCAGCACTAAGTTTAGGTGCAGAGGGGATTGAAATGGGAACGAGATTTATTGCCACAAAAGAATGTGTACATGCCCACGAAGTATACAAACGAAGGTTAGTGGAAGGAACGGAGTCTGATACAGTGGTTATAAAGCGAACATTAGGATCCCCCGCAAGAGCTATTGGAAACACCTGGACGGAGAAAATCCTTGAAATTGAAAGAAATAAAGGTGATTATAATCAATTAAAGGATTTTATTGATGGAACAGCAAATAAACGGTACATATATGATGGCGATCCATCGACAGGATTTGCTTGGGCAGGACAGGTGATGGGACTTATTAAGGATATACCGGCTGTTGCAGACCTTTTTGAACGGATGATTCATGATGCAGAACAAATTCGTGCAAAATGGGGAAAATAAAGGTATCATTCACTTTAGGTGAAAATCATAAGTAGGTGAAATAATGGAATATCAATACCCGATTGATTACAATTGGTCAACGGATGAGATTGTTGATGTCATCAAATTTTTTGAAGCTATTGAGAAGGCTAATGAAAAAGGA